>ENA-ORBV01009802-ORBV01009802.1-microbial-mat-metagenome-genome-assembly--contig:-NODE-9802-length-15561-cov-3.785198_pt1 | contig 15561 bp, 16 predicted proteins | sample MGYA00237777_ERZ505514 | MGnify/ENA primary metagenome ERZ505514 (study PRJEB26160, sample SAMN06269048) | microbial mat metagenome | isolation source: Oligotrophic lake microbial mat | place... | reverse complement strand
GACGGCATACGAGATTCGCCTTAGTCTCGTGGGCTCGGAGATGTGTATAAGAGACAGTCTTTGGAGATTTCTTGCAATCTTTATTTTTAATTTTAGAGTTTTTAGTAGAGGTGTTTAGTAGCCCAGCTTCTACCCTCACAGAGGAGAGTAATGAATTTATGGAGCACTCATTTTGGTTCTATGGATTTGCCTTATTTGGGATCATTCTTATCCGCTACTTTCTAATTGCAGGCGGCACCCATATCCTGCTTCATCGGGTTTTTAAACCGTTGCTGATGCGCCAAGGACTGCACCTCAAACCTCCTGTGAGTCGCTCGATCCGTAGAGATATTCGCTTATCGATTGTCTCAGCTGTCATTTTTGCTCTCTGTGCAGCCCTGATCATTTCTGCCTACGACTTAGGAGAAACGCGTCTTTATTCCAACCTGCCGCAGTATGGCTGGTGGTATTTGGGAGTTAGCTTCATTGCCGTTCTGGTTCTCCAAGATACCTACTTTTATTTCATTCATCGACTGTTTCATCACCCCCTCCTATTTAAGCACTTGCACCAAGGGCACCATCGCTCTGGGGATCCAACGCCTTGGACATCGTTTGCCTTTGATCCGCTGGAGGCTCTGGCTCAAGCGCTATTTTTAGTCGGTGTAGTGTTCGTCATCCCGCTGCATTTCATTACCCTGCTAGGGATCATTATGACCATGACTATATGGTCAGTGATCAATCATTTAGGGCTTGATCACTTTCCGCCGTCAGCTTTGCGGGCTTGGCTAGGTCAATTCTGTATTGGTTCAACGCACCATCTGATCCACCACCGCCGCTACACCTACCACTACGGGCTGTATTTTACCTTTTGGGATAAGGTATTAGGAACTCATGACCCAGCCTATGGACGGCTTGTAGATGCCAATTTGGCCTCCTTACAAGACAGCCCAAGACGGTAAGGGGCTTGTAGTCTGAGGCAGCGTTTGGGTGAGAATTAGCCTGGTTGGACGTTGAGCTAGGCTGCAATCCCCCGCAGTTTTTGGGTATTTTGCAGCAGACTCTGCGCAAACTGGTCAAACCGCTTAGAGAGGGCTTCGTCTACTAAGTTACCGTTGGCGTCAAAGGCTTTCCAGGCTTGACCCACCGCAATTTGCTCGGGAATCACCCAGCCATGCACCCACCGCAGAATGACGCGCAGATCATTGAGGGCGTTACTGTTAGATTGGCCGCCTAAAACGCTGATCAATCCCGTAACTTTATCGGACAGTTCGTCAAAGCTCATTAAGTCTAAGGCGTTTTTGAGCACGCCGCTCACACTGCCGTGATACTCGGGCGTGGCCAAAATTAACCCGTCTGCTTGTTTTACGGCTTGGCGTAATTTGGCCACGTTGGGATACGCGGTGTAATCATCCCCGCCATCGCAGAACGGCAGGGTCATGGTTCGCAAGTCTAAGATTTCTACTGTTGCACCTAATGTTTCGATCCGCTGAGTGGCGATCGCCAGTGCTTTTTGGCTGTAGGAGTCTGGTCGCAGACTGCCGCCAATTCCAACAATTTTGACCATGATGAGACCATTCTAAAATCTAGTTGATGAGAGGTTTACTCTGACATGTTGATGAGTATAGCACTAAAGCGAACTCGTTATGAGTTTATCTAAGCTTTTTTTAGAGCGGAAACATACCTCGTGTCCTACGCGTTCTCTTGTGAGAGTGGTTAGGATAAGGAAGGTTACACTAGTTTGTAAGATGCAACCATCTGAAGGCGCATATAGACCAAGGTGCACAAAGGCGTGGGCGTTGTCATTGCTTGATGTTGTAGATCAATTTGATTCTTCGATCTTTAACGTTTCTAGATAGATTCGATCCGCTTGGCAACGCAAACGTCTACTGAAACCCGTAGTACAACAGGTTGGGCTTAGGAGCCGAAAAGGGCAGTTTGATATGAATGATTCTCAGAAGAAATCGCTGATAGAGCAGGGTCAAGCTGGCAAGGTTCGGCACTCGCGGACAACAGGTTCTGCGGCAACAGGCGCGCTTACCGCTGTCTGGCTCATGCTTCAGGGTGTACTTGTAAGTGCTCCGGCACTAGCACAAACGACAAAAGCGCAAGAGCCTCTCTCGTACAGCGGTTTGCTGGAGAAAATCGAAGAGGGGCAGGTTAATAAAATTGAGTTAGATACGGCTCGCGGTGTGGCTCAGGTTTATCTCAAAGAGCGCAATTCTACCCCTCAAGAGGTGGCACTCTTCGCGGACGAGCGCAATAACCAGTCGCTGATTGAAGCTGCCCGCGCTAACAATGTTGATCTAGATGCCCAACCCACAGCCGATGGCAGCGCAGCCACCTGGCTGTTAACTCATGCGCTCCTGGCATTCCTACTGATTGGGGGACTGCTGATGGTGTTGCGCCGCTCGGGCAATGCCTCAGGGCAGGCGATGAGTTTCGGCAAATCGCGGGCGCGCTTCATGATGGAAGCCAAGACCGGCGTCATGTTTGATGACGTAGCCGGGATTGAGGAAGCCAAGGAAGAACTCCAAGAAGTTGTAACCTTCCTCAAGAAACCAGAGAAATTTACGGCAGTGGGCGCAAAGATTCCTAAGGGCGTGCTGCTGGTGGGACCTCCAGGAACCGGAAAAACACTGTTAGCGAAGGCGATCGCCGGAGAAGCAGGTGTGCCGTTTTTCAGTATTTCTGGCTCCGAATTCGTTGAAATGTTTGTGGGCGTCGGGGCTTCTCGCGTTCGCGACCTGTTCAAAAAGGCAAAAGAAAACGCACCCTGCATTATCTTTATTGATGAAATTGATGCGGTTGGGCGGCAGCGGGGAACGGGGATTGGCGGTGGCAACGACGAGCGAGAGCAGACCCTGAACCAGCTACTCACTGAAATGGACGGCTTTGAAGGCAACGCTGGCATCATTATCATTGCGGCCACGAATCGGCCTGATGTGTTGGATTCGGCCTTGCTGCGTCCTGGTCGGTTTGACCGCCAGGTGATGGTCGATTTGCCTAGCTACCAGGGGCGCTTAGGGATTCTGCAAGTTCATGCCCGCAACAAAAAGCTAGCGCCAGAAATTTCGTTAGAGGCGATCGCCCGCCGTACCCCTGGGTTTTCGGGAGCAGACCTAGCCAACATGCTAAACGAGGCCGCAATTCTGACGGCGCGCCGCCGCAAAGAAGCCCTAACCCCGCTAGAAATTGACGATGCCATTGACCGTGTCACCATTGGACTCAAGCTCAATCCATTGATGGACAGCAAGAAAAAGCGACTGATTGCGTACCACGAAATTGGCCATGCCCTGCTGATGACGCTGCTCCCCAATACAGACCCATTGGATAAGGTCACCATTATCCCGCGCTCAGGCGGCATTGGTGGCTTTGCCAAACCCGTGCCCAGTGAAGACAGCGACTTTGGGATCGAGAGTCGCTCCAGAATTTTGGACAACATCAAAATTTATTTGGGTGGTCGCGCCTCTGAAGAAGAAGTGTTTGGCCATGATGAAGTGACGCAGGGAGCTACCGGAGACATTCAAGCAGTGGCAGACTATGCTCGCCGCATGGTTACCCGCTATGGCATGTCCGATCTAGGGCCACTGGCATTAGAGCGATCGGGTAGTGAAATCTTCCTGGGTCGAGATTTGATGGGGCAATCGGTTGAATATTCCAATGAGATGGCCGTCAAAATTGACCATCAGGTGCGAACGATTGTCTTTACCTGCTATGAAGAAGCCCGTCGCTTAATTCGGGAAAATCGCATAGCGGTCGATCGGCTGGTAGAACTGCTGCTAGAGCAAGAAACGATTGAAGGCGATCAGTTTCGCCAAGTTGTTGCCGAATATACCTCTTCTGCCGAGCAGCAGCTCGTTGGGCAAAAGATCTTGACGTAAACCCCGTAGAGACGCGATTAATCGCGTCTCTACGGGTTAAAACGACGAACCGGGCTGCTTGAGGAATTCGGCTTCAGCAGGCGTATTTTCGCGCCCGAGCACAGCATTGCGGTGAGGAAACCGCCCAAATTCCTGAATCACCTTGAGGTGGCGAACAGCATACTCGTAGCAATCGGCTAGTTCAAGATCGGCGATCGCCAACTGTTGCATCAGTTCAACGCATCGCTGCTGATCGTCGAGGTGTTCGCTATGCTCTAGCGGCAAGTACATAAACAGTCGTTCTACGAACGTTTGCTGCTGGTCAAAGCCGAGTGCGATCGCCTCTTTGGCCACTGCTAATCCCTTCGCATCTGTCTCAAACGCCTTGGGACTGGCTCTGAACAGATTGCGAGAAAACTGATCCAGCAGCACAATTAGCGCCAAACAGCTTGCCGCATTGTCCTGCCAGTGGTCAAGCTCGCCTGCCGCTGCTTGACGATGCAGTCCTAGGAAGCGATCGCGAATGATCTGGTCGGTCTCAGTACGTTTGCCAAACCACAGCGATCGCCGTTGGGCATAGGCGGCGTCATTGGTCTGTGGTTCTCCAAACCAGAATCGCAGAATATCCTGGGCATGAGACATAGCAGCGATCTAAGAAAATCTCTAATTTTGCTGTGAAGGAGCAGGTACGGTTGACGTACTGGCATCTTGCGACTGGCGCAGTAGCTGTTGCTGGCGATCGCGAAATTCTTGAGCCGCAGAGTTGATATTTTGCTCTTGATCTTGACGAAACTGTTCTTGAGTGCGAATGCTGCCAAACTGTGCGTTATGGATCAAGTCCAGGATGCTATTGACGCCAGCATTGTCACGCTCGGAAAACAAGTCGCTTGAGTCTTCGTTGGCAGACCCTTGATTCAAATCAGTCGCCGACTGGGCACTGACGGGTTGAATTGTGGCCAGCGACAGCACCGACAAAAGACCAATTCCAGCCAAAACAGGTAGTTTCATAATTTTTTTGAGGTTAGCAGCAGGCGAAATGTATCCCTACATCACGACGAAGCAACGACAAGAATTGCTCCTGTATCTTTGAGTGTAGCGAACCTAGCCCGGTCTGGTTCAGCTCTCAAGCAAAACTGCGGCTGAGCAAAGACCGAACGCTGAGTAAGGCAACGGCACCAAACCCAACCAGCACCAGTAGCGACCCTGCAAGCGTTACATCGGCAAAAGGAGTCTGCATCACCACACTGGCTAGCGACCAGTCTGCATGATTGTAGATGTAGCGGATGGGTTCGATGGCATAGCTGAGTGGATTGAGGGATGCCACCCACTGAAGCCATTTGGGCATAAAGCTGAGCGGAGCCAGAGCCGTACTGGCAAACAGCAGCGGTAAATTGGTAACGAAAATGACGGCGATTAATTCGATGTGACCAGGCAGGGCAAACGCTAGCCCCAGGCTAATCGCAGTGACGGCTACCACCAATAGCAGCACGATGGTTCCGACCAAAGCCAACCCCGGCAGACCGGGCAACCCTGCGCCCAAGAAGGCACTCATCGCAATAATAATCGCGGTTTGCAGCACGCTCAGCGTCGTAATAAAAATGGCAGAGGCGGCCACAATTGAAAAGCGGGAGACCAGTGGCGCAACTAATAACCGATTTAAGAACCCAAACTCTCGGTCAAACATGACGGGCAACCCGGCGTTGAGCGCGCCGCCAAAAGCCGTGAATACCATCACCCCTGCGCCTAGGAACTGCCCATAGTTTTCGCTGCCGCCAAATAGCCCCGGTGGCACATTTTGAAACAGCGCCCCAAATAACACGAGCCACATGACGGGCTGAATTAAGCCTGCCATTAGCGTACTGGGACGCCGCTGGAGCTGGATAAATAAGCGCTTGGTCAGCGCCGCTGTTTCTTGGACAAAATCGCTGAATTCTGACGATTGAGCGGCGATCGCCGCTGTGCCTCCAGCCGGACGCAGTTGATCCAGATTTGCCTGGGGCGGGGTGACTGTCTGGCTCATGAGTACCATTCCTTTCGTATTATTTCTTTCGTATTAAAGGCGGTTACGCTAGGACACACGTTTGCTTAAATGTCTTACTCACTAGCCTAACGCATACTCTGTTTTTTCTCTTTTTTGGGATCCCGCAGCGCCACAGCCGCCAGATCAGCATCGAGTAACGTTTGCCCCGTAGCGGCCAGGTACACATCGTCTAGGCTAGGACGCGACTGGGAAATGCCAAACGTTGGTAATCCCGCCTCTTTTAGGGCTTGCTGAATGGTCAGCAGGGCATCGCTTTGCGGTTCTACTACCAAATTAAGCGAATTGCCCTGGGCTTCGTTGATGATCACAGTTTGAACAAAAGACAAGGCTTGGAGCATCGCCTTGGTGCTCTCTGCTTCGGCAGCAGGGGTAAACTCTCGCAGGCGCAGCGTGATGCGATCGCCTCCGAGTCCGTCTTTCAGCTCTGAGGGTGTACCTGTGGCAATGACTAGTCCTTTGTCAATAATGGCCACCCGGTCTGCCAAGGCATCCACTTCTTCCAAATAATGGCTGGTAATTAGCACCGTCGTTCCAGCGGTGCGCAGCTGGCGCAAAAAGTCCCATACGGCCACCCGGCTTTCAATATCTAGTCCCACAGTGGGTTCATCTAGTACCAAGACATCTGGCTGATGCAGCAAGCCCGCCGCCAGATCTAGCCGTTTACGAATGCCGCCCGAATAGGTGCCTGTTTTTTGATCGATCCACTCACTGAGACTCAGTAAAGATACGACCTGAGCAATCCGGCCTTTGATTTGGGCACGCGGGATATGGTACAGCGCCGCCTGTAGCTCTAGCAGCTCACGCCCCGTCAGCACCTTATCTAGCGCTACTTCTTGTGCCACGTAGCCGAGCCGTTGACGAGCCAGCCGAGGATGGGTCAATACAGAATCACCCGACACTTCAATCTGGCCGCTGTCGGGAGTGGCTAGGGTACAAAGACAGCGCAAAATCGTTGTTTTACCTGCTCCATTAGGCCCTAGCAGTCCAAAAATTTCGCCCGATTCAATCGTTAATGAAACATCTTTAACGGCGTCAACGCTGCCATAGCGTTTCTGGAGCTTTTCGATTACAACTGCGGGAGCCATTTGCCTCAAATCCTGTGGGATTAATACCTGTCTCACTGCTTATTTTAGAAGACCTGTGGGATGAATCGTTTCCTGGCTTTGATCGCAAACGATTTATGCCTTGAACCAGGGATTGTCCTGAGATCTACCTCAAAACGACTTGGCTCAAAAACGAGGAGTTGACCAATCCATTGAGGTTTTGGGCGATCGCTTCCGTCACCTGGTGGGTAATGGGTAGACTGTCCACGGCCATCCCGGCGCAGAGCAGCATCAGGTAAAAGATGGAGTATTTGAACAGCGATCGCGCCGTGGCATAATCGCCTGGTTTTTCTAGCAGTGCCCAAGCTTTGGCCAAAAAGATGCCCGCCAGCAGCAGCGCAATCACGGTATAAACGGCACCCATCACATGCAGGGGATACACCAGCAGCAGCGTCACCGGAATCATGATGAGCGTATAGATCCAGATCTGCTTAGCGGTTTCCACTTCTCCAGCAACCACGGGCAGCATGGGGATGCCCACCTTTCTGTAGTCCTCGCGGATCATCATGGCAAGAGCCCAAAAGTGGGGCGGTGTCCAGAAAAAGATGATGGCAAAAAAGACCCAGGCCGCCCAGCTTAGCTCCCCAGTCACAGCCGCCCAGCCGACCAAGGGGGGGATCGCGCCAGCGGCACCGCCAATCACAATGTTTTGGGTGCTGTGGCGCTTGAGCCAGTGCGTGTAGACCAAGACATAGGTGACAATCCCTGACATGGCTAGGCAAGCGCTCAGCAGGTTGGCATACACCGTCAGCAGGCTGAAGGAAATCAGGGCGAGGGCGATCGCAAAAATCAGCGCATCTCGGGGTTGAATCCGGCCAGAGGGCAAGGGACGGTGCCGAGTGCGCTCCATATCATAGTCAATATCGCGGTCGTAGAGGCAGTTGATCGTATTGGCCGAGGCTGCTGCTAGCGCCCCACTCACCAAAGTCACCAGCACTAAAAAGGGATCGACCTGGCCGTCTGCCGCAATCCACATGCTGCCAGCGGTGGTGACCAGCAGCAAAATGATGATGCGCGGTTTCGTTAATTGCCAATAACTTTGGATCAACTGCCCCAAATTTTCATGATGGCGGGGGGCATTGGGAGAAATCGTTTCTTGCATTCTGAAATTCCTAAAGCAGTGGTTTGAAACCTGGCAACCGCTGGGACTGAAGTCAGATTGACCAGAAAGTACTTAATTGACTCTAATCAGCTAGACCAATCCAGTCGGCATGATGCCGGAGGAAGACTTGTCGCCCGTTGGGGGGGTAGCCAGCTTAATGCTGTGGCGATCGCGCATTCCCAGTGTGGTAAAGCAGACCAGCGTTCCCAGCAGGCAGGCACCAATCATTTGATGCGCGACTGTCAGCAGCTCTACCTGCAAGTGCATCCGAAACGTGGCGACGCCCAAGAACACCTGTAGTGCCAGAAACCCAGCGGCCATTGTGCCTAGCCGCCGCAGCGCCGGGTGCAAGGCAGGAGTGCGCCACACCAGGGCGGCGATCGCCAGCACTGATACACTCGCAGGCACAGCGCCAAGTAAGTGACTGTTCATGACGCTGCATAGCTGCGATCCATCTAGGCATTGATGCAAGGCCCAGCGCGACCCAACCAGCCCGCCAGACAGGCTTTGGAGGTAGACTAACCCGGTGGCAACCAGGCTAACCCAGGGCAATTTCCCGACGGTGCCGGTGCCCTGGTAAGGCAGCAGCGCCACGCCCATAATCAACAGCGTCGTAAAGAACAGCAGCGCTGTCCCCAAGTGAGCGGTCACAATATCAAACCGCAGCAGCTGGGTCACCGTTAACCCACCCAATATGGCTTGAAACAAAATTAACCCCAAGGCAAACAGCGACACCAGCGGCACCCAACTGGGCAACGCGCGGCGATACCAGGCGCTCAATGCCACCAATGCCAGGGTAGAGAACCCAATCAGAGCCGCATCTAGTCGATGGAACCACTCCAAAAACACCTGGAGGTTCATCTGTGCGCCGGGGAACAGGGTGCCGTAGCACAGTGGCCAGTCGGGGCAGGCCAGCCCCGCATTCATCACACGGGTAGCGCTACCGATCGCCATTAATAGCAGCGTGGCGATCGCCAACTTCCACACCAGCCACCGAATTCGTCCCGTTGCTTGGGCGCGAGCCACAGCAGCGGTTTCACTTTCCGCAGAAACTAAATTCATCGGTAGAGCAGAATTAGCCATGCGCCAGCCTCCTTCGATTCCAACCAAGTGCGCAACAAAGTTCGGGGGTTGTAAACAACAAACTTAATACGTCCTGAGTAACAGATTGCGAGTGATTCAGCCGCCAATGCCATGACGTCTTAAGCACTCCCTAACTATTACTGTACTGACTACATCCGGGGATCAGGGCAGGTTTAGGTATTTCTTCCGAATGTCTTCCAAAATGGTGGTCTTGATTACGAAATATTTATTTAAGAAACTTAACAAGGTGCCTGTACGATCCCACCTAGATCTACGCATTTCTCCGCAGGTTACCACTCCAGTCCTGCTCACAGCTTTTCTTCAAGCGGCTTGCAAAAATTATCTACACCCGTTTTATGGATATAAATCAAGACCAATGTCGCTAAGCCCGATGGAATTGCCATTTCTGCGGCCAGCAGCTGCACTCCCTTAGCGATCGCCCCTGTCCCCACACCCTGGCGAAACCCAGACTGACAAATGTAAGCTCGCCAGCGTTTGGCAAACCCTTCTAGCCAGCGATCCGATTGGTCGGGTTCTTGGCCAGCCTTCAGGGCTAGGGCGATCGCGGCATCCTCCAAATCACCCTCACAGTCTTCCGCGACGTCCAACGCCGCTAAGGCTCCACTGTCTGCCGACAACTCAGATCGATACTGGGCAATTTCCTCAGGTGTTACGGTGACCATGCGCTTCATGTAGACTCCTCAATCAAAGCCAATCTTTAAGGTATCTTTCTCTATATTTTTGAGGGGGTCAGAGAGGTAATCAGGCAATCTGATGCAATCTATAAAAATTGGCCGACAAAAATTGGCTTGATAAAACGCCCCACAGCGACAGCAGGGCGTTTTAGTCAGGAACCAAGATTCAATCAGTTCTAGATTTTGGGTTAGTTGGTCAACTCAAAACTTAAAACTCAAAACTGTGAACTTAAACTCCATACCTTAGAGGGCACCGATGTTAGACAAACCCAGAATTACCCCAGCTCCGAGAATGTGTCCCAGGGAGGTGGTGCCCAGTAGAGCACCCAAACTCAGACCCCCAAACAGATTAGGAGATGGCAACTCAGGCCCTACGTTAGGCTGCTGAATCGTAAATTTGCCAATGGCGATCGCCACAATATTGCACAAAATCATGACAATCGCGACATTAGGACTCCACGTCAACGTAGTGGGAACAGTTGCCAGTAAACCGGATATAAGCATAACCATTTCTCCTGAAGTGCAAAAGTTAAAGCAAATCTCAGGTGAATTAGTATCAAAAAATGGTCACTCTCCGATATAGATTGCATTAATAGTTAATGTTGGCGTCAAGATCTATGAGTGAGACTGAGCAAACTGTCACTGAGCAAACGTGTCACCGAGCAAACTGTAACAGCCCCAGCACTGCCTAAACGGGTCGCTGCATAACATCAAACTGCATAACATCAAACTGCATAACATCAAAACAGTCATCAAGAGAACCTACCGTGAATCAATCGATCGATTGGGCATTTGGATTACTGTGGTGTGCGGTGAGTGCAACCGCCATCTTTGTAGGTGGTTTTGTCGCGATCTACGCCGGGTTTTTCCTCGGTGGTCTTGTGGGTCACGCGGTACAAAGCACCAATGAAGGCATTGCGGGCTACGTTGTTTTCTGGACACTTGTGCCGCTAATTTTATCGGCAGCGGTTGGCGTGGCTCAGGGATGGCTGCTCAAGGATCGCCTGCCCACCGCCCAGTGGTTTGGCGCGACGCTGGGCGGTGGGGTAATTGCTGCTGCCATTATCGTCGGAATTGGTTTCAACGATGCCAGCGTCGGAGCCAACGCTGCGTCGCTGGCGGTTTGGTTGGGAACAGCCTTCACTCAGTGGTGGCTGCTCAAGTCGTTTTCGGCGAGAGCGATCGTTTGGCTGGTTGTCCCAATTCTGTTAATGGCTGGAACGGTACAAATCCCGATCGCTTTGGGTCAACCGAACTCCATGATCTCTCAACCGCCGATTATTATATTGGTCTATGGCATTGTGACCGCAATTTTGATCGTCTGGATCTTGCAGACCGCGCAGACGCGATCGATGGAGTAGTATTAAGACACTTCAGGGATGGACGATTAACGCAGACTGTAATGGTGCTGCAAACATTGGCAGACAAGTAGCGATGATGCTTGGGTTAAATCTAAGCGGAATCAGTAGAGGCGACTTGTCAGCGCCTTTAAGACTCAAATTATGGTCTTAAGCATCCCCGTCGCTTCAGGGCGGGGAGTATGTCAACGTTATTTCACTCCCGCAGGCACCCGATAGTTGCCATCGGCATCGACGTCTGCGGATTGAGCCATTGCCCCTTCGCCCGTAATCAGCCGTGCGCCGCGCTTGCGGGTGAAGTAGTTCCAGCCCCACTGGAGCAGCACAATTAGCTTATTGTCGAACTCAATTAAGTAGTAGATGTGTGCAAATACCCAGGTAAACCAAGCTAGGGAACCCGAAAATTTAATGAAGCCCAAATCGACTACCGCCGCGTTTTGCCCAATCACCGCCAAACTGCCAGTGTCTTTGTAGACAAACGCGGGAATAGGAGCGCCTTGCAGCCGTTTTTGGATCAGTCTAGCTACATATTCGCCCTCTTGAACCGCCACCGGAGCCACTCCAGGCAGTGGCTTGTCGCCTTGGTGGGCATAGTGAGCCAGGTCCCCAATCACAAAAATACTAGGATGTCCGGCGAGGCTAAAGTCTGGTTCTACCATGACCCGGCCAACGCGATCGAGCGCCACTCCGGTTTTTTCAGCCAGCACTTGCCCCATGCCCGACGCTTTGACGCCCGCTGCCCAGAGGATAGTTTTGGCCGAGAGTTGCTCTGTGTGATCCCCATGCCGCAGGGTCACCACGTTGCCGTCAATGTTGGTCACTAGGGTCTTGGTGCGAACAGTCACACCTAAGTTAGCCAACGATTCGGCGGCTTTCACCGAAAGTTCGGGATCGTAGGGTGGCAAGATCCGATCTAGCCCCTCAAGCAATAGGATTTGGGCTTCGGTGGTGTCAATGTTGCGGAAATCTTCGGTGAGCGTGCGATAGGCCAATTCGGCGATCGCCCCCGCCAATTCTACTCCCGTCGGCCCACCGCCAATGATCACAAACGTTAGCCACGATTTACGTTTTTCTGGGTCAGTTTCCTGTTCTGCCGCCTCAAATGCCATAAAAATTCGACGTCGCATTTCCAGGGCATCTTCAATTGTTTTGAGACCCGGAGCCGTTTCGCGCCATTGATCGTTGCCGAAATAGTGATGGCTAACCCCGGTCGCAACCACCAGTGTGTCGTAGGGCAAGTCTTCGGCTTTGAGCACCAAAACCTGTCGCGCCGGATCGAGGTCTGCTACCTCTTCCATGACGACGCTGGTATTTTTGCGATCGCTCAAAATTCCTCGCAGCGGTGAAGAGATATCGGCTGGAGAGAGCGTGCCCGTGGCCACTTGATAGAGCAACGGCTGAAATAGGTGAAAGTTGCGCTTGTCAACCAAAGTAACACTGACGGGGGCACGACCCAGAGCTTTGGCCGCGTATAGCCCGCTGAAACCGCCGCCGACAATGACGACCCGATGAAGCTGCTTTTCCGTGGTCGAGTCCATGTGATGGGTTCTCCGTATTGACTAGGGCGAGCTGAAATGAACTGGATTTAGGGTGCAGATGGAGCGATCGCTGTCACGTATTAACAGTCGTTTGTTAAGTTTTATCGCATCTTAACCTAGAGATTCTGTGATGCGCTTGGCAATTGCCCTAACAAATCGTGATTTCATCGATCGCTGAAGAAATCGGGGGTTTAAAACACGAAAATTTTATGTATGTAGATGGTAGAGACGCGATTAATCGCGTCTCTACGCCTGACCCATGCGACGGTGACCCATGCAGCGGTGACCTCATTCGGCGGTGACGTAGGCCGCTGTGATCCCACCATCGACCAAGAAAGTGGAGCCATTGACAAACGATGCCTCATCGGTAGCCAAAAACAAGGCCGCCTGAGCGATTTCCTGCGCTTTGGCAAAGCGACCGGGGGGAATATGTACCAGGCGGCGCTGACGGCGGGCTGGATCGGCCAGCAGTTCTTCGAGCAGCGGTGTTTCGACCGGGCCAGGGCAGAGGGCGTTGACGCGAATATTTTGGCGGGCAAACTCTACGGCGATTTCGCGCGTTAGGGACAAGACGCCGCCTTTGCTGGCCGTGTAGGCAATTTGAGCCGTGGCCGCACCGACAACCGCCACAAACGAGGCCGTGTTAATAATCGAACCACCACCGGAGCGCAGCAGTGCCGGGATGCCATATTTACAGCCCAAAAACACGCCTTTGAGATTGATATTGATGGTCAAATCCCAAATCGCTTCTTCGGTGTCTAACACAGAACCATCATCAGGATGGAAGATGCCTGCATTATTGAACAGCACATGCAGCCCGCCAAACGCGGATTCGGTCGCGGCAATCATCGGTTCGACATCAGCCGCCTTAGATACATCAGCTCGAATGAAAACGGCTTTACCGCCTGCGGCTGCCACCAGAGCCACGGTTTCTTGCCCCGCCGCTTCGTTCAGATCGACTACTGCGATCGCCGCGCCTTCCTTGGCAAACAGCAGCGCCGACTCACGACCGATGCCGCTACCTGCGCCCGTAATCAATGCAACTTTATTCGCTAAACGCATAGATGAGTTCCTGTTATTTGACCTGTTATGTGACAGGCGATGCCATCAATTAAGCGTGATCCCGAGCGGCAATCGCCGAGCTGACAAACCCTTGAAAAAACCGTTGATGCACGGGCGCATCTAAGGATAATTCGGGATGCCACTGCACGGCGAGCAGCCACGGATGCTGTTGGTGTTCGATCGCTTCGATCAGTCCATCTGCCGCCTGGGCGACGACTGTCCAGGCGGGGGCGATCGCCTTCACAGCCTGGTGATGCCAAGAGACGACGCTGATCGTGGGGGCGATCGCGCTAGTTCCCAAGAGCTGAGCCAGACGGCTATCGGGACTAATTTGGACGGTGTGTTCTACAGGACGACGGGGATGATCAAGTCGATGTGGGGTGCGATCGCCATACAGATCGGGGACATGGGTCACTAAATCGCCGCCGGTGGCCACATTCAGCATCTGCATGCCGCGACAAATCCCCAATATGGGAATGTTGGCGCTCAAAGCTGCTTTGGCCAAGGCCAGCTCAGAAGTATCGCGTTCTGCATCGACCAAATACACGCTGGGATGAGCCTCACCGCCATAGAGCGCTGGGTCAATGTCACCACCGCCCGCCAAGATCAACCCATCCAATGCCGTCAGTAATGGCGTGGAATCGGCTGGGTGAGGCGGTAGCAGAACTGGAATGCCTCCCGCGAAGGCGATCGCATCCACATAGGCTCCCGGCAGCGTAAACTCCCCAGCCTCAGTGCGGTGGTAGGTGGTGATGCCAATCATCGGTAAGGGTTTAGGCACGTTCAAAATAGCGGGCGCGCTCCCAGCTCGTCACTACTTCATCAAACTTGCGCTGCTCGGTGCGGAAGAAGTGCAGGTAGTGTTCTACCACCTCCGTACCTAAAGCCGTCCGCGCCCACTCGCTGGTGTCGAGGGCGTGAATCGCCTCATTGCGTAAACGCCGAAATTTTGGGGATGAGATAGGTTGAGTTGGCATAGAGGGTCATGTGGTAGGGGCGAACAGCCGTTCACCCGTCCAAACATAAAATTAGTAGGGGCGCACGGCGGTTCGCCCATTCACCGTTGGCCTGTCTACAATTGGCCTGTCCACAAGAGGTCAAAATCAGTTAAATCATTCAGCGATAAAAACCGTTTTCATTTCGCTGTAGTGGTCGAGAGCGGCTAGACCCAATTCTCGCCCCAGGCCGCTGCGTTTGACGCCGCCAAAGGGAGCTTCGAGGTGGACGCTGTGCCCGGTATTGATTGAAATCACGCCCGTTTCGATCGCCTTCGCCACCCGCAGCGCCCGACTGATGTCTTTCGTCCAAATCGAACCCGACAGGCCATAGAAGCTATTGTTAGCGATCGCCACCGCTTCCGCTTCGGTATCAAACGGGATCACCGCCAGCACCGGGCCAAAAATTTCTTCTCGGGCAATTCGCATCTCGGGCTGCACGTCAGCAAAAATAGCGGGCTGCAAGTAGGCTCCAGTTTCGGTAGGAATGGTGCCGCCACAGGCAAGTTTGGCTCCTTCCTGCTGACCAATGCTGATGTAGTCGAGGACGCGATCGCGCTGCCCAGTCGAAACCAGACAGGCGATCTCAGTCTGTTCATCGCGCGGCTGCCCTAGTTTGAGCGCCTGAAACTGCCCGATCAGCCGTTGCAGAAATTCGTCGTAGACGGGGCGCTGCACCAACAGACGCGATCGGGCACAGCAGTCTTGTCCGGTGTTGCCCAGCACACTCCACATCGCCTTGGGC
>ENA-ORBV01009801-ORBV01009801.1-microbial-mat-metagenome-genome-assembly--contig:-NODE-9801-length-15561-cov-7.367153_pt1 | contig 15561 bp, 10 predicted proteins | sample MGYA00237777_ERZ505514 | MGnify/ENA primary metagenome ERZ505514 (study PRJEB26160, sample SAMN06269048) | microbial mat metagenome | isolation source: Oligotrophic lake microbial mat | place... | reverse complement strand
CAGGTCGCGCATCACGCTGATCGACCCGCAGAGCGGCGCCGTCACGCCCCGCCACCTCAACAAACATATCCCCTACGACACGGTCCCGACCCCAGCCAACGTCAAGCCGAGGAGCCTCTCGACGCCAACAGCCCTCGAGTTCTCGATCGACGGTTCGAAGCTTTACGTAGCGGGCTTCGGGTCGAATCGGATCGGCGTCTACGACGTCGCCGGTCTCGAGAACGGCTCCTTCACGGTCCAGGCGAGCGATCCCATCCCCGTCTCGGGTGGCGGACCCTCGGGCGTGCTGCGCCTGGGCGACAAGCTCTACGTCACGACCCGCTTCGACAACGCGCTTCGGATCCTCGACATCGCGACGAAAGCCGAGGTCCAGCGGATCCCGCTCTCGAACCCCGAGCCGTCGACGGTGATCGCCGGCCGGCCCTTCCTCTACGACGCCAACCGCACGAGCAGCAACGGCGAGGCCTCCTGCGCTTCCTGTCACCTATTTGGCGACATGGACGATCTCGCCTGGGACCTCGGCGACCCCGACGGCGACGTCGTCGCCAATGTGAATCCTTTCAACCCGGTCACACCGGCCATCGTCATTCCGGCAGTGATCCGGAACTTTCACCCGCACAAGGGCCCGATGACGACCCAGAGCCTCCGAGGCCTCGCGAACATGGGCCCTCAGCATTGGCGTGGCGATCGCCAGGGCAACGAGATCGCGGCCTTCCAGGCGTTCAATGCCGCCTTCCCCGGCCTCATCGGCCGCGACGAAGGCCCGATCGCCGGGGCGGACATGACCGCCTTCCGCCAGTTCGCGCTGCTTCTTCGTTATCCGCCGAACCCGATCCGCGCTCTCGAAAACACGCTGCGCGATCCCGCCAGCGGCCCGAACGAGAAGCACGGCGCAACCATCTACGGCGTCCCGGGTCCCGCTCTCCCGACCGACGGCCTCGCGGACTGCGAGGGTTGCCACACGGTGAATCCAGCGGCCGGACATTTCGGCGGCAATGGGCAGACGACCTTCGACGCGGAGCCGCAGGTCTTCAAGGTGCCGCATTTGCGAAACCTCTATCAGAAGGTCGGCATGTTTGGTCAGCCCGACCTCGGCAACACCACCGACGCCGGCTTCGCGCACCAGGGCCCGCAGGTCCGCGGCACCGGCTTCAGCCACGACGGCAGCCTCGACACCGCCTTCCGCTTCCTCAGCAACGCCGTCTTCAACACATCGTCTGCCGAGCAGCAGGACATCGAGGCCTTCATGATGGCCTTCCCAACGGATTTCGCGCCGATCGTCGGCCAGCAGGTGACGCTCTCGCCGGCGCTCCTCGCTGGACCGAACGCCAATCTGCTGAACGGCCGCGTCGATCTCCTGATCCAGCGCGCGGCGGAGCCGTTCACCTCCCAGATCCTCGGTGGCGCGTCCCGCGAATGCGAACTCGTGGCGCAGCTCGTCGAGATCGGGGGCACGGGGGGCGGTCAATCGAAGGGTTACCTGCGCCAGGATGCCGGCACGTTCCTCCCCGACGACGGCACGGCCGCGATCTCCGCGGCGGCGCTCCGCGCCAAGGCGACCGTCGCCGGTCAGGAGCTCACGTTCTCCTGCGTGCCCCCCGGCACCGGTCAGCGCATGGCCCGCGACCGCGACCTGTTCCTCGCCGACGAGGAAAGCCCCGCAATCTATGCGGGTGTTCACGCCGTGCGCGCCCTCAAGCAGCTAGAGCTTGGCGAGCTCGTGCCCGAGCTGATCCCGCTGTTCGACGTGGACAGCGAGTGGTTCCTCGACAACGACCTGCCCGAGCTCATGGCCTCTGCCGGCCCCATCGCGGTGCCGCCGCTCGCCGCGTATCTGGCCGACAGCGGGCGCTGGAGCAATGGTCACTACTCGGCTGCCCGCGCCCTCAAGCAGATCGCCGATGAGCACCCCGAGCAGGGCGCCGCCGCCGTGGCCGCCTTCGCCGCAATGCTTGACCGGCTCGATGACTATGGCGAGACGAGCATCACTGCCGCCGTGGACATGCTCACCGAGCTGAAGGCTGTGGAGGAGCTGCCGCGCATCCGCCGCGCATTCGAGCAAAACAAGGTCGACACGATGATGCGTGGCGGCTGGCTCGACATCCTGAACGACCTTGGCGTGACGCCCGCGCCCGACGACCCGCTGGTGATCGCGGCGCAGGCCGACCAGGCGTCTCAAGCGCAGGCGAACCAGAAGGCCGAGGCGCGCGCGAGTGCGGCGGCGGGCGGCGGCGGCCAGCGCACGGGCGAGCAGGCCCGCAAGGCCAAAAACAAGCGCAAGCAGTCGGCGGCGATGCGCAAGGCCAACAAGCGCAAGAAGAAGAAGTAATCTCTGGCACGGCGCTTGCTTCTCCCAAAGGCAGCAACACCGCTAGCGCCGAAGTTATCACCCCCTCTTTCACGGTCGCCTCTCACGGGGCGACCGTTTCTTACGCCGCTCAGCCCTCCGCTTTGCGGTCGAAACGGTGCGACTCACTCCTCGCGCCGCAGCCGCTGTTCCAGGTAGGCCCGCAGCAGCTCTGCGCCCGTGGCAAGCTGCCGCTCCTCTGGCGAGACCAGCGCCATGGTGCGGCGCAGCACCGGCTCCTCCAGCCGCAGCTTTGCCAGCTGCTCGTTTCCCCTGAGCGCCAGCGGCGGGATGATCGCCACGCCCAGCCCGGCCTCGGCCAGCCGCAGCAGCAGCTCCATCGAGCCGCTGTCTAGCGCCACCTTTGGCGCGAACTTCGCCGCCCGGCAGGCCTGGAGCGTCGCGTCGCGCACGTAGCCACCCGGAGAGTAGAGCAGAAAGCGCTCGTCGCGCAGCTCGCTGATCGTCACCGACTCGCGTAGCGCCAGCGCGTGATCGAGCGCCACCACGACCACCAGATCCTCTGAGAAGAGCTGCGTGAGCCGCAGCCCCCGGTGGGCCACGGTGGCCGTCACCACGGCCATATCAAGCGCGCCCTCGCCGAGCAGCCGCAGCAGCTCCGAGCTGCTGCTCTCATGGACTTTCAGCTCCAGCCGGGGGTACTGGCGATGGAAGGTGTGCAGCACCTCGGGCAGCAGCCGCTCGCCCACCGTGGGCGGCGCGCCAATCCGCACCCGGCCACCAAGCTCGTCGCCGTAGGCCGCCAGATCGGTGCGCGCCTGCTCTACGTGCCGCAGGATCTCCTCGGCGTGGGCGAGCAGCAGGCGACCAGCCTCGGTGAGCCGCACGCCCCGCCCAACCTTCTCGAACAGCGGCTTGCCGCCCAGCTCGCGCTCGAGATCCTTGAGCTGCCTGCTGATCGCTGGCTGCGAGACGTTCAGCTCGCGCGCGGCCGCCGAGATATGCTGGCGCCGCGCTACCGCGCGGAAGTAGATCAGATGCCGAAGCTCCATGCTAGGCTCCTGCAATTCATAACAAGAAAGTATCGTTTACGCAGTATAGATCAGCATTAGACTTATGGGTTAGCCCTTGCTATGCTTACAATCAGACGAGCACAAGTGCGATCAAACTTCCAAAAAAGGCGGCGACAGCCTACCCCTGGTATGTGGCAACGAGGCCGCACGCCGGGGCTGTGCTGTGCCGAAGACAGGCGATGCAAACCACACGCGCGGCAGTGCTCTACCAAACTGGCAACAGCGCCCCCTACGCCGAGAGCCGCCCCCTGGCCATCGAGGAGCTGACGCTGAGCGACCCCGGCCCCGGCGAGGTGCTGGTGGAGATCGCGGGCGCCGGCCTCTGCCACTCCGACCTCTCGGTGATCGATGGCAACCGCCCCCGCGTGATGCCGATGGTGCTTGGCCACGAGGCCAGCGGGATTGTGCGCGAGGTGGGGCCAGGTGTGAGCGAGCTCGCGCCGGGCGACCATGTGATCTTCGCGTTTGTGCCAGCCTGCCGCCACTGCGTCCCTTGCGCCACTGGCCGCGCAGCGCTCTGCGAGAACGGCGCACGCTCCAATGTGGCGGGCACGCTGCTCGGCGGCGCGCGGCGCTTCCACGGCCAGGCCGGCGAGCTGAACCACCATCTCGGCGTCTCGGCCTTCTCGCAGTTCACCGTGGCCGCCCAGGAGTCGCTCGTGAAGATCGACCCGGCGCTGCCGCTCACTGTGGCTGCCCTGTTCGGCTGCGCGGTGATGACCGGCGTGGGCGCGGTGATGAACACGGCCAAGGTGGAGGCGGGCTCCAGCGTGGCGGTGTTCGGCGTGGGCGGCGTGGGCCTGAGCGTAATTATGGGCGCGCGCGCCGTGGGCGCCTACCCGATCATCGCGGTGGCCACCCAGGCCCACAAGCTGGCGCTCGCACGCCGCGCTGGCGCCACCCACACCCTGCGCGTGGCTGAGGGCGACCCGGTGGCGGCCATCCGCGACCTTACGAGCGGCGGCGCAGCCTACTGCTTCGAGAGCGTGGGCGACGAGCATGTGCTGGCCCAGGCCTACGCGGCAACGCGCCGGGGCGGCACCACGGTAACCTTGGGCCTGCCAAACCCCAGCAAGCAGCTGAATATCTCGGCGGTGAGCCTGGTGGCCGAGGAGCGCACGCTGAAGGGCTCCTACATGGGCTCGTGCGTGCCGCGCCGCGACATCCCGCGCTTCATCGCGCTCTACCAGGCCGGCATGCTCCCGGTGGATCTGCTGTTCACACGCAGCATCGCCCTGGACGAGATCAACCAGGCCTTCGACGCCCTAGCCAGCGGCGAGGCCGTCCGCCAGCTGATCACCTTCCCCGCCGCCAACGAGTCCCGCCGACACGTAGCCCTCGCCGCCGACTAAGTGTCCGCAGATTACGCAGATTACGCAGATGCGGACCAGCTCCGCCCAATCTGCGCAATCTGCGTAATCTGCGGATGATAAAGCTGGAGCATCCTTTGGACTTCACACTCCCCCCCGAGCTGCTCACCCTACGCGATCGCACGCGCCGCTTCATCGACGAGACGGTGATCCCCCACGAGCGCCACCTGCCCAGCCACGACGACATTGCCGCCTGGGATGCGCTACGTGCCGAGCTACAAGCGGCTGCCCGTGCGGCCGGCGTGTTTCTGCCGCACCTCGGCGCCGAGTGGGGCGGCCTTGGGCTCGACTGGGCTGGCAACGCGGTGATCTTCGAGGAGGCCGGCCGCAGCGCCCTCGGCATCCAGGCGCTCAACATCGCCGCCCCCGACGAGGGCAACATGCACCTGATCGAGAAGATTGGCACCGAGCAGCAGCACGAGCGCTACCTGCGGCCGCTCGCCGCCGGCCAGGTGCGCTCCTGCTTCGGCATGACCGAGCCGCCCCCCGGCGCTGGCGCCGACCCCTCGCTGCTCCAGACGAGCGCTGTGCGCCGCGGCGGCAAATGGGTCATCAACGGCAAGAAGCATTTCATCAGCGGGGCTATGGGCGCGGCCTTCTGCATCCTGATGGCGAAGACCGACGAGGTGCGCGGCCGCCACGGCGCCACCATGTTCATGGTCGACGCCGACAACCCCGGCTTCCGCATCACCCGTCGCCCGCTCATCCACGACGTCTCGTTCATCGGTGGCCACTGCGAGCTTACCTTGGAAGACTGCGAGGTAGGCGAAGAGGCGGTGCTCGGCGCCGTCCACGAGGGCTTCGACTACGCCCAGGTGCGCCTGCGCCCTGCCCGGCTCACCCACTGCATGCGCTGGCTTGGCGCCGCCCGCCGCGCCACAGAGCACGCGATGGAGCACGCATTGCAGCGCCAGGCCTTCGGCGGGCGCCTCGCCGATAACGCCGTGATCCAGGCCATGCTCGCCGACTGCGAGATCGACATGCACAGCTCGCGCCTGATGATCCAGCACGCCGCCTGGCTGCTCGACCAGGGCCGCAGCGCCAGCCACGAGACCGGCGTGGCCAAGGTGGCCGTCTCCGAGGCCGTGCATCGCGTGGCCGACCGCTGCATCCAGATCTGCGGCGCCCAGGGCATCAGCGAGGATCTGCCGCTCGCCAACCTCTACCGCGAGACGCGCGCCTTCCGCATCTACGACGGCCCCTCCGAGGTCCACCGCATGAGCATCGCCAAGCGCCTGATCCGCCAGGCCGAGGGGAGCGAGCGGGCGTAGTGACCGGGAGACGGTGACACGGTGACACGGTGACACGGTGACACGGTGACACGGTGACAGGCGCTCGCGTTGCTCGCTTGACCGGGTGACACGGTGACAGGCGCTCGCGTTGCTCGCTTGACCGGGTGACACCTCACGGTGCCGATAGGTGTCACCTAGTCACCTGGTCACCTAGTCACCTAGTCACCTAGTCATCTAGTCTCCTAGTCTCCTTGTCTCCTTGTCTCCTTGTCTTCCCAAAAAGAGGGTGAAATCTTGACCGACCAGAAAAACCTTCAGGCAGCCTTAGAATCAGCTCTGGCACATGTCACTGGCAGCCCCGTCTGGATCGAGAATCTCGCCATGATCGCCGGGGGCGCCTCGCAGGAGACGTGGCGGCTCGACCTTTGCATGGACAACGGCGGCCACGCCGGGGCGCTGCCGCTCATCCTGCGGCGCCCGCTCGGCGGCGCGATCTACGACAGCTCGCTCGATCTGCGCGCTGAGGATCGTGTCCACCGCGCCGCCTTCGCCGCCGGCGCCGCCGTGCCGCCGCCCTTCCGCCTGCTCGACGACCTGCTCGGCGCGCCCGCCCTGCTCGTGGAGCGCCTCGATGCCGAGAGCATCGGCCGCAAGCTGGTGCGCGAGCCTCGCTTCGCCGCCGCCCGCGCCATGCTGCCGGCCCAGATGGGCGTGGCCCTCGCCGCCATCCACTCGGTAGATCTGGAGCGCAGCGAGCTCTGGGGCGCCCTGCCCGCCCCCGTCTCCGGCCAGACGCCCGCCCAAACCCGCCTGGCCCAGATCGAGGCCGAGCTCGACTCTATCGCCGAGCCTCACCCCGCCCTGGAGCTCTGCCTGCGCTGGCTGCGCCGCAACGAGCCGCCGCCGCCCGACAAGCCCGTGCTTGTCCACGGTGACTTCCGCGTGGGCAACCTGCTCGTAAGCCCCGAGCAGGGCCTTGTCGGCGTGATCGACTGGGAGTTCGCTCACATCGGCGACTACGCCGAGGATCTTACCTGGGGCCTCATCCGCGAGTGGCGCTTCGGCGTCGTTGGGCTGCGCCTCGGCGGGATCGGCCAGCCCGAGCCGTTCTTCGAGGCCTACGCCCGCGCCTCCGGCCGCCAGGTCGATCCCGCCCGCATCGCCTACTGGGAGCTGCTGGCGAACGTCTGGTGGGCGATCGGCTGCCTCAACCAGGCCCGCCGCCACCTGCGCGCCGAGCAGGCCAACATCGAGTTTGTGAGCCTCGGCCGCCGCGCCGCCGAGATGGAGCTGGAGGCCCTGACGCAAATGCAAAATGCAAAATGCAAAATGCAAAAGCCGGAGCGCATGCAACATGAGGCTACCTGAGCGAATGCACCATGCCGTGCCCTGAGCGAATGCACCATGCCGTGCCCTGAGCATCTGGCCCTGGCGACCCGCTCACGCTGCGCCGGATGGCGCTTGAAATTTTGCATTTTGCATTTTGCATTGGAGCGAAGCGACCATTTTGAATTGGAGCCACCATGCAAGACCGCCCTACCGCTGACGAGCTCACCGACGCCGTGAGCCAGTTTCTACAAACCGAGCTGGCCCCAAGCTTGAGCGACCCGCGCCTGCGCTTCCGCACCCTGATCGCCGCCAACCTGATGGCGATCGTCACACGTGAGCTGCGGGCCGGCGACGCGCCCCTGCGCGACGAGTGGCGCAGCCTCGCCGCCCTGCTCGGCCACCACGAGCCGCCGCCCGCCGCCGTCGCCGAGCTGCGCACCGGCCTCGACGCCCTTAGCCGCGAGCTCTGCGCCCGCATCCGCGCCGGCGACGCCGACAGCGGCCCATGGGCCGAGGCCGCCCACGCCTACGCCGAAAGCGCCGTCACCGCCCGCCTCCAGATCGCCAACCCACGCTTCCTGGAGCGCGCTGGCAGCCCTCACCCCCTAACCCCCTCTCCCTGAGCGGGCATAGCTTTACCCACAACGCAGCGGATCGCGTCCTGATGCGCTCGCTGGCCCTCATCCCCCAGCCCCTTCTCCCTCAAGGGGAGAAGGGGTGCCAACTCGCGAGCGCATTGGGACGCCTTCCGGCCCCCCTCTCCCGTTCAGGGAGAGGAGTTGGGGGTGAGGGCCGGGCGACATGTGGGTAAGGGTATGCTGAGCGGGAGAGGGGGAACCGGAAGGCTTTCTGATGCAGATACTTCGCCCCTTGCGGGAGAGGGGCCGGGGGTGAGGGCCAAAGCAGAACCACCGTCCACCGTCCACCGTCCACCGTCCACCGTCCACCGTCCACCATCCACGCAAGGAGCTTCGGGTATGTCCGCATCCACATCCCGCCCCTGGCTGGCCCGCTACGCCCCCGGCATCCCCGCCGAGCTGCCTGCGCCCGCCCTGAGCGCCATCGACCAGTTCCGCGCCGCCGCCCGGCGCGCCCCCGACGCCCCCGCGATCTTCTACTTCGAGACCACGCTCAGCTACGGCGAGCTCGACGCCCTCAGCAGCAGCCTGGCCGCCGGTATGGCCGCGCTCGGCGTGGCGCCCGGCCAGCGCGTGGCCCTCAACCTGCAAAACGTGCCCCAGTACTGGGTCGCCCAGCTGGCCGCCTGGAAGCTCGGCTGCGTGGTGGTGCCGCTCAACCCCATGTTCAAGCCGCGCGAGCTGGAGTATCACCTCAGCGACTCCGGCGCCGCCCTGCTGATCACCCACGAGTCGCTCTACCACGAGAGCGCCGCCGAGCTGCTCCAGGCTCTGCCCGCGCTCCAGCTGATCACAACCTCTGAACTGGAGTTTCTTGGCCCCGGTGACAGGCCCGCCCTGCTCGCCGCCTGCGAGCGCCGCCCCGTGCCCGGCGTCTGGGATATGCTGGAGCTTTGCGCACGCCACACGGGCGCGCCCGACCCGCTTGTGCCCGTCGCCCCCAGCGATCTGGCCTTCCTCACCTACACCTCGGGCACCACGGGCCGGCCGAAGGGCGCGATGAACACCCACGCCAACGTGGCCTACAACGCCGAGGTCTACCGCATCTGGATGCAGCTCAGCGCCCAGGACGTGATCGTCGGCGCCGCGCCGCTCTTCCACATCACCGGCGCCATCGCGCACCTGGCTGCGGCCGCCCTGGTGGGCGCGCCCGTCATCCTCTGCTACCGCTTCGACGCGCCCGAGCTGATGCGCCAGATCGCCCGGCGGCGCGGCAGCTTCCTGATGGCCTCGATCACGCTCTACAACGCGCTGATGAACCACCCCGCCATTGGCGACTATGATCTCAGCAGCCTAACAAAATGCTTCAGCGGCGGCGCCCCGATCGCACCTGCCTTGGTCGAGCAGTTCCTGGCCCGCGCTGGCGCCTACATTCATAATCTCTACGGCCTCACCGAGACGACCTCTCCATCACACGCGGTGCCGTTTGGCGCGACGGCCCCGGTAGACGCCGCGTCGGGCGCGCTCTCGGTGGGATTACCCATCCCTGGTGCGCTCGTCAAGATCGTCGATGACGCCGGCAACGAGCTGCCCGTCGGCAGCGTGGGCGAGTTCGCCACCTGGGGGCCAATGGTGGTACCCGGCTACTGGCAGAAGCCCGAGGAGTCCGCGAAGGCGATGCGCGACGGCTGGCTGTTTACGGGCGACGTAGGCCACATGGACGCCGAGGGCTGGTTCTTTATCGTGGACCGCAAGAAAGACATGATCATCGCCTCGGGCTTCAAGGTCTGGCCGCGCGAGGTGGAGGACATGCTCTACCAGCACCCCGCCGTGCGCGAGGCCGCCGTGATCGGCGTGCCAGACGCCTACCGGGGCGAGAGCGTGAAGGCCTACGTCTCGCTGAAGCCTGGCAGCGCGGGCGATGTGAGCCCCGAAGAGCTGATCGCCTTCTGCCGCGAGCGCATGGCCGCCTACAAATACCCGCGCGCCATCGAGATCCTGCCCGAGCTCCCGAAGACCGCCACCGGCAAGCTGCTGCGCCGCCAGCTGCGCGAGCAGCACCTCGCCGGGTAAGAAGGGCACAGGGAACAGGGCACTGGGGACAGGGCCGCCGCATCAGAACGGTCGAAACCGAGATACTTTCCAAGCCCCTCTGTGGCCTGCCCTTTGTGGCCTGTTCCCTGTTCCCTGTTCCCTGTTCCCTCGCCTAAGGACTCCCATGCCCAACACTGCGCTGATCAGCCGCCTGCGCGGCCTGCACCACGACAAGATCGCCCTGATCACCGGCGGCTCGATTGGCATCGGCGCGTCGCTGGGGCGCCTGCTGGCCCTGAGCGGCGCGCGCGTGCTGCTCGCCGCCCGCAGCCTCGGCCCGCTGGAGGAGACGCGCGCCCGCATTGTGGCCGAGCTCGACGCGGCTGGCTACCCAGACGCCGTCGACCGCGTGCTGATCGAGGCCAACTGCGACGTGGGCCGCCCCGCCGACATAGAGCGCCTCGCCGCCCGCACCCTTGCCGCCTTTGGCTATGTGGACTTCCTGATCAACAACGCGGGCGTGGTGGGCTGCGAGGACATGGTGATCGACATGCCGATCAACGGCTGGCGCGAGTGCCTCCAGGCCAACCTCAACAGCAACTACGCGCTGATCCGCGCCCTCGCCCCCGCCATGAAGGCGCGCGGCAGCGGCCACGTGATCAACGTCTCGTCCTACTTCGGCGGCGAGAAGTATGTGGCCATCGCCTACCCCAACCGCGCCGACTACGCCGTGAGCAAGGCCGGCCAGCGCGCCATGGTCGAGGCGCTCGCCCGCTTCCTCGGCCCCGAGGTGCAGATCAACACCGTGGCCCCCGGCCCGGTGGACGGCGACCGCCTGCGCGGCACGGCCGACCGCCCGAGCATGTTCCAGCGTCGCGCCCGCGTGATCCTCGGCAACCGCCGCCTCGGCGATGTCTACGCCAGTCTGATCCACGCCGCCCGCGACAGCGAGCGCCCCGTCTCCGACCTGCTGCCCGCCATCCTCGCCAACGATGTGCGCGCCGTGGCCGCCGACGAAAGCCTGCCCCAGCGCCTGCGCGCCCTCGCCGCCATAATCACGGCCAAAAGCGACCCCGGCGGCTCCTCGCAGACCCATCTGCTCAGCGAGCGCCTGGCCCAGAAGCTGATCCGCCGCCTCACTCATGGTGGGCACCTGCCAATGCAAAATGCAAAATGCAAAATGCAAAATGCCGCCGAGGCCGATGGCGAACGTCCTGATCGTCAAATGCAAAACACCGCCCAGGATAATCGTGCAGAGCGTGACCTTGCAGGGCAGCCGGTTATACGGGGCAATGGCGAGCCACGAGGACTTTTGCATTTTGCATTTTGCATTCCCCCCGAGCCCTTCTTCACCCAGGCCGAGTTCGAGCGCGAGGGCGGCAAGGTGGGCGAGCGCATCCTCGGCATGCTGCACCTGCGCCGCCTGCCCTCCAACGACGACGTGGCGCTCTCCACGATCTACCATCTGGCCGACCCCTTTGTGACCGGCGAGACATTTCATACCACGGGCGGCCTGCGCTTCGAGCGGGCCGTCACCGAGGGCGAGCTGTTTGGCAAGGCAGGGGTTGCCAGGCTGGAACAGCTGCGCGGCGCGACGGTCTACCTGGTGGGCGAGCAGATGCGCCGCCACCTGGCGCGCCTGATCAGCTGCTACCTCGACGAGCACGCTGCTAGCAAGCTCGTGCTGATCACCGAGAGTGGAGCGTCGGCCGCCGCGCTGCTTGCCGACTTCCCCGCCCACGCCGCCGCTGGGCGCCTGGTGGCCTACACGGCGGGCAGCGATCTTGAGGGCGCCCTGGAGCGCGCGCGCCTGGAGCACGGCCCCGCCGACGCCGTGGTGAGCACGCCGTTCCACCTGCTGCCCACGGTTCAGCTGGAGCCAAGCGCGAGCGGCGACTGGAGCGAGGTGCTGAGTGCGGAGGGCTTTGTGGAGTTGGTAGAGCAGCAACTCACCCACCATGTGCGTGTGGCGCAGCGCGCCGCCACCATGGACAACGCGCGGCTTGTGCTTGTCACCCCAAATACTACCGCCCGCTCCAGCGAGGAAGAGTTTGCGCTTGCCAACTTCGTCAAGACGACGCTCCACAGCTTTACGGCCACGCTTGGGGCCGAGTGCGAGCGCCTGTGCCACTACACCGCCGTAAACCAGGTAGACCTGACGCGCCGCGCGCGTGACGAGGAGCCGCGCAGCGAGGCCGAGGAGGCCGAGGAGCTGGAGCGCTTTGTGGAGGCCGTGCTGCTCACCAGCGCCCCCCTGCCCAGCCCCGAGGAGAGCCGCTACCGGGCGCGCATCTACCGTGGCAACGCGATCACGGTGTAGGGTGCGGGACGACCGACGACCAACGACCAACGACCGGAGGGGGGTATGCGGCTATCGCACCGTCCACCGTCCACCGTCCACCGTCAATTGGTTGCGCAACTAGAGATTGTGTGGATAAACCTGCCTGGCGCCCTACGCCTCCTGCTCCCGCTCCAGCAGGGCGCGCTTGCGCTCGGCGCCCCAGCGATAGCCGCTGAGCGCGCCGTCGCTGCGCACCACGCGGTGGCACGGCACCGCCACAGCCAGGCCGTTGGCCGCGCAAGCCTGGGCCACCGCCCTGGCGGCGCCCGGCTGCCCGATGCGTGCCGCCACCTCCGCGTAGCTGGCCGTGCTGCCCGGCGGGATGGCGCGCAGGGCCGCCCAGACCCGTTGCTGGAAGGCGGTGCCCTGGATGTCGAGCGGCAGCTCCAGCCCGCGCGCCGGGGTCTCCACCAGGGCCGCGACGCTCGCCACCGTCGTGCTGAAGGCCGGGTCGTCGGCCACCAACACGGCGTTGGGGAAGCGCGCCGCGAGACGGGCGGGCAGCTGCTCGGCGCGCTCGCCGAACTCGATGGCGCAGACGCCGCGCGCCGTGGCTGCCACCAGCACGGGGCCAAGCGACGACTCGGCCACCGCGTAGCTGATGCGCTCGCCGCGCGCGCCGGCCCTGTAGGCCGAGGGCTGCATGCCCAGGGCGGCGGCGCCATCGCCGTACAGGCCGCTGGCCGAACCGTAGCCCGCCTCGTAGATCGCGGCGGTGACGCTGCTGGCGCTCTGGAGGCCAGCGCGCAGGCGCTCGTCGCGGCGGGCGCGGGCGTACTCGGCAGGGGTGAGGCCCGTGGCCGCCTTGAAGACCCGATGAAAGTGGAAGGGGCTCAGCCCCGCCACGTCGGCGAGTTGCCCAAGCATAGGCGGCTCATCGGCCGTCTCGATCAGGGCGCAGGCGCGGGCCACAGCGGCGGCGTGCGCGTCATCGCCGCCGCGCGGTGTGCAGCGCTTGCACGGGCGCAGGCCGTCGCTCTCGGCCTCGTCGGGGGTGGCAAAGAAGCGCACATTCTCGCGGCGCGGCGTGCGCGAGGCGCAGCCCGGCCGGCAGTAGACCCCTGTTGTCCGCACCCCAAACACAAAGACCCCAGCGGCGCCCTTGTTGCGGCTCGCCACGGCCTCCCAGCGGGCCTCGTCGTTGCTGTAGCTCATCGCATCCTCCTCCGTTGCATCTATCCTACCTCAGGATAGCGCATCGCGTGGTGGCGGGCTATCGGGGGCTTGCGCTGTCATTCGTGGGGCTCCCTTGGCGCAGGTACGCCCACGGGGTATACTTTGCATAGGCCGAACCGACCGGCCCATCAACGTGCGCCTGACGGCGCGACGGGCAGCAGTAGCTCGTCAATGCTGCGAAGGCGAAGCCGCCTCCGCAGTTGCCGCTGGCGCGTTCACACAGGAAGTATGGAAGGCAGTCATCAACCGAACCGCCGTGGCCCGATGCACAGTGCGTTGTGCGCGCTGCCGGGTGCGGTCGAGCATCTGTTGAGCTGACGAGCGCCTCCCCTCAGGGGCGCGCTTGTCGCGCTCCGCTCACCGCCTCTGGCAGCCTCGCCAGGGGTTTTTTGATCCCCACACAGCATCGGGTCCCACCGCCAACCGTGGCCTTGTTCGCCACGGCTTGCAGCATCAGGAGCCACCCGATGATCGCGATCCGCAACGCAACCGGGCGCGGCGCACTCCGCACGCCCAGCATCCGCCCTACCTTCCACGGCAGCGCGCCCGAGCTGGGCGAGCTGCTCTACGCCCCCGCCCTGAGCTTCCCAAAGCACGCCACGGCCCAGCAGGTGATCGACGCGCTGCGCATGATGCGGCCCGGCGACGAGAGCGTCTACTACCTCTTGTCACCGGCGAGGATGATCGCCTGGTGGGCGTGGTGAGCCTGCGCCAGGTGGTGACCGCCGCCCCCACCACGCGCCTCGATAGCCTGATGAGCCGCGAGGTGGTGACGCTGCCGGCCGCAATGTCGCCTGAGGAGCAGGCCCACATCCTCGGCGACTCAGGCTTCCTCGCGCTGCCAGTGGTCGACGCAGCCGGACGCCTGGTGGGCAGCCTCGATGCCACCGCGCTGCTGGGCGCCGTGGAGGACGAGGCCACCGAGGATATGTATCACCTCGCCGGTGTCGCCGCCGACGAGGAGCTGGAGCGGCCGATCGCCCGCGCCGCGCGCGATCGGGTCTTCTGGCTGATGATCAACATGGCCACGGCCTTTCTCGCCGCCGCTGTGGTGAGCCGCTTCCAGAGCGTGATCGCCCAGGCCGCCGTGCTGGCCGCCTTCATGCCCGTGGTCGCCGGGCAGGGCGGCAACGCCGGCACGCAGACGCTCACCTTCATCGTGCGCTCGCTGGCCCTGGGCGAGGTGAGCTTCCACAACGCGCGCCGCACGTTTTTGCGCGAGCTGTTCATCGGTGTCTGTAACGGGCTCACGATCGGGCTGCTGGTGGGCGTGATCGGCTGGCTCTGGCAGGGCAGCGTGGGCCTGGGCGTAGTGATCGGGGTGGCCATGCTCGGCAACCTGATCATGGCCTCGCTGGCTGGCGTGCTGGTGCCGCTCTCGCTCAAGGCGCTGCGGATCGACCCGGCCCTCGCCTCGTCGATCTTTGTGACTACGGTGACGGATGTCTGCGGCTTTGCGCTCTTCCTGGGGCTTGGCGCTACCGCCCTGAGCATGGGCTACCTGTGAGCGTCAGGCTCAGGCTTGGGGCTGATCCGCCCGTGTGACGCGCTGTGTTATGCTGGCGCTGTGGCTCGCCGCTGGCGACTACACTATATTGGCATGGAACGGCTCGCTCGCCGCAGGTTTCACTCTTCCTGGCGAGCTGTTCGAGTGATGGAGTTTTTGTGTTTTCCAAGCTCGTGTTCGCCCCGTTTATCGCGCTGATGCGCCTGCTGCGCGGCTCCGCTCGTCTGCACCCCGCCGTGTTCTGCGTTACCAACCTTGGCAGCGCCGCCGAACCTGCCGAGTGCCCTTACTAGTAGTACGGGCGCGATATATCGCGCCGCTACTCTGTACTGAGACGATAGATCGTGGTGTGCTGGTACTGCTCGCCGGGGCGCAGCACGGTGGAGGGGAAGCTGGGCTGGTTCGGCGCGTCGGGGTAGTGCTGGGTCTCCAGGCAGAAGGCCCCATGCTTCTGGTAGACCTCGCCGCCCTTGCCGCGCAGCTCCCCGTCCAGAAAGTTGCTCGTGTAGAACTGCACTGCCGGCTGGGTGGTAAACAGCTCCAGCACGCGCCCGCTCCCCGGCTCGCGCACGCGCGCCACGGCCCGCCCAAGATCCCCCCCGTGCCCGAAGAT
>ENA-ORBV01009800-ORBV01009800.1-microbial-mat-metagenome-genome-assembly--contig:-NODE-9800-length-15563-cov-8.398876_pt1 | contig 15563 bp, 15 predicted proteins | sample MGYA00237777_ERZ505514 | MGnify/ENA primary metagenome ERZ505514 (study PRJEB26160, sample SAMN06269048) | microbial mat metagenome | isolation source: Oligotrophic lake microbial mat | place... | reverse complement strand
TCTACACCTCTCTATTCGTCGGCAGCGTCAGATGTGTATAAGAGACAGTGCTGATCCTACATTGAGCGGGGTCAACGTTTGGAGATCCGTCGGGTCGAACATGCCACGCAGCGGGATGACCGTACCGAGAAACTGATCTACGGTCGCAGTGGGGACGGTTACGCGCAGTTTGCCGAGCGCATCGGTGAAGATGAGGTCATTGCTGGCTCCGCTGACGATCACGACATCGCCGAAATTTGCGATGTCCGGGAGGAGCGCGGCGAGACGGGCCTGTTGTAGGGCTTTCACTACCGCGAGTTCAGCAGCGGGCAGCAGGTTCTGCTCGAGGTCTGCGATCCACCAGGAGGCGAGCCGCAGTTGCTGGCGTCCGGGTACAGTGCCATCCTTCACCCACTGGAATGACGTGCGCTCCTGATGGGCCACGCGTACCATGTCCAGATAACCGTCCGACCCGATCCAGTCACGATGGTTGCGGAGCGCCGCCAGGCCATTGGTCAGACCGACCTTGCTGACCTCCGCTACGGAGACTTGTTGCTTCTCGGTGGACGTCAGGGCCGACCTGTCAATTGAAGTGAGTCCCTGGGGGAGCGTCTCTTTCACGATCGGCCAGACGCGGTAGGCCAGGTCCGATTGGGCGGCATCATCCGCAAGGTCACTGACGCCGCCCCAACGTGGATCGGCAAACAGCACGGCCATCCGCTGCTGCTCCTCTCGGTGCTTGCTGACGACATTCACAGCCCAGACCTCGACGACACGTTTCAGGTCATCCTTGCTGGCCACAACCACGGCTGACAAGCCGGACGTCAGGCTGAGGAGAATTCCGCATGTAACGTTAAGTAAACTGGAGATAGGAGGCATAGCCGCCCTGGATAACTAAGGGGGAAATCTATGTCCAGGATATTCTTCAGTCCCGGACCTACATGGAAGCCGTGCTGGTGACTTATCCATCCCGCCATTCCCGCTCCGGTCCGTGCTGAGGCGTACTGGTCAATAACCCATCCCCGCCAGTTGGCGCCGCATCGCTGAACGGCACCCGGTGGTCGGCCATCTGGCCTTCGGCGTCCGCGTGCTCAACCTCGAGGTCCTCTGGGATCACATCAGGGGATCTGCCCTCCGTCCCATCGCGACCTTGCCGGAGCCGGGCGGCGAACGAGCACACGGCGGCAGCGCCGATGACGAGTCAGGATCGAGTCGATCGGGTCACGCTGCGCCTGCCACCGGCACCAGCAGTTCCGGCCCGTTGTTCCTGACGTTGCTGACCAGCTTGGAGACCTCGACCGCCATCAACTCATCAGCCGGCGACGGCTCAATCATCCCCTGAACCTCAAGCGCGGGCGTCGCGGGATCGAGCCACTGGTCCCAGCGGAGTTGCGGGACGATCAGCGCCATGCGGTGGTGGCAGGGCTGGACCACCGCGTTCGCTTCGACGGTCAGGAGCAGGAAGGCCGGGGAGCCATCAGCCGCGCCAGCGGGGTCCCAGAGGCCGCCAATGGCGTAGGACTGGCGATCGGGCCGCTGGTAGGCGAAGGGCTGCCGATCGGCTTCCCGCCACTCGTAGAACGCCGTGACGGGCACGAGGCACCGTCGCAGGCGTAGGGCGCTGGCGAAGGTGCGCTTGCATGCCGCCTCCTCGCCGCGGGCGTTCACCAGCAACCCGGTCTTCATCCACGCGGGCTTCCAGCCCCAACGCATCAGGTCGATCAAGCGCGTCCCGTCGTCCTCGCGCCGCACCATTGGGAGCCGCTGGGTCGGGGCGGCGTTGTAGGTGCCCAGCCAATCGCCCATCGCGAGCGAGCGCTTGGCCTGGAACTCGGCGAGGGTGCTGGACTCCAGGGGGAACGCGAAGCGACCGCACATGGTTGCGAGCCTATGGGGCCGGAATCGGCTGCCCACCTGCGACCGATGCGGCCTTCATCCGCTTCTGCACCGCCACCGCGGCGAACTGTAAAGGGCGGAGCAAAATCAGGCCACTCGGCGGAGCAAAATCAGGCCAGTGGGCCGGCGTAGCCGCCGCCGCCTGACTTTGCCGGATCAGGCGTCGTCGGTGGTCTTGGGGGCTGGCTTGGCGCGCCGTCGCTTGGCGTCGGCCAGGCGGTAGCTGTCGCCGTTGCAGGTCAGCAGATGGACGTGGTGGGTGAGGCGGTCGAGCAGGGCGCCGGTGAGGCGCTGGCTGCCGAAGACGTCCGTCCATTCGTCGAAGGGGAGATTGCTGGTGACGAGGGTGGATCCGCGCTCGTGACGCTGCGAGAAGACTTCGAAGAGGAGTTCGGCGCCGGTTTTCGAGAGCGGCACGAAACCGAGTTCGTCGATGATCAGGAGATGGACCTTGGCGAGGCTCTTCTGGTAGCGCAGGAGATGCTTCTCGTCGCGGGCTTCGATGAGGGTGTTCACCAGGGCGGCGGCGCTGGTCCACAACACGGCGTAGCCGCGCTGGCAGGCCGCCAGGCCCAGGCCGAGGGCGAGATGGCTCTTGCCGGTGCCGGAGTTGCCGACGGCGATGATGTTCTCGTGGCGGTCGATGTAGCCGCCGCGGGCGAGATCCATGACCAATGGTTTGTTGACGCTGGGGATGGCCAGGAAGTCGAAGGCGTCGAGTGATTTGGGCGTGGGGAAGCGCGCAGCCTTGATGCGGCGTTCGATGAGGCGGCGTTCGCGGTCGATGAGTTCCAGTTCGACCAGGCGCAGGAGGTAGCGGACGTGGTCGATGCCCTCCTGGGCACACTGCTGGGCCAGACGCTCGTACTCGCGCAGGCAGGTTGGTAGCCGCAATTCTTTCAGGTGATGGGCCAGCAGGACCGCTGGCGGTGCCGGCGTCGGCGTGGCGGTGGCGCTCATGGCGTCTCCACCGCGGCCAGCAGCAGTTCATTGTAGGCCATCGGGTCGGTGAGGGCGACCGCGGGCAGTGGCAGGTGCGGATAGTCCGCCAGATCGAGCCGCGGCGGCCGGCCTTCCAGCGCCGCGAGCAGGCAATGCTTCACGCCGTCATAGCTGATCGCGCCCAGGCGCAGGGCGGTGCGGACCGCGTCGTGGACCTGCGTCGTGCTGAAGCCTTCATGGAGGCGCAGGACGCCGACGTAGTCGCGGGCGCCGGCCTTGGCCAGGCGGCTCTCCAGCAGGCGGCGCAGCGTCGCGAACTCGACCGGGAGATTCCAGCCCGCCAGTGGGGCCGCCTGATCCAGGCTGCCGACCTTCTGCTCGATCAGCGGCAGGTAATGCAGCGGATCGAAGACCATGATGTCGCGCTCATAGCTGCGCACATGCCGGGCGATCACCTCGGCGCCGTGGCAGATCACCACCGCGTGGACGTAGGCCTTCACCAGCACGGCCCGGTGACCGAAGGCCACCGGCACCGAGTAGTCGTTGGTCGTGAAGCGCACCAGCGACTGGCTGCTGACGCGGCCGGGAACCAGGCGACAGCAATCGAAGGGCGCCGCCGGCAGCGGCAGGAACGCCGCCACGTCGGCTGCCATCCGCGCACCGATGGTGCCGTCCGATCCGCGGACGTGCTCATCGCGCCGTCGCAGACAGCGCTCGCGGATCTGGTGGTTCAGCGCCTCCCAGTCCGCCGCCTGCGGGATCGGGGTCAGGATCGTCCGCTGGGTATACTTCACCAAGCCTTCGACGTTGCCCTTGTCGTTGCCCTTGCCGACGCGGGCGAAGCGGTCGCGGAAGAGGTAGTGGCTCAGCAACTGGCTGAACACCTGCGTCCGGATCCGCTCGCCGGTCTCCAGGATCCGCGCCACCGCGATCGAGGTGTTGTCGTAGAGGATCGACTGCGGAACGCCGCCGAACCACGCGAATGCCTCGGCGTGGCCCAGGCAGAACGCCTCGGTGGTCTCCTTCGGGAAGATCATCACGAAGGGCGCGTCGCTGTGCGGCAGATCCATGGCCAGGAAATGGCCCTTCTGCTCGACGCCGCCGACCACCACCACTGCCTCGCCGAAGTCGACCTGGGCGTGCCCGGGCGGATGCACCAACGGCACGAACATCTCACGATTCCGACGCTCGTGCTCGCGCACCACGTCCTTGATCCCGGTGTAGCCACCAGTGTAGCCATGCTCATCGCGCAGCCGCTCGAAGATCCGCTGCGCGGTGTGCCGTTGCTTTCGATGCTTCTCCTGGTCGGTCTTCAGGATCTCGCTGATCCAGCTCAGGAATGGGTCGAGCTTCGGACGCACGACCGGCGCGGTACGTCGGTAGCCCGGCGGCTGCGCGTTCTCCAGCATCTTCGCGACCATGTCCCGGCTGATCCCGAAGTGGCGGGCTGCCGCTCGCTGGCTGTGGTGGTCGACCGCGACGTAGCGACGGACATGGGCATAGAGTTCCACGGTGTGCATCCCCCACCCTGATCCCCAGCAGGGCTGGGGAAGGGCTTCAATGGGCTCACCACCGCCGCATACGGGCCACCACGCCGGTTCTGGTCCCACTCCTGCGTGCTTCGCACGCAACTCCGGCGACCGCTCGTGTCCGCCCTCCGGGACGACCCTACGGGAGGAAACGAGCGATCACCGGAGTCTGTTCTCAAACAGGGACCACTGGCCTGATTTTGCTCCGCCACGGCCGGCCATGAGGCCCGGTTTCGTGGCCTGATATTGCACCGCCGTCTACAGACGCGTGCAGAACGGCAAGTACCAATGAGTTATTGGGTGTCTATATCTTCTCTATATCTTCTGTCGGAGTACGGAGAGGAGTTGCGCCCCCGGCTCGACGCGCTGCACGGACGCGTGCAGAACGGCAAGTACCAATGAGTTATTGGGTGTCTATATCTTCTATATCTTTTTCCCAATGAGTTTTTTGGTGTCTATATCTTCTTCCAGTTTTGCGGCCGGTCTTGCGGCGTTGGCTGCGTGGCTTGAGTCGCGGATCGTAGTCCTTCCCATCGCAGTCCGGACAGGCGAAGCGGGAGCCCGGCTTGAAGTCCACCCGCATCTCCAGCAGGCGTTGCTCGGGGCGGAAGTCAGAGCGCACTACACACCAGGGCGGGATTCAGGCCTAGGAGCCTGTCGGGGATAGCGAGCGTCGCGCTGGCTCGGTCTTGGACGGCATCTCCTGCGTTGGTGAAACGCTCAGGTAGCGGTGCTCCCTTGGGCCGTTTCGCCGCCTTGGATCTGCCATCCGATCCGCATCGCCATCCTCGCTCGCTATTCCCGACAGGCTCTTCGGGCGGCGGTGAAGAGCGGATTGGTATCCATGCCGACACGTTGGGACGCAGACTTGACCGGAAAATACCAACTGATCTCGGCACAGAGCCTAAAAAAAAGTGACCCCGGCAGGAATCCTGCCGGGGTCGCGAAGATCGACCGGATGGTCGTTCTCGGCTTACTTGGCGAAGCGGGCCTTGGCGTCCTTGCTGAAGCGGAAGACCAGCTTGTGGCTCTTCGACTTGGCGGGGACCTTGATCTCCTTGCCGAAGCTGACCATCGTGCGCGCCGGCTTGGCCGGGATGGTGCGCAGGACGAGCTTGCCGACGCCGGGGAGGACGGCACCGACCGGAGCGAAGTTGAACATGACGTTCGACAGCTCTTCGACCATGGCCGACGCCTGCTTCTTGCTCACGTCACCGAGGCCCTTGGACGAGACTGCGGTTGCGAGGTGGGCGATGAGCTGGCCCTTGGTGTAGCCCTTCTTGCCGGGTTTCGCGAGGGGGGACGGCGCAGCCTTCTTGGCGGCGTTCTTCTTGGCCTTGGCCATATGGATTCACTCCTGAGTAGGGGGTTGACGCTGCTTTGTATGGGCCGTTTCGTCCTGTCTACAGGAATTTCGCGGCGAACATCTGATTTTACCGGCCTTTCATGCAGCCATCCCGGGAGTATGACGCGGGGCGGTGGTCGACGTGCGCCAAATGCTGGGGAAACACCGCGATTCTCTGCGGATTCACTGCGCAAGCGAGATCTCCAGCGCAGTGTCGATGGTGGCCTGCATGGTTCATGCCCGAGCCTGACCGGTGGCGGACCGCCGCTTTGCGCTCGCGCGGTTCCCCGGTTATGCTGAGGCGCGCGCCATCGATGGCACGAGGAGAGCATCATGGCTTGGATCGACAACCTGTTCCGCCGCATGGCCGAGATCAAGGCCGCCGACATCCACATGACCAGCGAGCACGTGCCGCGTATCCGCGACTCGGGCGACCTGATCGAGATGCAGGGGATCCCCAAGCTCTCCAAGGAGCAGGTCCACCAGATCCTGATGGAGATCTGCCCGGAGCGGAACAAGAAGCAGTTCGAGGAGACCAACGACACCGATTTCGCCTACGCCCTCGAAGGGATCGGCCGCTTCCGCTGCAACCTGTTCATGGACCGCCACGGCCCAGGCGGCGTCTTTCGTCGGATCCCGGACAAGCTGCTGACCGCCGAGGACCTCGGCCTGCCGCCAGCCGTGCTCAAGCTGTGCGAGTACAAGAAAGGGCTGGTGCTGGTCACCGGCCCGACCGGCTCGGGCAAGTCGACCACCCTGGCGGCGATGATCGACCACATCAACAGCACTCGTCACGAGCACATCATCACCATCGAGGACCCGGTCGAGTTCGTCCATCAGGCCAAGAAGTGCCTGGTCAACCAGCGCGAAATCCACGTCCACACCAAGAGCTTCTCGGCCTCGCTGCGCGCCGCCCTGCGCGAGGATCCCGACATCGTCCTGGTCGGCGAGATGCGCGATCTCGAGACCACCCGTATCGCCATCGAGACCGCCGAGACCGGCCACCTCGTCTTCGGCACCCTGCACACCTCGACCGCGTCGTCGACCGTCGACCGCATCATCAACCAGTTCCCGGCGGAAGAGCAGGAGCAGATCCGCCTCATGCTCGCTGGTTCACTGCGTGGCGTGGTCGCGCAGAACCTGCTCAAGAAGAAGGGCGGCGGGCGCGTCGCCGCGCTCGAGATCCTGCTCGTCACCCCGGGCGTCGCTGCCAACATCCGCGAGGGCAAGACCTACCAGATTCCCTCGGCGATGCAGATCGGTGGCCGCTACGGCATGGTCCTGCTCAACGACGCGCTCGAACGGCTGGTCAAGACCGACCAGATCGAGGCGATGGCCGCCTACGACAAGTCGCTCGATAAGGAGGACATGGCCAAGAAGCTCAAGGCGCTCGGCCACGATGTCGAGGCGCTGATGGCGGTACCGGAAAAGCCCGCTGGCCAGCCGGCGCGCCCACCGGCACCTGGCGCAGGCGGGGCCGCAGCGGGACTTCGCAAACCCTGACGGCGCACCCTGGTCAAAACCCCTGGCGCGAGCGTCGATCCGCGTTGTCGTCCTTGACGGGTTTCTGACCCGGTTTCGGCGCCGGGCGGATGCCGAGCTTGGCGAAAATCTGGTCGACCAGCTTGTCGTCGACCTGGAAGTTCTCGATCAGGTAATGGCGGATGTAGGCCGCGTCCGTCTTCTGCGCCGTAAGCGAGCGCACGAGGCGTTCGAGGTCGCGGGTGAAGACCATGTCAGGCCAGTTTCGCCGCGGCGATGCCGTCGTCGGTCGTCTCGTGGATGACGAACAGGGTCTCGAGACCCAGGATAGCGAAGATCTCGCGCACGCTCGGACTGGGGTTGACGAGTTGGAGATTGCCACCGGCGCGCTGCACCTGGTGCTGGCAGTTGATGAAAGCGCCGACGCCGGCGCTGGCGATATAGCTGAGGCCCGCCAGCTCGAGCACCAGGCGTGTCTTGCCGGCCTTCACCAGCCCATCCAGGCGGCGTTCGAGCTCGACGAAGGTGTGACCATCGAGGTAGCCAGTGAGGGTGAGCACGTGCACCGGGAGGGCATTTCGCTCGCTGATCGTCAAGCCGGATTTCATCGGCTCATCTTCATACGCCAGGCGTGGGTTCGTTCTGGCGATGGTAGAGGTCTGGCTCTGCATCAGCAAGCCCCATGGGCCCTGCTGCCGGGACCACGTGTCCATGAGCGTCCCGATCCCCGAGTACGACGTGGCGACTCCCCCTGTTCTCGCCCAGCGGGCTGGCTAGCGTGCCGCCATGGCCAAGCCGGTGGCGATCGAGGAGCTCTTCCAGCAGATCGAGGAGGCGGTGGGCGCGCTGGAAAGCGGCGAACTGCCCCTCGAAGAATCCTTAAGCCGATTCGAGGCTGGGCTTAAGGCCATGCGCCAAGCACGTTCCGTGCTTGATCGCTATGCCGCCCGGCTCGAGGAGCTGCGCGGTGAGGAACCGCCGGCCTCAGCTCCGGCGTGAGCGCGGTCGAGGCCATCGACGACGCTGGGGTCCTGCGCGCTGAGCCGTGCCTGGAATTCGGTGGTAGCCGGGCGGTGGCGGCGCGGGGCGGTATCGCCGTGCTGCCCTGGCGTGATGCCTACCTCGCCGCGATCGCCGCCGGGCTCGCCGCCCAGCCGGTGGCCGATGGCATCCCGGTCGGCGCGTACCGTCAGGCGGTGGTGCATCTGCAGAAAGGTCGCGCCGCCACCGTGGCGGACATCGTGGCGGCCTGGCGCCTGCTGCCACCGGGTGGCCGCCTGCTGGTATGCGGGGACAACGACCTGGGCATCGCCACCTTCCTCAAGCGGATCGGCGAGGACCTGGGCCAGCCCGGCGAGCTGGTCGCCAACCGCGCCCATGGTCGCATCGCCGGGTACCTGCGTGGAGATCGGCCACCGCCACCGATGCCTCCGAATGTCGACGTGCCGCTGCTGCCGGCTTCTGCTCGCGGCGAGCCGGGCGCCGATGTCATGCTCGCCGTGGCCCCGGGCGTGTTCAGCGCCGATGGCCTCGACGGGGGCACCGCGGCCCTGCTCGGATGCCTGTCGCAGTGCCCGCCGCCAGGGCGGGTGCTTGATCTCGGGTGTGGCGCGGGCCATCTCGCCGTCGCCGCCCTGGTGCGTTGGCCGCGCTGCACGGCGCTGCTTGCCGATGGCGATCACCGCGCGGTGGTCTGCGCCACCGCCAACCTCGCCCGGCTCGGCCTCGCCGATCGGGCGCAGGTCGTGTGGTGGGATGCACGCGAACCAGCGCCGGCTCGCGCCATCGACCTGGCCCTGGTGAATCCGCCCTTCCATAGCGGGCCGGCGGTCGATCTTGCGCCCGCGAAGGCCATGTTCCGTGCGCTTGGCGAAGCGCTGGCGCCAGGCGGACGCGCGCTGGTGGTCGCCAACCGGACGCTGCCGTACGAACGCGATCTCACCAACCTGGGCAGGGTTCACGTGGCGCGGCAGGACTCCGGATTCAAGGTGATACAATTGCTCCATGAGTGAACGACTCGATGCCTACCTTTCGCACCGTGGGTTCGGCTCGCGCAGCGAAGTCCGTGACCTCATCCGCGGTGGTGGCGTGGCCGTCGACGACATGGCGGTCCGTGATCCCTCGCGCCACGTTGGCGAGGGAGTGGTCACGGTGCGCGGCGCCGCGGTCGCCGATGGTCCCGACGCCGCGACCCTGGTGCTGCACAAGCCGATCGGCTTCGCCTGCAGTCACGACGAACGCGAAGCACCCCTGCTCCATGAACTGATCCCGGCCGAACTGCGCCACCTCGCGCTCGAGCCCGCCGGGCGACTCGATCGCGCCACCAGCGGGTTGATCATCGTCACCACCGAGGGCGAACTGATCCACGCCCTGACCAACCCCCGACGCAAGCTGGTGAAGCGCTACCGGCTATCGTTCAGCGGTCGGCTGAGCGCCCATGCGGTCGAACGCTGCGCCAAGGGGATCATGCTCGAGGGCGATCCACGACCGACCCTACCGGCCAAGCTGGTGCTGCTCGATCCCGATCACCGTGGGCTGGGTCGGGCGATCATCTACCTCAGCGAAGGTCGCTACCATCAAGTGCGACGCATGATCGCGGCGCTGGGTGGCGAGGTGATGACGCTCCATCGCGACCGCATCGGTGGCCTCGATCTGCCGAGCGACCTCGCATCGGGTACCGCGCGCGAGATCACCGAGCGCGAGCGTCACCAGTTGCTGACCGTCGACGCGGCGGCGTCCTTACCCGATCAGCCCCGACCTCAACCGACGGTCTGAACATAAATCCGGCGATAGCGGCCCATCTGCGGCGTTGGTCGTCAGTCCGATCACCTGGGCAGGGCCCCAGGTGATCCGCGCAAGCAGCGCAGCTGCGCGCCAGCACTGAGGGCGCAGGCGCGCAGCGCCGAGCATCAGTGCGAGAGTGTCTTCGCGATCACCTGGGCCAGTGCCCCCGGTGACCAGTCCGACAGGATGTCCGCGCAGGCGCGCAGCGCCGAGCAGACATCCGTGAGGACGCCTTGCAGCTGGGCCACTCTCACCGAATTTCAGCGTTCACCTGATCGGTGAGAAGCTGCCGAGCTACCCACTGACGGTGCCCAACTGGTTTAAACCAAATAGATCGGCACCACTACGAAATTTAGCGTAAAATACGGTGCTTCCCTTGCTACCGCGGCGATTTGCGCGTCTTGCAGCCAGCCTATCCGACCAACGTCCGTTTCCGGCAGGCATCATAGGCGCGTTGCCCTTCGGACAGGCAGGCCGCATGGCCGCCCGGACGCGGCTGACCGGCACGGTCGAGGTAGCTGGGCGCGCCCTTGCGGGTCAGGCTCTGGTGGCCGAGCAGGACCAGGGCGCCTTCGCGAAAACGCGGGCGGAAGCGGTCGTCGAGACCCCAGGTGGTGAGCAGCGGTTCCATGGCCGGGGTATTGTGTTCGGTGCCGTCGAACACCGGCCACCCGCGGCGCTGCGCCTCGGCCACGACCGCGATCATCCGCGCCTCGCTGTTGCGGCTGGGAATCAGCTCAAGGGCATGGAAGCCCCAGGCGGCGACGCGGTCGCACAGTCCCGGGATGTCCTGCTCGCCATCCGTGAGGGGGTCGCCGAGCACCGGGTAGGTGGGGATGGCGCCCAGGCGCAGGAACAACGCGCGCAGACTGGCGACCGCAGGAAAGGCAGTGGGCTCCTCGGGCGCGTAGCAGGGCTTGCCGGTCTTGAGCAGGGCGCCGCGGATCTGGTTCTGTTGATCGGCGTCATGTTCCTTCGGCGCCTCGCCCACCACCGCCGCGTAGAGCGAGGCGAAGGTGCGCCCGCCGTCACCGGTGAGCGCCTGCAGGCGCCGTTGGATGGCGCGGGCGACGTGGCGTTCAGTCGTGTTGCCTGCGGGGGTCTGCGCGATGACCTCGGCCCAGGTGGGACCGGCCGCCGCGACGGTGGCGCGGAAGCGCGTCTCGGCGTTGGCGATCAGGGCGCGGTTGCGCTGCTCCTGGCACTGACGCAGACGGGCCAGTTCGCGCGCGGCGATCGGCTCGTCGGGCTCGGTGACGCCCTTGCCGCACAGGTAGATCTTTCCCGGGTTGGCGGGGTCGTTGAGCAGGACGCGCTTGGCTTCCAACTCGCGATCCATGGCGATGCATTCGAGGCTGAAAACGGCCGGGAGCTGGGCCGCCGCGCACGCCGATGCGAACTCACCATGGCCGGCGGTGGTGAAGAAGTCGTTGATGCCGTAGATATCGACCCCAGCCTGGGCTGCTCGCCATACCGCCTCGGACGCCGAGCGGAAGACGCTGAAACTGTGATCGGTGTGGACGTGACAGTTGGTGCCACGACGGTCGGGCTGAGGGACGTTGCGCAGCAGACCGCGCAGCGCATCGAGCCGGCGCTCAAGGTCGGGATGGGCGAGATCGGACTCGGTGGCCTCGGTCATTCGTACAGCGTCGCCGCTCGGCCGGCCGGCGTCCAGAGTCAGCTCATGTCCTGCTTCAGGGCTGGGCCGGTAGGCGGCCGCAGGGCTCAGGCCGTCTCTTTGTTGCCCTTCTCGCCACTGGCATTGAAGATCGATTCCTTGCCTTCGACCACGCCGGCGGTGACCAGGTAGCTCTTCTGGAAGGCGACCCGCTGCGGCAGCTCGAACATGATTTCGAGCATGACCTCTTCGAGGATCGAGCGTAGGGCGCGCGCACCGGTCTTGCGCACGATCGCCTTCTTGGCCACGGCGCGGAGGGCGTCCTCGGTGAAGGTGAGCTCGGCGCCATCCATCTGGAACAGGGCCTGGTACTGCTTGACCAGGGCATTCTTGGGCTTGGTGAGGATCATCATCAGCGCCTCTTCGCCCAGGGTGCTGAGCGCGGAGATGATGGGCAGGCGGCCGATGAACTCGGGGATCATGCCGAAGTTGACCAGATCCTCGGGGATGACCTCGCTGAACAGTTCGCTCTCATCGAGGACGTCGGCCTTGTCGTGGTGGTCGCTGATCTTGAAGCCGACCATCTTGTCGCCGATGCGCCGCGCGACGATCTCGGGCAGGCCCGAGAATGCGCCGCCGCAGATGAAGAGCACGTTCTCGGTGTTGACCTGGATGTACTTCTGCTCGGGGTGCTTGCGCCCGCCGCCGGGCGGGACGTTGGCGACGGTGCCCTCGATCAGCTTGAGCAGCGCCTGCTGCACGCCCTCGCCCGAGACGTCGCGGGTGATCGAGACGTTGCCCGACGAGCGGGCGATCTTGTCGATCTCGTCGATGTAGACGATGCCCATCTCGGTGCGCGGGATGTCGAAGTCGGCGTTCTGCAGCAGGCGCAGGATGAGATTCTCGACGTCCTCGCCGACATAACCGGCCTCGGTGAGGGTGGTCGCGTCGCCGATGGCGAAGGGCACGTTGAGCAGCTTGGCAAGTGAGCGCGCGATGGCGGTCTTGCCGCAGCCGGTCGGTCCGAGCAGGAGGATGTTCGATTTCTCGAGCTCGACCTCGCGGCCTTCCTGGCGGTGACGCAAGCGCTTGTAGTGGTTGTAGACCGCCACCGAGATGGTGCGCTTTGCCTGCTCTTGCCCGATGATGTATTCGTCGAGGTGCGCCTTGATCTGATTCGGCGTCAGCACCTTGCCCAGGCGCGGATGGTCGCCGGTGCGGCGCTTGGTGTGGTCGCGCAGCAGGGTCGAGCAGACGTCGACGCACTCGTTGCAGATGAAGATGCCCGGCGGGCCGGCGATCAGTCGCTCGACCTGCGCGCCGCTCCGGCCGCAGAAGCTGCAGTTGTCGACCTTGCCGTCGTCCTTGGTCGTGGATTTGCCTTTAGTGGCCATGCTCTCATCCGCCCGTCGAAGGATATCGTGTCGAAGTCCGCATGGAACGGATCAGGCCTGGTTGGTCGGACGGCTGACGACCTTGTCGATGAGGCCGTACTCGCAGGCCTCTTCGGCGCTCATGTAGTAGTCGCGCTCGCAATCACGTGCGACCTTGTCGTACGGCTTGCCGGTCTTGTCGGCGAGGATGCGGGTGAGCTCCTTCTTAAGGCGCAGCAGCTCGCGCGCCTGGATCTCGATGTCCGTGGCCTGGCCCTGGGTGCCGCCCATCGGTTGGTGGATCATGATCCGGCTATGCGGCAGGGCGAAGCGCTTGCCCTTTTTGCCCGCAGCGAGCAGGAAAGCGGCCATGCTCGCGGCCTGCCCAATGCACACCGTCTGCACATCGCAGGTGAGGTATTCCATGGTGTCGTAGATGGCGAATCCGGCGCTGACCACGCCGCCCGGGCTGTTGATGTAGAGCGTGATGTCGGCATCGCGCTTCTGGCTCTGCAGGAAGAGCAGTTGGGCGACGACCACGTTGGAGACGAAGTCGTCGATCGCCTCACCGATGAAGATGATCCGGTCCTTGAGCAGGCGGCTATAGATGTCGTAGCTGCGCTCGCCGCGGGAATCCTTCTCGATGACGTAGGGAATGGGCATGGTCGCGTGGTCTCCAGGTGCGGCGGCCGTTGCAGCCCACTCGCAGTGTCCGCGCAGGCTATGGTGAACGCTTTCCGACTCAAAGCGTTAAACCATTTCAGCTCGTCAGTTGGCGCGTGGTCGACAGCACGGCGCGCGATTCCTGGTGACACAGGACGCGTGGTCGCCAACGAGACGATCGCCCGCGGCGTAGAACCCGGACCTGGCTCGCCTACCGTCGAGTCGCTTACGAAGGGATCCCATGCCGCGCACCCTCTGCGTCCTCCTGCTCGCCATCGCCGCCACCACCGGGTGGGCTGAATCGCTCGAGGATCGGATCAAGGCCACCGATCTGTCGAATGCCGAGCAGGTGTTCGAGCTCGCGACGTGGTGCTCGGCGAACAACCTCCCGACCAAGGCGCGTCAGTACTACAACCAGGTGGTCAAGCTCGACAAGGAGCACGAAGGCGCGCGCAACGCCCTCGGTCAGGTCAAGGTCAACGAGAAGTGGGTTTCGGCCAAGGCGGTCGCGGCCGAAGCCAAGCCGGCCACGGCAGGGGGCCCAGGCGCACCCGCGAATGAACGCCGCGCCACCGGGCGCGGCCCCAGCGCCGAACAGATCGCCTGGGATCTCACCCTGCCCAATGATCCCGAACCACTTTCCACCTTCATCACCCAGTACATCGAGCGCATGTCCGTGGCAGGCAACGACAGCCGCGACATGGATGTGTCGGTCGCCACCATGCTGATGGACGATCATCTGCCCCTGGCGGTGCCGCGTGTCTGCGCAGCGCTGCTGCGCCCGGATTTCAAGGACCTCTATGGCGCCTCGTCCTTGGCGATGGAACTGCTCAGGAAGGGGGATGCGGTCAAGGCCAAGCTCTTGCTGCCCTTCCTGACCAAAGCCAGCGAGCGCATCACCGACAGCGAGGATCTGGCGACCTTCGCCTTCGCCGCGGGCATGCTCAAAGACAAGCGGGTGGTACCGCGCCTGATCCAGCTGCTCGAGACCGGCAACGACGAAGTCAAGGCAGCTGCCGCCGATGGCCTCAGCGGCATCACCCTGCTGCCGCGCGAACAGATGACGGCGGATCGCGCCCAGCAATGGTGGGATCTCAATCACAACGTCTCGGATCAGCAAACCTACCAAGAGCAGCTCAACAGCCGCGATCCCCGCGTGGCCGTCGAGGCGGCCAAGGCGCTCTACCAGTACCGCGACCGCGCCATCGTCCCGGTGCTGATCAAGCTGTTGCGCAGCGACGATAGATCGGTGTGCAACGAGGCGATCGACGTCATCAAGCAGATCACCGGCAACACCTGGTCGTATGAAGCGACGGCCTCCGCCGAAGAGAAGAAGAAGCGTGTCGACGTGCTCGAGAAGTGGTGGAAGGATGAGCAGTTCCGTTTCCGCTGGCTCGACGAGATCAAAGCCGAGTCCATCACGGTCGCCGCCGCCCCCGGTTCGGTCGTCGATCCGGCGATCGAGTGGGTGCGTCAGCTCGGGAGCCTGGCCGGCAACGAAGCCGCGACCGCCGAGGGAAATCTGATCGGCCAGGGCACCAAGTCGGTGCCCGCGCTGATCGCTGGCCTGGAAAACCCGGGGCGGCTCATCCGGCGCAAGTGCCACGATCTGCTGGTCAAGGTGAGCAAACAGAACCTGCCTTTCGACGCAGCCGGCAGCGACGCCGATCGCGCGCAGCAGGTCGCCGCCTGGAAAGCATGGGCCGAGAAGGCCAATCTGCTCGGCGGTGGTGAGGAAGCGGTCGACGCCGAACCCGAGGCCAAAGCGAAGTGATTACGCCGGGTTGAAGCCACCTGCGATTGCGGCGGGACCCGCCAGCCCCTAGAGATCACTGCGCATGAGCACGATCGCGGTCAATGTGGATGTGGTGCGGGCGGAGATCTGTCTCTTATACACATCTGACGCTGCCGACGAATAGAGAGGTGTAGATCTCGGTGGTCGCCGTATCATT
>ENA-ORBV01009799-ORBV01009799.1-microbial-mat-metagenome-genome-assembly--contig:-NODE-9799-length-15564-cov-7.920385_pt1 | contig 15564 bp, 15 predicted proteins | sample MGYA00237777_ERZ505514 | MGnify/ENA primary metagenome ERZ505514 (study PRJEB26160, sample SAMN06269048) | microbial mat metagenome | isolation source: Oligotrophic lake microbial mat | place... | reverse complement strand
TTTTCAAGCAGAAGACGGCATACGAGATTCGCCTTAGTCTCGTGGGCTCGGAGATGTGTATAAGAGACAGGGAGTCGTGCATGGGTGCAATCAGCGTTACCCGATTCGGGCGCTCAAGAGCAAGCAGCTACTTCAGCTTCACGCATTTCACCCTTGGGTTCGTCCCCCGATTCCGAACACATTCCGATCGCTTCGCGTGTGTTAGCCAGTGCTTGCTCGCGCGTGCGTCCGTGATGAGACTTGCTGGTCGGTGTTCGCCTGCACCAGCACCTGTCTCCCGCTCGGTCGGAACCTGCAGACTGATGGTTAGATCACTTTGGCGGTGACTTTGACGCTAAGCTCGAAGGTCGCCGTAGTGGGCGTGCCGTCGTGTTTGTGGACCCTGCAGATCACCTTATGGTCGCCAGGCGTGGCACCGGCGGGTACCGTCACCATCACGTTGGTCTGAGCCGTGATCAGGATCGGTTCGCTCTCCGTGCTGTCAAAGTAAAATCGGAAGTGTCCAGCTACCATAGCGCGGTCGGGAGGCGGTACCTGGCTCGGCTCAATCAAGAACACGTCTTGCGCAACGACAGTGAATGGCACCGCTTGGCCCGACTGCACGTTCTGGCGGTCGATGCTCGTCGTAAATTCAACCCTTGCGTCCTTGATATTAACTGTGTTGTCGCGGACTTCGGCCGTGTTGTCGTGAATGTCGGCCGAGCAAGCCATGGGCAAGGTCGAGAGAGCGCAGGCCCCTGCAAGTGCAAGTTTCAGAATAGTACTTCTCATAATCAAGCTCCTGTGTTTCGAGCCCGCCGTTGTGGCGAGCGTTAGTGACAGGTACGTTACAAGAGTCGTGCCGCACTGTTGCCGTAGCCTGAATTGCTGGCTTCCACCCGATCATCGGCTCATCACGTCTGCCGACGGCCATGGCGCACGAGGCGAGTTGACACACCGCGCAAATTTGCCCCGAACGGGCGCTTTTGTCGGCGTCCCCTTGGACGCACGCGCGACGGCGGAGGCGGTCGCCGGCATGCCCGGGGGCTTGCTGTCGGAGTCCGGTGAGCTTTACTCTGTTATCATCTCATTGGATCATGATAACATGGTGCGCACCCAGATTTCCGTTGATGAGCAGCTGTATCGCCGGGCCAAGATCGTGGCCAAGCGGAAGGGCATTTCTTTAGCCGAGCTGTGTCGGCGCGGTCTTGAGGAAGTGGTAGCCAAAGAGCCCTCCGACAAACCCTGGATGGCGTTTGCCGGCATTGTTGAGGGCTCGCTGTCGGACAGTGAATCCGTCGACGACGTGGTTTACGGCCGCGAGGCGCCGTGAGCACCGCCGCATTCCTCGATAGCGGGATCTTCATAGCTCTGATGAGTCGCAAGGACCGCTGGCACCAGCAGGCCGTGGCCTTGTTCGGTGGTTCAACTCCCAAGTGGAGCACCTCCATTCTCGTCGTCTCAGAAACCTACACTTGGTTCCTCCATCGCATGGGCGAGGAACAGGCGCGCGCGTTTCGACAGCTGATCGATAATCTCAAGGGGCTAGTGCTATTGGACGCGACCCGAGACCACCACACCGCGGTGGTGCGCATGCTGGACCGATTTCGCGGAACCAAGTTGTCGTACACCGACGCGTCGAGCCTCGTTCACTTGGAGCAGCGGAAAATCAAGTGTGTCTGGTCCACGGACCACCACCTTGGGTTAAGCGGTGCTCAGGTCCTGCCGCGCTCGTAAGGTCCCGCTTTCGCCCTTCGGCCGCGATCGCTACCTCACTATACTCCACTTGCACAGGCTCGTGCAGCCGGGGTCGCCGTCACACTGCTCACCCGAGTCGATCTGGATGCGACCATCACCACACTTGGAGGCATTGCGACAAGCGGTGGTGCAGAGGCCGGGACCGTAGGGATTCACTTGGTTGCTACCGCCAAGATCGCACTCTTCTGGGCCATTTTTGAGATTGTCTCCGCAGTAGCCTGCCAATTGGCAAGTCGTGGTGCAAGACCCGTAGGTTCCGTTGTTCACGCCGTCGTCACAGGCTTCACCAGAATCTTTGACGCCGTTACCACATTTGGTGCGACATCGACTGTCGCAGGTATTTTGTGCGGTGCCATTTTGTGCGCCAGCGTCGCACTGTTCCTTGGCGTCAAGGATGCCGTTGCCACATTTGACCGACGGGATGGCCATCTTGCAGTCTACCGAGCAAGAGCCAGCGCTGCCGTCGTTGAGGCCGTCGTCACAGACTTCGGCGAAGCCAGCATCCACCGCCTTGTTGCCACAGTACGGTGCGGGGCGACACGCCGCGGTACACAGCTGTTTCCCATAGGCGGAGCTCACACTTTGGTTGTTCGCCCCCGCATCGCAGATTTCGCCTGCACCTGCTTGAACGCTTCCATCGCCACAGCGCGGCCCGAGAACGCATTGCGGAGCGCAAGTGCCATACGAGCCGTCGTTCTTACCGTCGTCACATTGCTCGCCGTTGGCGGTCTGTTTGACGCCGTCCCCGCAGCTCGGACCGAGCAAGCATTGATTCGTGCATTTGCCATAGCCACCCGTATTGCTGGCCTTGCCATCGTCACATTGCTCACCGGCTTCCATGCTGCCGTTGCCGCACTTGAGCTTGCAGGTCGCTTCGCACGTGCTCTGTGACGTGCCGTTCAAGATACCAGCGTCGCATTCCTCTCCGTTCGTAATGACACCATCGCCGCAGCGCGCCCCAAGCACGCAGCTGGTGGAGCAGCCTGCGTAGGCATCGCCAGACTTATTGTTGATGCCATTGTCGCACTGTTCACCAGAACCGATTTCAGCATCGCCACAGTACGGTGCCCATTGGCAGCCCGGTCCGCATTTTTGTTGGGCTCCGCCGTAAGTCGAAAGGTTGACGCCATCATCGCACTGTTCGCCGCTCGGCGTTTGAAGCGTGGCATCGCCACAGCGGGGGGCCAGCGTGCAATCATTCTTGCAGCCGCCGTACGCGCCTGTGTTCTTCGCCGTCCCAAGATCGCAGGCTTCGCTAGCAGTCACGATCGCGTCGCCGCACACGCTGACGCAGCTGCTTTTTGCAGTGACGAAGCTGCCTAACGTGAGATTGAAATTGCTGGCGTCGGTGTGGCGCTCGGCGTGAAATAGTACGATTTCATACACGTTGCCGACGACGAGGCCCAGCTGCGTTGCTTTCGCTGCATTCAACGTGACGCTGCCGCTCACTGCGCCGTGCAAACCGCCGAGATCTACCGCAAGCTTGCCGTTGATGAACACCCAAACGTCATCATCACCGGTGAAGCTGAGCACTTCTCCGCCCTTGTACTCAAACCAGTAAATCACCTCCGACGTGAAGCCGAAATTGTGCCCACTGTCCGGGACTTCCTTATCCTGGGCGACCCAGCCTTTGCCATCCAGCGGGAAGAAATCGCCGCTCAAGTACTCGTATTGACCGCCCACCTTGGTCAACGTCAAACGATCGATGGTGGTGAGGTTCACGCCCGGTGTGTCTCGGTACCATTGATCGAAAGCGGCGTTGCTGGTGGTCTGCTCATCATAGGGGCAATTCGCCAATGTGAACGTTTTGCCGAACTCACAGATCCCTGTGTACACAGGCTTCCCGTTTACACCCAGTGTGGCCTCAACCAGCTTGGGCGTGACATCATCGCCGGCGTAGGCTTCGAAATCGGGATGCCGCGTGTCCCCGGTTTTCGGCTCGCGGTTAAAGTCGCGATACGTTACCGGGATGCGAAGCGTATTGCCCAAGCTGGAGAGCACATCGGTGCACTTGAATCCTGCCTCCGCCTTGCAGGTGGCTGAGCAGCCATCTCCTGAAACGTTGTTGCCGTCGTCACATTCCTCTGCGTCCTTGGGCAGCTTGATGCCGTCGCCACAGCTCGATGTGCAGGCTCCGCCACCGCTCGGACAGGTGGGTTCCAGCTCGCAGAAGGGGTTGCAACCATCGCCAACGACCTTGTTGCCGTCGTCGCACGGCTCTTTGCCCTCTTTTTTGTTGTCGTTGCAGACGGTAGGCACGCAGGCCACGCCTTGGGTTGGGCATTTGTAGCCGTTTTCAAGCAGGCATTTCGAGCTGCAACCGTCGCTGTTGGCGGTGTTCTTGTCGTCACACTCTTCGCCGCCCGCCTTGATGCCATCACCGCACTGTTTCGCGCGGCAGACGCCCCCGAGCGGGCACTCCCAGCCGGCAACCACCTGGCAGCTGGCGCAGCCATCGGTAGCCACAGCATTCTTGTCATCACAGGTTTCGTTGCCGGTGACATTGCCGTCTCCGCAGACCACCGTGGAAACGCAAGGCGAGCCCGGTTGAGGGCAGGCGTAGTCCGCTTCGAGCACACAGACAGCGGCGCAACCGTCGCCACCGCGTGGCAGGCATTTCCCGCCTCCAATCCCGTTACACTGCGTGTCCGTTGTGCACGCTGCGTTGTTGTCGCACTTTGAGCCGTCGTCGCACTGTTCACCACGTGCAAGATTCAGCTTTCCATCTCCGCACCATTCGATAAGCGAGCAAGCTTGCCCAGCTGAGGGACAGGTGTAGCCTGGCGTGACCTGACACAGAAGCGTGCAACCGTCCGTGTCGGTCTTGTTCCCGTCGTCACAGTATTCGCCAAAATCTAGCCGCGAATCACCGCACTCCGCTTTTAGTACGGGCGTGCAAGCACCACCCACACCTTGCGCTGTGGGGCAGGTAAATCCCGGCTCGCCCGTCTTGCAATCCAGGAAGCAACCGTCACCCGATACCTTGTTTCCGTCGTCGCAGGCTTCGTCCCCGTTGACGATACTGTCACCACAAACGATCGTGCTCACGCACAATTGTCCGGGCGTTGGGCAGGTGTAGAAAGTTTCGAGCGTGCAGATGCCGGTGCAGCCGTCGCCGGGATCTGGATTGCCATCGTCGCACTGCTCGGTATCGGCGAGGTTCCCGTTGCCGCAGTATTCATCCTTTTGGCACTGCATGCCTGGCACAGGGCAGCTGAAGCCTGGCTCCAGCGTGCAATTCGCCGTGCAGCCGTCGGTAGGCAGAACTCCGCCATCATCGCAGCTCTCTCCAGCGTTGATAACTCCGTCGCCACAAACCGCGCTCGCAACAGGCACACACGCCAGCCCCGCCGTGGCACAGCCGTACCCAGCCTCTACCTGGCAATTGGCATCACAACCGTCGCCTGCGGCGGCATCCCCGTCGTCGCAGCCTTCACCGTTTCCGATCACGGAATCCCCACACACAATTGTGCTCACACACGCTTTGCCAACTTCTGGGCAGGCGTAATTGGCTTCAACGCGACACAGGCCTGAGCAGCCATCGCCGGGAATCGAATTGCCATCGTCGCAGACCTCCCCACTTTCGATGACGGCGTTTCCGCAGACGCCCGTGGGGCCACTCATCATGCAGCTAGGATCGGTGCACATGCCGGCTGCACCCGCCGAGCTGCCAGGCAGCGTGATACCGCCGGGTAGGCTGATCCCCGAGCCGCCCGTGCCTAGGCCTGTTCCTCCTCCAAGCGATGAATCTGCACCGGCCCCCATGTCCCCCGCGGGGCCTCCCACAGTCTGTTTCGAACTGCAACGAGCTGCTGCCAAAACCAATAGGCCGACACTCAAGAACTTGAGATGATTCATGGACGGGGTCCCTCACGCTCGGTTGTGGTCACGAAAGCTGCTTTCGTGTGTTCTCCCTTCATAACAAATTTTTGCAGGCTGTACATCATTCTTTATCTTCCGATTCGAGCCTTTTTTGGCTGCGATCCAGCGTTGCTTCAAGGAAGTGCTTAACGCACCTACACACGCACGCATAGTATTGCAACGGTGCCAGGGGGCGCCTGCAAGCGCATGCAGACTATTCCGTGCAGGTTATCGCTGTGTTCACGTGGAATGCAGGCTGTCCGCATCGGGAATGCTCTTCACGTCGCAGTAGGCGACCCACATCGTACGGTATGCCGCCTCAAGCTCACGCGCGAAGCGAACCGCGTCGCACAGGGGGGACCGTGCCATTTGGCCGCGGAGATCCGAGCGCACTGTTGCAAGACGCGCGGGGTTGGCAGCCAGCTCAACAGCCGCTGCCACATAGGCGTCGAGGTTTTCAGCCGCGAATTCCGGCAGACCCACGCGCGTGAGCAAGTCGAGCCCCACGCGCGATGCGTGCCGGGCGCCGACAAGTGAGATCACCGGAACCCCCATCCAAAGTGCCTCACAGGTCGTGGTGGTGCCGCAATACGGGAACGGATCAAGCGCAATATCAACCTCTGCGTAGCGCGCCAGATGTACGTCGACGCTTGCAGCCTCGGGAAAGAACTGAAGTTGGCGCCGAGCGACGCCGTGGGCCTCAAAGCGGGCTTCGAACAGCCTCTGCACCCCGGAGTCCGCAAACGGCATTGCCTTGAGAATGAGGCGTGAGCCCTCCACGATGCGGAGGATGCGGCTCCAGGCGGCAATCACAGAAGGGCCGACCTTCGCCAGATTGTTGAACGAGCCGAACGTGATCTTCCCACTCGTTGCGAATGGCGGTAGCGCGACATCCGGGGCCGTATCCCAAGGCTCGTAGCATAGAAAGCCATTCTGAAGGCGCACCAGCTGTTCAGTGTGGTCCGTCTCAACGGCACCCACAGGATCCACAATGGCGTCGGTGATACGATAGCCGATCGTTCGCAGGCCCGTGGTATTCGGATAGCCGAGCCAAGTCACCTGAACGGGTGCGGGCGCTCTTGCAAACACGCCCAAGCGATGACCGCGCGTATGGCCCGCGAGATCCACCAGGATGTCGACGCGATCCTCACGCATGCGCTCGGCGGCGGCGTCATCGCTCATGGCTGAGATGTCCACCCATTCGCTCGCCAGCTCTTTTAAGCGTGTGGTCGTTGCATCGTGGCGAAATCCTCCAGAATAACAGAGGATTTCGACTTTCGAACGGTCATGCGCTTCGAACAACGGAGCCAAAAAGAACGCGACCGAGTGGGTGCAGAAGTCCGAAGAAACGTAACCCACACGCAGCTTGCGCGTTGGCTCCTTAAGATTGCTGTGCGTTGAGTTGAGTGAAAGGCCCGGACAGGCATCGCCCCACGCACGGTGCTGGCGCGCGATCTCCGAAGCGGGCAACCCGCCGAGCAGGTTCAACGTGTAGAGTAGGTTGGAGGGCGCGTCGCCCTCAGTCGAGATCGCGATCGCCTGCTTCTGGTGTCTGAGGGCGCCCTCTGTGTCGCCCGTCAGCTGCAGCACGTTGGCCAGGTTGTTGTGGGCTTCTTTCGAGGTCGGTTCGAGCTTTAGTGCTGATTTATACTGCTTGATAGCATCACCGAGTCGCCCAAGCGCTCGGTAAGCGGCTCCCAGGTTGACGTGCACGTAGGCACGGACACGGCCGCGTCGGACTGCCGCTTCCATGAGCTCAATCGCACGCTGATACTCCCCGCGCTGATAACAAATGAGCCCGCTCAGCTGTAGGGCATCGGCGTCGTTGGGATTCGCTCGTAAGAGTTCGCCGTAAACGGCTTCAGCTTCAGCCAGGTGCCCTTGTCGATGCCAAGCTGCGGCGGCCGTGAGTTGCTCGATGCGGTTCACGCGGACGTCCGTGCCAAGACGAGTTCAAGACGCCGCGCCATTTCTGAGCCAGGGAATCCGAGCTCCGCAAAGCAGCGAAGCCTCGGAAGGCTGGCGTCTTTGGTATAAAACGAGGAGTAGTGCGAGAGGCGCTCGAGCTGCTCGATCGTTGCGGCGAGGCACCACTTCTCAAGCTCAGTTCCCGGATCGACGTGGTCGAAACGTGGGTTGGGAGACAAGAACGGTTCGTCTAACTCAAAGCGAACACCTTGGTCGAGCAGTGAGAGCACCGCGTCTAGCGAATGGATGGCCAGCATGCGATGGCCCAGCTCGTCGGCAACACGCGCCAGCGAGAGAAATCGGGACAGGCGCGGGGCCCCCTTAAGCAGGCTAGTCAAGGTGTTGAAGGCAGCTTGCAGTGCCGCGTAGCGGATCTCGGCAGGCACACTCCGGTCGCGAGCGAGCGCATACCCGCCAAGCGCGCCCTCAACCTGCTCACGCTCCTCAACCTGCTCACGTTCTTCGCCTGAGGATGTCGTACGGGATTCTGCCCAGCGCACGCTGAGTTCACGCGCGTAGGGCCACTCTGCGGCCAGTGATGACCAGCGCTCTCCCACGTCGAGTGACTGTGCGTTGCCGAGGCTGTTAGCCAGGAAACCAAGCTTCGCGCATTCTCGGGCCCGTTCGGGCGAACAAGCGAACAGATTCAGCTGGAACGGATCAGGTGCGATCTCAGGGGAAAACGGCACCAGCACGTTGAGCCCGGGCACCAAGCGGTAAAGCACTAGCCCCAGGTCTTGAAACGCACTGAGCAGCGCCGTGTTCACGAACGTTCCGTGTTTTAGCTCAAAAAGGCACAGTGGATCGTTGGCTGCGATGAACTGGCGACCACCTTCGAGAATGCGTTCCTCTTCGCCCTCGGCGTCGAGCTTGAGGAAAGAAATGTTGTTCCAACCGAATTCTGCTGCGCAAGCATCGAGCGTCCGCAATTGAATCGTTTCGGTAGTGCCGCCTTCTGTCCCGGGATTGAGCGTATTGAGTTCAGCATTTTCGTGGGTGAAGAGCACGGCGTTGCCTTCCCGATTGGACAAGCCTGCCTCGATCACTTCCACATTCGAGAGACCGTTTTCGGTCACACTGATGCGCAAAAAAGCCGCGGTGGCGTGCGTGGGTTCGAATGCCCACACTTTTCCGGAAGGCGAAACGCAACGGCCCATCGTGAGAGCGTAGACGCCGTAATTGGCACCAATATCGAGCACATTCATCCCGGGGCGCACCAGCGCTCGCACGAACGCAAGCTCAGCTTCAAACCAATCCCCTTGTTCCTTGAGGACGTAGTGCGTGATGAGGTCGAGCGAACGCGGCACCGCAACACGCGAATCAGGGACCAGCGGCACCAGTTCGTAATCGGGGGTAGTCAGCGGAGGCACGATCCAAAAGGATACGAAACCCGCAGTCTGCCGTCATCGGCTAGCTCGGCGGATCTCAAACGAACGGGGTAAAATCGCTATTCTTTGCGCCTTATGCTGGTTGTTTGAGTTCAGGAATCAAGCCAAACTGCGAGCATGGCTTTGGCAGGTTCGGTTCTCGTGCGTGGCGCAGCGCTGCTGGAGGAAGGAGCAAGCCTTAGGTTTGCTCTGGAATACGGCGGCCGCGAACGGGAGGCGTTCCTCTTGCGATTTCGCGGAGAGCTGCGGGCGTTTCTCAACGAATGCCCTCATTTCACTCTTGAACTCGATCTGGGCGATGGCCACTTCTTCGATACCAACATCGAACGGATATACTGCAAAAACCACGCAGCGCTGTTCCATGCAGACACCGGCGTCTGCGAAACGGGGCCATGCTTCGGGCGTTCGCTGACGCAATTTGTCGTTAGCTTGCAGGGAGAAGATGCTTCGGTGGGACCCGAATGTGTGCCAGAACCGATCAATGGCTGAATTGCACGCTGGAGCGAGTGGTAAAGCGGCTAGGCTGATGGTCTTCTAGGCGTCGATGATTTTCTGCATCTCTGCCGGCTGCTCGCTGTCAAAACTGTGGATGTTGCCCAATTTGCAATTCTTACGGCTCATGTTGCCGTGTACGCCTGTTCAGCGTAGGAGCAACGAAACCCATGTCGAACGACAAATTGAACCAATTGCTCGAGATTGCGAAGAGGGTGCAGATGACATCGCAGCAGCAGGAGCGTCAACGGCGTAGCTTCGCGTATGGCAACACTAAAATTGAAAACAAGGACATCACTCCGGAGGCGATTGAGACTGCCGCCTCTGCGCTAGCGTCCGACGACTCAAGATAGGTCAGGCTGCACATGAGTGAATCGGGGGAACGACACAGCAGGCTGGTGGAGCCTGCGCTCCCCTCGCCTACGTTCACCCGTGAGGAGGTTGTCAGGCGCGAGGCAGAAAACGGCTTGCAGCAAGCTGATCGTATGTTCGAGATGATCGACCATGCGGTTTCGGCGGGAAAGCTCCGCCTCCGCTCGTCGACACTGATCGAGCTGAATCGGTTGGCGGTCGTTGGCCTGGTGATCACACCGGGGGCGTTTCGGAGCAGCCCCATAGTCATCGAACATTCGAAGCACGCACCTCCGCCTTACGAGGACGTTCCGGGTTATGTAGATGATTTGTGTGACTATGTCGCCACGAACTGGGATGCTTCGTATGCGACACACCTTGCCGCCTACGTTCTGTGGCGTTTGAACTGGATCCACCCATTTGAAGATGGAAACGGTCGAACGGCGCGCGCCGCGTCCTACCTCGTCTTGAGCGTGAAGCTTGGCTACAAGTTGCCGGGTTCTCAGACGATTCCCGAGTTCATAGCTAAAGATAAGCAGCCGTACTACAACGCCTTAGAGTCAGCGGACGCGTCTTGGAAAAAGGGAGCGCTGGATCTCCGCGAGATGGAGGACCTGTTGAAGGGCTGCCTCGCGGCTCAGCTCGTGGATGTAGTGGAGCAGGCCTCATCGCGGGTCGTTGCAGTTGGCGGTGAAGCGCAGCGGGTTCCTGACGGCTCGCGCGCAAAGGAAGCCGAAGCTTTTCCGGGCAACACTAAGCCTCGGATCTTCGTTGGGTCGTCAACGGAGGGTCTGCCTGTGGCCGAGGCACTCCAGGTTGGTCTCGAGTACGACGCTGAGGTGACCGTTTGGTCTCAGGGCGTTTTTGGTCTATCGGGCGGCACACTTGAGACGCTGGTTGAGACGACGAAGACGTTTGATTTTTCCGTTTTTGTTTTGACGCCGGAAGATTTGATCGAGAAACGCGGTGACGTTCAGCGTGCGGCGCGGGACAATGTTATCTTCGAACTCGGACTGTTCATGGGGTCGTCTGGTCGTCACCGGACGTTCTTCGTTCACCCGAGACTTGCGGACATGTCGCTACCCAGCGATCTAGCCGGGATTACCGCCGCAACATACGACCCGAAACGCAGCGACGGCGATCTACAAGCTGCGCTCGGGCCGGCGTGCACTAAGATCAAACGAGCTGTGCGTGATCAAGGGCGGCGCGCCTGGTGACAGGTATGCGGCGGCGCTGCAACGGTGGCAGTGAAAACCCCCGGGGTTCGTGGACACCCCAGAAGGCGCGGGTTCAAGCGAACCGACCACCTATCGGCACGAACATCAAGCCCTATTGGGTTGAGGCCACGGGCCCGCAATCGGGCAGCTTGTGCGGATCTCAGGGAACGCCATCAAGAATGACCAATGGACGGCGAACCTTGGAATTTGGCGAGGGTTGATTCCGAGCGACAACCCTTTATGAAAGATTGCTGCAACGAATATGTCCGCAAGGGAGAAGGAACTTCCGATTGCGAGGCCCGTATTTAACCAGAGCCTGCTCTCCAGCTTCAAGAGTTTGCTCGCAATCCAGTCGGCGCGAACTTGCCTGACCTCGGGGCCGGACAATTCTGGGCGAAAATGTCGCACGACACCACCGTTCTGAACGGGATGAATCGAGGAGTTGACCGTCTCGTACACCTCACGGACCCTCGCGCGTGTGGTCGGATCAGAAGCGTTAAGTGGGGGAGACGGGTGGAGCTCTTCGAGGAGTTCAACGATGGCCATAGACTCGGTTAGAGCGATGCCCTCTATCTCGATCACGGGGATGCGGCCGAACGGGCTAATGCTAGCGAAATGAGCCGCGTCGTGGGGTTGGTCGAGATCAACCAGAGCATACGACACGCGCTTGTAGTCAAGACTCCAACGCACTCGGTCGCAACAGTTAGCGTGCGCCGCGCAGTAAAGACGAATCTGACCCAGTGGCTCAGAATTGTCGCTTGATGCCGTCATAGCTCGTCAGAAAGGGGAACGGAGGGCGTAACGCCCGGTCTTCTTGCCGCCAATTTTTTCGACCACTCCGGCGGCCAGCAGCGGCCGCAACAGATTCATGGCGCCTTGCTTCGAAACGCCCAATGCGCTCCATATCTCCGCCGGACTCACGCTGCCGTGGTCGCGGAGCAGCTCGAGCAACTGTTCCTGCTTGGGGCGCAGCACGAGCTTCTCGGTCGATTTGAGATTGTAGGCCTGCACTCGCAGCCAAACGCGTTCCAGGGTGTGACGCAGCCCCTCGGCACAATACTCCAACCAGCTCGTGAGATCTTCGCCTGCCTTGCGCACTGCCGCCAGTGCCGCGTAGTAGCGCGGACGATCCTCCCAGTAGTATTCGTCCACTGAGAAAATGTGGTGGGTATCAAAACCGCGCCGATAAAGTTCCCAAAGTGCCAGCGCCCGCCCCGTTCGGCCGTTGCCGTCGGCGAACGGGTGGATCGCTTCGAAGCGGTAATGCAGGATGGCCGAGCTCAACACAGGCGAGAGCCCGCGCGCCCGCTTGTTCCACCAGTCCAGCAATTCGAACATGAGTCCCGAGACATCGCTGGGCGGCGGAGGCACGTAAGTTCCTACGCGCACAGCCATTGACCGGAAGCGTCCGGCCTCGCCCTGATCCATGACATCGCCTGCGAGAATCTTGTGCAGGGCGAAGAGATCACTGTGGCGGATCGCTTTCTTGCATGCATGTTTTTCCACGTAGCGCAGCCCAGCGAAGTAGTTGATGACTTCGCGCTGGGAACGCGGATCGGACGCGGTTAGCTTGCGGCCCTCTTCCAGAGCTCGCACCTGTGCCAAAGTCAGGGGGTTGCCCTCGATGGCGGTGGAGGCGTGGACGTTGCGCGTGCGCGTGTCCTTCTGCAGCGCGGGGATCCACGATAGCTCCACCGCAGCGCTCATGATCCGTTCTCGCAGCGCCGCCACGGCCTCGACCTGGCTCAGGAGCGCCACAGTGATGGAAAAATGCGGCGAATAGCCCACGCTTATAAGTCAAGCATAAGTCCACTTATGAGTCAAGGCGAGGGGATGCCGCCTGACCGTAAAATGACTTCGGAGAGCGCCGTGGTTGGCGGAGTAACGGCCTTGATATAGCGTGCGAGCATGGGACACAAAGTGGGAAGCATGGGCATGCGTGAGCACAGGTGGGCATCCATCGTGGGATTGTTGGCTTCAGTCGCGGTAACGTTGCTGAGTCGTGTGGGGATGGCGGAGGAAAAGAGCGATGAGAGTACGCATGCGGAGGCTCCACGGGCGGTCACGCCACCGCAGCAACCGGCCCAAGCAGTGACGCAGGGGCGGACGAAGGTTCAGCTGAAAGCAGATGACCAAACTTCGTTTTACCTGGGTGACGAAGAACGCTCTTTGTTTGTCTGTACCGGTGGGTGCAGCGTGGCGTTGCTCCCCGGCAAGTACAAGATGTCGCTGCGCCGCGGGATCGGCGACCTTGTTCAAACCAATCCGCTGGAGGTAACCGAACAGCCCGAGACAGTTTACGGACTGTATGAGCCAGGTCACAAAGGAGGCGGTACAGCTGTGGCCGTCGTCGGAGTCTCTTTGGGCGGCATCACGGGGCTGGCTGGGATGCAGCAGGTATTTGGCGGCGGGAGGAGCGAAGTTGGTGTGGGGCTCTTGATAGGAGGCGGCGCGATCGCCACCATCGGCCTTGTTGTGGGTGCTTTGCTGCGCACGTCTGATCAAGCCGAGCTCCATGCGGGTCAGTTCGAATTTTGAGTTTGGTGGTGATTCCGCTTTCGTCCGGCTCGTGATGTTGGCGTCTTTCGAACCACTCCAAGTTTCGCTCCGAAACATGGCGGTCGAGGGTTTACTGGATAGAGGCGCGCGTGATACCCGAGCTGCGATGAAGAAGCTCGCACTACTCGGTCTGCTCTCGATGATCAGCGTCTCAGGATGTGGGGCTGGCGCCGTCAACCTCCAGCCGACAATACCCACGGTTCCGTGTGGGAGCGCTATACGACCCGACATGATCGAGGTGCAGGATAGACGCGGTTACGACGATGGCAAAAACGTGGGTTTCACAAAAACGGGATTACTGAACAGCAAGACGCCAGTATTCACGGACCCGCCTCCCGCTGAACTGCTGCGTGCAGCGCTAACGAAAGCACTCAGTTCATGCACACGGATCGGCCGGTGGCGCCTGGACGTCGCGCTGTCTAGGTTTCAGGTATCTGAAGAGACGGGGGCGTTCACGGAAGACGTCATTGCTACGATTCGCTACAGGGTTCGAATTACCAGCGCGGACGGTAAGATATTGGGACAGTTTGGAGTGGCGAGCGAAGCTCGAGCCACCTCAGCGTGGGACGTTACCGATCAGGCCAGCGACGTCATTACCCGGGCCGTGCAAGATTCGGTTAAGGATTTTTTGACAAAGTTGGCGTCCTTGGAGAAACAATGAGCGCGAGCCGTCCCTGGTTTGCAGGCGGCTGGTTCCTCCTCGTCGCTGCGTGCGCAGTGGTGCCCAAACCAACCCTCCACATCCGAAGTGAAGCGGATACGCGGTCCTACATTGGCCCAACCGTTGCGATAGATGCGCTCCCCTATCGCGGACACCGTTCGAATGAAACGTTCGGGGTTAACCTTCCAGACTATGGGATCTTCGTGGTCGAGCTTAGGATTCAAGCAGCGAATGGTGTGAGCGTCAGTGTCTCTCGCGAGGATGTCACACTGGTCTTAAGTGATGGCCGCCGCGTACCCGCGATGGATCCGCTAAAGCTGAAGGAGGAGCTCAACGTAGAAGGGAGTTCTGGAGCCACGATCGGGCCCGCTTTTGCCCAGCCGCAAGTCACCAACACAGACTTCCAAACTTTGGCGCTCGAAGAAGAGCATCTAGATCAGGGGCGGCCAACATTTTCAGGATTCACATTTTTCCGGCTCTATGCGGGGCAAGCACAACCCACCGCGGTGGAAGTGGAATTCCAGTCGAGCAAGGATGGCATTGCGAAGGCGCTCATTTACTTGGGATCGCGTGAGGCGCGCCCAGCCCCAACGACCAGACCATCATCTTCAAGCTCCTCGCCATCCGCAACTCCAAACTGAAATGGAGAGCCGACAAGAACTGGTATCGCGTCCTCACTCACTGTGCCTCGGCATCCAATCTAACGTCGCGCTCATGGAGCAATGCGCCGCACATACACGGCGCCACTCCACGTGCTGGTCATGGGGTCGAGGCGCTGGTCCCCGTTGACCCCCGTCGCAGAGCTAGATTCATGGATGGCGCCCACCGCCAATGTGTCCCCCGACACTGCCACAGACCAGCCGAAATAGTCGTAGAGACCCGTGTTGGAGGCCTTCACGTACGCCTGCTGGGTCCACACGCCGGCGCTGCGTGTGAACACGTAGTATCCGATTCACGGAGCCGTGTAGCGGAGGTCTGCCGATGGCATCAATGTAGCTGGGTGACGAAAACTGCGTTAACCGGCCCGGGTTTGCTGTTCAGGCGAGCCGCTCGTGTCGAGAGGGTCGACGGGGATGTGGATCGGGCCAAGTTCAGCGAGCAGGGCGTTAGGATCGAGTCTTGCGAGCGTGCGTTTCCAGAAGAGGGGCGCGAGTTCGAGCATGCGATCTTGGGGCCAAAGGGGCACCAGACGAATCAGGCACCGCAGGTATTCCTCAGGGTCGATGGCGTGCAGGCGTGCGGAAGCGACCAGTGAGAACAATGCGGCGGTACTTTTGGCGTGGTCGTCGCTGCCGCAAAAGAGCCAAGCTTTTCGGCCGAGGGCGACGCG
>ENA-ORBV01009798-ORBV01009798.1-microbial-mat-metagenome-genome-assembly--contig:-NODE-9798-length-15566-cov-4.003874_pt1 | contig 15566 bp, 27 predicted proteins | sample MGYA00237777_ERZ505514 | MGnify/ENA primary metagenome ERZ505514 (study PRJEB26160, sample SAMN06269048) | microbial mat metagenome | isolation source: Oligotrophic lake microbial mat | place... | reverse complement strand
GGAAATAAGCGAGCATGTCGGCCTGCGACACAGGATAAAAAACTGGCGGCATCAGCGCCACCGCCGCATAACCCAAGCGCTTAGCGCGCTGGCCCAGCTCGATTGCGACCTTGGGCCGGATATCGGTGATGTTGGCAAAAAGCGTCAACGGCGCCGCCAATTCCGCGACCACCGCGAGGGCGGCGCCGCGTTCCGCCGGTGAGAAGAAGGGAAATTCCCCGGTGCTGCCTAAGGCGAGCACGCCGGCGATGCCCTGGCGTTTCTCGAATGCCAGGTGCGCCGCCAGGCTGGCCCGGTCGAGCCGTCCGTCCCGGTCGACGGGCAGCCATTGCGCGGAGAATATGCCATGAAACAATTGAGGAGATGCCATGATGCATGATGGCCGCACGGTGGGCGGCCCGAGGTCGGGATTTTATTATATCGTTTTAGAAAGCAAAGGTGCGGAGTCAGGAGCAAGCCCGGGGCGGGGCTACGGCGGAATCATCCGATCCGTTGGTATCCGTCAACATGTCTGATTTTGTATCGCATGGGAGCCGGATGGTGCGGGATCACCGTCGCGATCCGGCATCTGTGCACTTTTTTCCTTATCCGTTGACCTATCAGACGCTTGGGGGCGAGGCGTCGCAGCTGGCACCGGCGGAGTTACTTGATCAGGGGCTCAAGACATTATTGGACGGTATTGGTGTGCCAGTTGAGTTGTACTCCGGTACGTTAACGGCTCAGACAGCTCCGGCTAGTTTGCGATTGTTCGAAGCGAATTGGACACATTTGACGTACCAGTTGAATCGTTTCTTGCAGTCGGTGGTCACCCGTGTAGCGCGGGTAATGAATTGGGAACCAGTTAAATGCCAATTGAAACGCGTTACGCACGCTGACGATTTGAACCGGCAAATGGCACAGTTGCAGTTGATGCAAGCACAAATGATTAGTCAGACCACTGGTCTCAAGAGTGTCGGGTTGGACAAGGCGGAAGAATCTAGATTGATGCTGGAAGAGCAGAAGTCAGACGCCAAGCAGCAGCAGAAGGGTCAAGAGCAGATGGAGCAGCAGCAGCTCATGTCGCAGATGACAGCGCCACCGCAGCCGCCGCCAGCACAGCCAAACTTTGGGTCGGGCAGTCTTACGCCGCCGGCCAATCCGCAGGCGCCACCCGCTGGTGGAGCGGCCGCTACATTTGCAGCCGGTCAGCCGTTGATTCCTAACTCGCCAACGACATTGGAAGAGTTGCAAGGTATTGCAGACACGTTGGCCCAGCAGGCAATGCAGATGCCATCGCAGGGGCAGAAGGTATCCTTCATGTTGCAGCTGCGTAAAGAGAATCCAACCGTGCACGCGTTAGTTAAGTCGAAGTTAGATGATATTAAGCGACAAGCGGAGTTGCAGGGTCGCGATCAAGTTTTACAACAACAATATGGACAAGGACAGGCAACACAGTGAGCGCAGAAAATAGACGATCATTGGCACAAGCGATAGCGGCTGGAGTCGAAGTAGTTGGCAACTCTTTGCAGCCGCATTACCTGTGTGATACTGCGACGCAGACGACCGTGCTAGTTAATCCGGAGTTACCGTCAGTACCGTTAGACATCTCGCCGCCGGCTGCAGATTTGTCATCGGCTGATGTTATTCCGCAGTCTGCCGAGTTTATTCCGAATCCGGGTTTATCGGGTTGGTCCGACCTTATTTGGTCGCAAGAGTCAGCAATTGCTTATGCCTTGGCTGACACCACAACCGATGAGCAGTACGACGCATGCATGCAGCATCTGCAAGTAGCGCATCCGGTGATCTATGCTGCGGTTGTGGCAGCGTTAGTTACGGATGCAGCGGCATCGGACGCTGTTCCACCGGTTGTCGTCGACGCAGGAAAATCTGACGCTGTTCCACCGGTTGTCGTCGACGCAGCAAAAGTGGACGGCGTGCCACCGGTTGTCGTCGACGCCGCCGCTGCAGCCGCCAAACCACGAAAACAACGGAAAGCGAAATAGGATGGCCCAATATTTAGAAGACTGGTTGAAAGAACAGGCGTTATTGGAAGAAGCCTTGCCGCAGTCGCAAGATGGGGAGCCTGTGCCAGCTGGTACGGTGGCGTCGTTCATTCAGTACATCGTGGCACAGTTTGCGCGTGATCCGATCATGTTCTACAATGAAGATACGGGCGATCTCGTCTTTGCGTCAGGTTTGCATGTGCATGTCCAAGATACGAAGTGGCGAGATACCGGCGGTATCCTAATGGACGACTCGGCCACTATTCGAATTACGTGACAAAATGCAAAAGTTGTTTGAAAGCTATTTAGCGGGTCTCATTCTTCACGAGACCCGTGGTAATCCCACGCCGTTGTTGGACGCTACTGCGCTTCCAGATGTGTTCGTAATCCGGGATGCACCAGGTGCACCCCCGACGCTCATACGGGTGCATGTGACAATGGTCTCTGGCGTACACCCTGCCGCGACTGGGCTCGACGCAGCTGAGGTTGTTGTAGCGAAGGTCGATATAGCCGACGCTGTGGCAGATGCTACTGCGTCAGCGGATAATGTACACACACGTCGCAAACGCGCGTAAGGCGGTGATCGTGCAAAAGTTATCTGATGCGGATATCCGCAATTTGCGATGTTTAGGTTGGCAAATTAAATCGCAGCATTTAAAAGCACAAGGGTCGACCCCCGATTTAGGGGCGTGTCAGAAACAGGGCAAATTGGGTCAAAATCCGGGCCAGCTGCTTACGCCGACGTCGCAAATGGTTGCTAACAATGGTCTTACAGCGGGAGTCGCCCAGACACCGGCACAAGCTAGCATTATTGGCAATTCGGCCAAAATGGCGCCATTACCAGGGCTACCTGGTTCGGCGGCACAGGGTCCCGTAAACAATTACGGGCCTTTATCTACCGGACCAGGTCCGGTAGCATTGGATGGAAATCACAGTCGCGGCCTGCCCAAACAAATGGGTGCGCTCGGCTAAATTACGCTAGGAAAGGTTGACAACAGTATGAGGAAATCAAGATTTTGTTGGGCGTGTGTAGTGGCACTTGGCCTGTCGATGCTGTCACCGGCTCACGCTGGCGGTTTCGGACGCCGTTGCCATGGTGGTGCTCGAGCACCAAAGCCAGTCAGTTGTTGCGTGCAATTGCAATCAGTTTGTGTCGCACCTTCGCCAGTTGTTGTGTATCGTCTACCGGTTGCCGTTGGCGTTGTTGTAACGGCGGCTCCGGTGTGTACGGGCAGTCGGTGTATGCAACCGATTCGAAAGACAGCCGAGGTAGCGGGGCAGGTTGCGCATGCGACTGGGCATGTGATTCGGTCGACGGCGCAAGCCGCGAAGACCGCGTTTGGCGCTGTACTTGGCGACGCTGGTCGCTGCGATACTGGTCATGGCCAACAATAGGACGCCAAGTTGACTGCTTATAAAGTGCCGCTAACAGTCGTAAAGGCTGTACGCGACAACGAATATTTGTTTTTAGCTGCTCCGGTGTGCTCTGCGACCCCGGAGCAGTTTGATTTAATGCCGCCGCCAGATGATATACATGTGCGATACATCGGCCAAAAGTTAATGGACGTGACTGTGCCACCTGCTAGCCATACGCGCGGTTTGACGGCAATAGTTGGGAAAATTGGTGGTAAAACGACAGCATCTGGCAAATGTTTAGACGTGCAAGTGAATTGCCACGTTTGGCTGCTGTCCGTCCAAGCTATGCAGGATGTAGCTGTCGCACATTTGAATTGGGGACGGTGCTATTGGGTCGGAGATCCGACCGGCTAACCGAGATGGGCCGCTATTTTGGCGCTATAGTGTTGCCAAAATATTAAAAACATCATATTTTTTGTAGCAGTGTTGCAATTATTGTGTAACTGCTCCTAAAGAATAGGGTACCGCGGGTATGGATATACGAGCGATGAATCCGAAGTTGCTATTGGCCAACTTCTTTTTAGAACCATCCGTAGAGGATGATTTGGATGATGCGGGTGTGTTGGTGGAGGACATTGCGTTTCCGCCGCCGCCCCCGACTAATTGTTATCCTGGCACAGCGCAGAAAGTAGCAGAGCTGAGACGTCGGTTTGAGTTTGGGTACCAGTTACATAACCCACATGACAATCGAGAGTTGCCCAAGTTGCTTCACACGCAGAAGTTCGTGGGTAAGGCGGCGACAACGTTGACTATGTCACCAGTGTCGCCAATTGTGCCAGTGTATGTGCTGGATTGGAATAGAATTGCGGAGCTGATAGTGGCTCGCAGACCGCAACTAGTGCAGGTGGCACTGTCAGGTAGATGCCTCGGCAGCATTTTCTTGGACGGTGGTCCGTATTTTAGGGATAACCTGTTTTTGCAAGCTTCGAAGCCGTTTTCTGTGTTGTTTGATGCTTGTACGATAGCTGTGCCTTGTAGTTGTCAATTAGCTGATACCACGTGGGTTGGCACAACCTGCTGGCCAACCAGTGCCCTTCGTCGATTGAATGGAGGGTGATAGTTTTTACACATGAGGATTTAATTTTGAGTACTGATATGCAACCAGATCAAGTAATTTTGATCCCTTCCGAGTACGCAATGGCGGACGGTACGCTCACCGAACACGGGGTTCAAATGATGACCGAGCGGTTGAACTGGTGGATGGAAAACGCGTTCAAGTGCGGTGTCGTGGACAAGGCTGAGATAGCCAATGGGATTAAAGATTTGTACGAATTGGAGGGGTGCGCAATGCCGCGCTTGTACGTCTGCCAGTCGCCGCTGGTGTTGGTCGTGTCCTCATTGCTGATGATGGTATTTTATGACAGCTGGCAGGTGGGTAACAAGAAAGATGCCATTACGCGGGTGGTCGAAGGGCTCGCCGCTCTAGCGTCGTTTGAGCTGACGGGGGAGGTGCATGCGGCTGTGTATGCCGTTGTGCCACCAGAAGTACAGTCATTTGTCGCGGCCAAGAGTGTTGACGAGCTGCAGGCCACCCCTGGCTTTGCCACGTTTAAAAATGCGACTGCGACTGTAGCGCATATCTCTGTGACATTGGGTGAGTACATGCACGGAGGTAACCTGTGGCCAGCGTTGCCGGCGTTCTACACAGGCTGCCGGGATTATCTCAAATTGGACTGGCCGTGCTTCGGCAAACCGTTGACTGTTTGGGAGCACTTGGCCAAGCATTCTGCGTATCGTTGGATTCACGAAGAGTTTTGTATCGTGAGTTCGTTCCCAAAGACGCTCAAATTTAAGGATGCGGAGGGGTTGCGATCGCATTGTGAGGACGGGCCGTCTCACGAGTGGTATGACGGTTTCAAACTTTGGCACATTGACGGGCATCGCGTAAATGAGCAGATCGTCTTGCGTCCGAGCACGATTACGCCAGACCAGATTCACGCCGAGTCTAATGGCGACGTGCGAGCTTGCATGCTCGCACGAAAGGGTTGGCTTGAGTACGTCAAAGAAGCACAGCTCGAGAAACTCGACGTTTTCCGGAATGAGGTTGAGGACACACTTGAAATTCTGTTCAAAGCGCCTTTTGATGCGACAATCCTTTTAACGGAATGCCCATCGAACGCACAAATCTATGCGATCCCAGGGATTCCCGGGCTGACCACGTGCGAAGCGTTCCGCCGGTGGTATCACCGTGCGGATGAGCGGCCTATCAATATTATCGGTCGCACCTAAATTTTGGTGGTGTCAATTAGTTCGTTCTTTTAGAAAGGGGCACGTATGGTAGCGCCATCGGTGGCTGAGTGGCTGCAAGACGCGCAAGAGTTGGCGAGTTTTAACGCTTATATGGCGAACATGGGGTTAAAGCTTGACTCGCGGCAAGTTGAGGATAAGTTGGATACGACGGTTGGAAGAATAGTGGCGACGCGGGACATGCCTGTGCCGCAGGCGGTGCAATTGAACACTATTTTTGCGAGTCGTGCCGGTCGTGCCGCGAGACAGTAGTCTCTGCGGGTGGTGAATGAGTGAGTGTTTTTCTGTTTGTAACTAGGTGATAGAGGGTGTAACGATGAGTAATGCAGTTGTTGATGCAGCAGTGGATTCGGATTTGGCAGAATTGTCGGCGCGTGTTGCGCGTCGCCGGGACAAGGCCGCAGATTTGCAGCCGACGAAGTCGCGGAAGATGTTTACAGGTGCGGAATCCGTGGCGGATTCGTACGCGCAAGGGGATGTAGACGTGGTGGTGATCCAAGAAGCCCCGTTAAACTACCTTGTTGGGTCGGCGTTCAAAGTCGATCCTGCGTTGATTCCAGCGGATTACGAAGAGGTGGCTGTGTTCTCGGCGGATCACGCCCGTTTGTCGGGTATGTCCGACACGATCGGTAATCGGCATATTTTGCAGAGCTTTGCTGGCGTTCGTATGTGGCGAGCCAAGGTGTACGATTCGGAAAGCTTGGACGGTCCGATTTTGGCGTTCGCGCAGAGAGTGGACGCAGATCATCCGACGCACGGCGCGATCTCGTTTGCGCCTGGCCAGGTGTATGCGATTCGGTACCCGCGCGAGTACAACGCCGCCATGAAGGCGATCGTAAAGGCACGCGACTAGACTAAGAGTGTGCGCGTTGCACGGTACGTAAGTGGGAGTGTGAAATTACAACAGGAGTTGGTAAATATGTGTAAAAACGAACGGCCTATCGTCGTTTACGTCAGCGTGCAGTTTGTGCGCCATCCAGTGTGGGTCATAGAGTTCAAGCAGCTGGGTGCCGCATCGCGGGCGCAGTTGCTGCGGGAGTCTGCGAGTCGTATTACGCAAATACATGCGTTAAAGATGCCAGCCAGTTTTCGACAAAAGTCGAAGACGTTGCAACGCGAGTTGCTGTTGGCAGCAGCGGCTGTGCAATTGCCTCTGCCAGATTTGACTGATTTCAGTATGTCGGGTCGTAATTTCGACGAGACGTCGAAGGATCGATACGACCAGTACATGCAAGACTGCGCACATATGTTCGCGTCGCAGAGTGCCGCAACTGCGTAATCGGTAGTATATCTGATAGCTAAAAAAGGGACTGATCGGTGACACGGTTGGTCCCTTTTTTGTTTTTGCCGCTCGGGTTAAACTCGGGCGTCGGTTCAATTTCAATGTGCTTACTTTGGAGCAGGTCCAGATGGTAAAGAAAATCGGATTAGGGTTGGTGATGATGGTGGCGTTGTTTGCGAGTGCCGCACAATCGTTTGGTTGTGATAACTGCATCGCAAAGCAGAAGGCCCGGCAGCAAGCATCGGAAGGCCGCATGCGGCATGTCGGTGGGTCAATGGGAAGCGGGCGATACGAAGGCGTCGGGATGTCAAGTTCGTCTGCGGATGCCGCGATTAAGCAGTGTTGCTACTGGGGTGTTCGTACTCCGACCGGTATTGGCGTGGCGCGTGGTACCAACGGGCGGTTTTATGCGTGTGTGCTCTATCGCTAGGTAATGTCGCGGCGTGTAGGCGCATCGGGGCTGTGTGGGTAACTTATAATCAAAGTTACTCTGCCAGCTCCGATTTTCATTAAGCGAGTCCTCATGACGGTAACGCCAACTCAAAATACGCAGGTGTTTCATGCTTCGAGCGTGGGACGGCAGAATTACGTAGTGCTAGCTCCGGATTCTCCGGCTGCTCATGTCGGTTGTGCGCTAGTATTTGCAACGATCGAGGGCGTGACACAATCTTTGGATTGGACGGACAGTCCGGTGTTGTCTCGCCCGGCGTCCCTACCGTTGACATCGTCCGTGTTGGTAATCAATCCAGCTGGTGTCACGACCTACTTGCCGACAAGTGGCCTGGCGGGAGCCGCGGTACAGTACACCGTTCAGACTTTGACGTTGCCCGAGCAACAGCAGGCTCGGCACAACATTGGTATTTTTACGCCGCAACTGGCTACGCAATCTGGCTGGGTGACTCCGACCAGTTATTTCTTTAGGCAGTCGATGAACGCCAGCAGTGACACATTGCAGCAGCTGGCTGACACGGTTGCGTCTATGATCGAGTCGCTCAAGGCCGCGAACATTTTTTCAGAGCTACCGGTTGTGCTTCCGCAAACAATCGTTCAGCAGTTTGGTTGGACAACCACTAACTGGCAGCAACAGAAGGCAATGGATGCCGACGCCACAACATTGCAGCAGCTTAGCGATGTTGTCGCGACGATTATCGATAATCTGAAATTAGCCAACGTTTTTGCACCGTAAGGTCCCGCCGTGTCGCAAATCATTGAATTTCAGTTTCTGAGTGGGTACATCTTGTTGGTGGATGTGGTTCCTAGTCCTACGGCTACGCCGGTGGAGTTTGATTTGTTGGCTGTAGCGGGTATTGCGATCAGTCCGACGGCATCTTTGTACTCCATTACAGCTTTGTCTGGTTTATTGGGTATTTACACCATCGTCGTGCATACTCCGGATACTGTGCTCATGTCGGCGCGTGTGAATATCGACGCGTCGTCAGGGACCTGGTTGGCTGGTACGGTGTACCCGCCACCGTCGCAGGTGATGATCGGCGTGGATCGCGGTGACGGTGTCTTTGGGACGCTGCAACCTTGTCTACCGCAGGGGGCGGTATTGCCATCGCAGCTGTCACAGAGTTACAGTCCGGCTGATCGTGTGGAATTGTTGTCTCTAACTGGCGGTAGAACCAACACGCTTGCGCGAGTGCTTCGTCAGATAGATAATGATGTAATAGAGATCGAGACGGATCTGACCAAGCGGGTTATGCAAGTCGGCCGCAATCGAATCATCCCAGTATTCCACACGGTGTAATCACATGACTAAGTTTCGTGACGCTAGCCATTTATTAGAATCCACTGGGATACCCCGGGATCTGGAATGGATCCTGGACCAGATTGCTGGTGCGTTGGGCGATCGTCACACTATTTTGGATGCTGGCGCTACTCCGCGGACTGTGGAATACCTGTTGGATCTTGCATACGCCTCGGGTATTGCGCCTGATGCCTATCACGCCAATACCGCCGACACGGCACTTAACGCTACCAATGCGGTCAATTCGAACCATGCGTTGTTGGCGGACCTGGCTACTAATGCGACCAATGCTACTAACGCGATCAATGCCACTAACGCGGTAAATGCTACTAATGCCATCAACTCGACGAATGCGACGAATGCGACGAACGCGACGAACGCGACGCATGCTGTGTCAGCCGCTACAGCCATACACGCCGACTCTGCGGGAAATGCCAACTTCGCAATGCAGGCTGATAACGCCAACACTGCATATACCGCATTACAGGCAGCTCATGCGACGCTCGCCGATACGGCTACCAATGCCACAACCGCAGGATTCGCTAGTGCTGCGAGTAGTGCAGCTATTGCTGATCGGGCTGTAGAAGCCGATCATGCCGCCGAGGCCAGCCATGCCGTACTGGCGGATCTGGCTTTGAACGTGGTGAACTCGGCATCATCTGATCGCGCTCTGTATGCGGACACGGCGGGTTATGCGAATACGGCTGGGGCAACAGCTACAGCCGCGACAGCCGATTACGCCACGACGGCGGAGACGGCCAATCGGGCTATCAGGGCCACGACAGCTAATACCGCCACCCACGCAGACACGGCTGGGAGTGCGAGCTTGGCTACGCGAGCCGTTCAAGCTGATCAAGCGGTTCTGGCATTGAATGCGAATCACGCATACGCGGCAGATTTGGCCACGCAAGCTACAGCGGCGAATACGGCGACCGCGGCGGATCATGCACGTGTGGCTGATTTTGTGACAGACGCCAGAGCCGGCGGTCCAGCTCAGGACAGAGATATCAATTTCTTGACCAGTCACGCCAATATCCTAGGGATATTGCGACTTGTACCGAATTTTGATACGGGCGTGGCTGGGCAGTTGTACTTTAACACGTTGGCTTCGGCTTATTTCGTATCCGGATATGGTCCGACCGGTGTTAGCGTGAATTCTTACGATTTCAGCAACCCTGCTAATTCGATGTACTTGGGGCAACTGGTTTAGTCGTTATACTTCGGCGGTTGTGGTCGACGCCGTGTCGATCGTTTGTAATTAGTTACAACACGCTAGGTGTGATATGGCATTGTGGGTAAGCGCGGATGACGCTATTCGCGTCGCGGTAAATGGTCGCTTGATTACCAGTGGCCGAGTTGTGCAGTTGGACATAGAGACAGAGCGCGTCACTGTGCTGCACGCAGACGGCACCCGTACAGTTGAGACGGGGCCTATCAATTTCCTGATTGATCTGCACGAGTGCGAGTCCGTCACGGTGCAGTTGCTGCCGGGTGTGGAAACGACGAACGAATTAGTTGATAATTAGCAAGAAAAGTATCGGTATAGATATGCCAACAGGTAGAGATAATAGCTGTTCACAGCATAAGTCCAACCAGTTACAGGCGTCGCCAGCCGTACCAATTCCGTTGGCCGTAGCGGTGGCAGACTTATTCGCCGTGCCGTTGCGGTTGCCCATGTCGCTATGGAACATAATGGATGCGGCAACGCAGAAGCAATTGATTTGCGATATTGTGGAGGTCGGCCGCGATCGTCCGCCTGTGAATACGACGACCACGTCGTCAACGATAGATTAACCATTAAATCACTGGAGCAATTTACAATTGTCACAAATTAGATACACGGTTTACAGGAAAGACAGCGAATGGTGGTGTACGACTGCCTGCGATGGTAAAGTTGCGTTTCTAAGCCGCGAGGAGTCACACGCGAATTGGTTAGCGGACACGCTCAATGGGCTGATGGAGTTGACGCCACTGTTTTTGGATCCGGATATGCGTCACGCTGAGGTCAGATTGCAGGAGACTGCGGTTAAATTCGTCTCGGCTAGCCACGAGCCGGATATGGCTAAACAGTTGCAGACCAAGTATGTGTCGACGTTGTTGCTGCAATTGGTCCGGCGCTGTCGGGAAATGCTGTCTTTTAAGGGATGACAACAATTAAGTTGGAGTCCCTCTATTGTGTGACCCCGCCTGCCGCTGTCGCACGTTGGGGCGGAATCGGGTTGGCTATTAGAGTGGACCCTGATCAATATAGGTCGCTGTTTTGGCAGCCGGATGGCGTTACGCAGCTGGTTTACCTCGCAGGCTGCGATGTGCAATTTATGTCGGCATCTGCGGCCCTATGCAAACGCTATCTTGCCGCTTATGCTTGGCGAGGTTGGCATGTAGTTGTCACATATTGGCTGTCTGCACCGTTTCGCCAATATCCACAGGGTCGCGTCAAGCTGCATGTGCCGTATTCGTTGGTGGTGTACCTTGGCGCTGTTGAACAGGCTTGCAAGCAGTACATGGCCGTAGCGGAGCTGCCATCGCGGGCGGTCATAGCCGGTTGGACGACTGGGTATCTACTTGGCGCAGATGGGGCGATTAGGCGGGTAGCGGATGCCCAGCATAAGTTGCCCATCGCATTGAATATTAGACGTAGAAAGTATTACACCGGTAGAATTGTGCATCCATCTAACACGTAAGGAGGCTGAAATGCTAGTATTATCCAGGTTCAGAGGCGAGAGCATTCGAATAGATGAGGACATTGAGATCATCATTGTGGAGATTCGCGGCAACAAGGTCAGACTGGGGATTATCGCCCCACACGGCAGGCCAGTACACCGTACGGAAGTGTACATGGCCATAAAGAAGAAAAGCGGCGAGGCTGCGGTAGCGTTGCGCGGGGCGGACGCTGTGGCGTTGGCAGATCAGCCGACGATTATCGCGGATTGTTTTGACATCACCTGTCCGTTGGACGTGCGATTGTTAATGCGACTCGAGACCGCTGTGCGCACTACGGGCGGGTACGTCGCTACGCACGATTTGATGGCTTATCGTTCGATATTCCATAGTTGGGCGGGGGCTGGTTTTATCGATATTGCGCCGGCGTCCGACGGCACTGGTTATTTGGTGCAGCTGACACAGTCGGCCTGGGCACAGGTTATCGCTGCGGCGCAGCGTGTGGCACATGCCACTTACGGGAAGGAGCAGCGATGAGCGACAAGTTGGATCAGCCACTGGCTGCGATGAGCGGTGTGCGCCAGGTAGACTACGCGAGGATGGAAGCGGCCATGTTGGCCGCGATTAGGAGTACGGATCTGGCAATCTGCCCCAGTTTTCAAGCGTACTTTGCCATGATGTCGCGACCTGCGACGGTTGCAGCTCCCGGTGCTCAAGCACCAATATTACTAACTGCGGCATCGCCTACGGGACGTTTACCGCGGGCTATTGCGTTTTTAGATAAGGAATCCGAAATTGCCAAAGAAGCCAATTAAGATCGAGGCCCCAGCGCCACCGCCGCAGCCGACAGTTAGCGTGCCGGTCTCGCCGCCAAAGGTGCGATTAACCGCCGCGCAAGAGCGGATACTGATTGCCATGTCTGACATGGAGTATGCGTTCCCTGGTCGGAGTCAGTCGCTGGCGTGCGATAAGCTGGTCGACAAGCAGTTGGCGGAGTCGACACATCGCGAATCGGACTACAATGGTCGCACGCGTGTGCGCACGTTTTCACTTGTTTATCGCCGCACTTCCGCCGGCAAAGCCGTCGCGGATCGTTTACTAGTCGCTACTCTAACCACAGCCCAAAATGCCGATTCATAAATTACAACACGGGTTCACAGGTTGGCCCAAAGACGCGGTAACCCTGAATGGGATACCGATGCCAGGGGCGAAGCTCGCGAAGTCTACGGCTAGCTACGATGGGCCATGGGTGTTGGTAGCACCAAATAACAAGGCAGTGGATGATATGGGTAGCAAGCGACCCTATATCTACAACGACATCGAGGAGATGGAGTTGGAAGTGAAAAACGCCATTAAGAGCGGCGGGTGCTCGACGTGCTTGGGTGTCTGGCGGAAACAGAACACGGTTACCAACCCAGGTGCGTCACCTGCCACCATTGTAAATCGCACAGCGGCCCGGCAGCAATTGGTTAAGCAGGCGAAGGACGAAGTTGGTGCAGACACACCGGTCACAAAGGTTAAGCCACCGCTTGGCCATGTGGCTAAGAATGTTGGTGGCCGTCCCCCTGGTGCGATTGCGGCTGTGGTACAGGCGGCTAAAAAGATGGCTAAGCCTAAGAAGGTGGTGCCAGATGTGGTAAAACCAACCGCGACTATACGCAAAGAGCTACCGGTTGTGCTGACGCCGCCTGAGCGGCCTGTGCCGCCTGAGCTGCCTGTGCAGCTTGTGCCGCCTGAGCTGCCTGTGCAGCTTGTGCCGCCTGAGCTGGCTGTGCCGCCCGTGTCGCTTGTGCAGCCTGTGCAGCCTGTGCCGGCGACAGATGTGGCGATACCTTTGGTGTTTTGTGCCATACCGGGTGAGCAATACGGCGATGGCCGAATCCCGATGACATGGATGAAAGGCGAGCTGCCGAAGCAGCGCGTAAGTTTTGAGCTGGCATGCGGAGCCGGTATTGGCTCGCCAGGCCTATGGCTGAGAATTAAATGGCGCGGCCGTGATGTGTACATGGCGGCAAACATCGATAGTTTGGTACATCAAGTTGTGCAAACGGTGGTAGCTGATTTGCGACCTGTTGGCTTGGCAATTCATAGCAAGCTTTACAATGATCAGGGCGCAGCTTATTTTGTAAAGATCTCTGGAACGCCAGAAAGTATCGTGGCATTTTCGCAGGGACTTTGGGCGCATGTACGCCCAAATATGCCCGACGCTGGTCCGAATTGGGTCGATGATGGGCTCGGTATGCGGACTACGCTTGTGCACGACGGGCTGTTGAGCATTCGCACACACGCCGCTGATCCGGCCGATGATCGAATTGGTTTGCCAGCCGCCGCGATTCAGTACTTGTGGGAATGGGGCTTGAACGTATAACGATAGCATATTCGTCGTGGCTGCGATTAGGCGGTGCGAGAGTGCGACTAGTGTGCGAGTTGTCACGAAAGCAAACGAGACATTATGAGAAAAAACATATCATTACCAAAAAATATTGAAGATAGCTTGTCGGCTTATCGAAGCGCGCGCAAGGTTGAGACGGGTAAGCTGCTGTTTCGCGAAACCGCAATCGTGGAACTGTTACGCGTAGCCCTTGCAGGTTTCGAGCCGCCTGTGCCGACCGCAGATAGGCTAGCGGAAATCGAGCTGAGGCTTGAGGTGCTAGAAGCGGCGGCTAGTGTGGCAGCCGCTTCGGAAGGAGAATCGAATGGGTAGCAACGATGGGACAGGGTGTTTTGTAATTGTCGTGGTTCTCGGGGCTGCGCTATTATGTGGTGTGTGCTCGTCCAGTTCCTACCACAAGGGTGTTGCGTACGGCGAGCAGCAAATGCGCGAAGCAGCTGTCGTAAAGGGCAAAGCCAAATGGGTGGTACAAATTGATGGTACGACTGTTTTTGAGTGGCTGGGCGCAGAGGGGCTATAAACTCCCCCTCGGGTCAGGTGTCGACCTATCGACCGTCGCGGCTGGCGACCAGTCTAATAAAAACGTAAACAACGTAAGCCCTTGACGGCGTAGAGTTGTCGGCGTACAGTACGTGTGCATAAATCATTAATCGAACACTCGCCCCGGCAGAAATTCTAGGCTCTTCGTAGCCCGTGATTTATGCAACTGCCGGGGCGGATTTTAGCTCAAGCTATGCCAATCCTAGCCCATAAAATCGAGATCACGCCAAACACGGCTGCAGTTGCGTTCTTTCGCAACTGCGCTGGTGCTGCTCGGTTTGGTTACAACTGGGCCTTGAATGGTTGGAATACTCAGTACGAGGCGGGGGATAAGCCTAGTGCTTACTCGCTAAAGAAGGGATTCAACGCGTTTAAAGCGGATCTACCGTGGTCGGCGGAGATCCCCGCAGCGGTGTTTTCTAACGCAACGCTAAATCTAGGTGTAGCCTTCAAGAATTTCTTCAAGAAGACTGGGAAGCACCCGGTATTCAAATCAAGGCATACAGCGAAAAAGAGCTTCAACCCTTGGGATGGCGGACGCCTATCCTTGGACGGCGATCGTGTTCGAATCCCTAACTTTGGTTGGGTACGCTTACGCGAGTCTTTACGGTTTGTTGGTCGTATCGTTCAAGGCATCATTTCGGAGAAAGCCGGTAAGTGGTTTTTGACTATCACAGTCGAAGTCGAGAAGCATGAAAAGCCTAGATTATCAAGCCAAGCTATTGGTCTTGACCTAGGCGTCAAAGCCTTGGTTGTTGACAGCAACGGCGAAACTTACGCAGGGCCGAAGCCGCTCAAAGGGTTGTTGAAGAAACTGCAACGTTTATCGAGGAGATTAAGTAGGAAAGTCAAAGGCAGTGCGAATCGAGCGAAAGCCAAACTCGAAGTAGCACGCCTACACGCAAAGATCGCCAACATCCGTTCGGACTACCAGCACAAGTTGACAACAAAGCTTGTGCTTGAGAACACGAACATTGCGATTGAAGACTTGAACGTAAGCGGTATGGTACGCAATCACTGTCTAGCACGCGCATTGATGGATCAAGCGTTCGGCGAGTTCAGGCGAATGCTGACGTACAAGGCGGGGCTGTACGGCGCTGTGCTACACGTGGTCAGTAGATGGTTTCCGAGTACGAAGACGTGTTCCGGTTGCGGATCTGTCAAGGATATGAACCTATCAGACCGCACGTACGAGTGTCTCTGCGGAATGGTCCTCGATAGGGATCACAACGCAGCGATCAACTTAAAGAACCAGATACCGGTGCTTGACCGGGAATTTTAACGCCTATGGAGAGT
>ENA-ORBV01009789-ORBV01009789.1-microbial-mat-metagenome-genome-assembly--contig:-NODE-9789-length-15576-cov-4.987935_pt1 | contig 15576 bp, 18 predicted proteins | sample MGYA00237777_ERZ505514 | MGnify/ENA primary metagenome ERZ505514 (study PRJEB26160, sample SAMN06269048) | microbial mat metagenome | isolation source: Oligotrophic lake microbial mat | place... | reverse complement strand
GTGGTGGGCCACGCATTCAACACGGCGCCCCAGCTTCGCGCTTTCCGCTGGGCGGTCAGCACGCCGGCGAGCGTGGTGCAGCACCCGGACTCCGTCAGCACGTGTCCAACCGGCACCGCCACCTTCAGCGTCGCCGCCGCGGGTTCCGTCCCGATCACCTACGAGTGGCAGTGGCAGCCAACACCCGGAGCTGCGTGGAACACCATCATCGACGGCCTCAACACCGACCCCGCGGATGGGCAAGTCCGCTTTGTCGCCGACACCGCCCAGACCGAGACCGTCGAGATCATTCCGACGGGCGGCGCTGGCACGCAATACTCACAGTGGGACTTCCGGGCCCTGATCACCAACACCTGCGGCAGCGTAACCAGCACGCCCGCCACGCTCACCTTCTGCGTCGGTGATGCCGACTGCGACTCGGACACCGATTCCGACGACATCGTCATCTTCTTCACCGCGTGGGATGCGGGGGAATCGGGCGGCGATGCGGATGGTGACGGCGACACCGACTCGGACGACATCATCGACTTCTTCGCGGCGTGGGATGCGGGGTGCTGAGAGCGGCGTCTCCGAAGGATTGTTCCATCGCCCGATTCGCGTGGTCTTTCGCTGCGGCGACCGGGTTCCGCTCGAAGAGGCCGATGGACGCCGCGGCCAATTCCATCGCACGCCAGTTGAAGAACGAGCCGCCGCTGTTGCAGGATGAGCGTGGGCAAAGGCGAACCCGGTTAGCGATGCGCCCGGACCAGTCTGTTGACGTCGACCGTGGGGCTCAGATCATCGCCAAGAAATCACCGAGCACTTTGTACGTGTCCTTTGGCGTCGCCTGTGTCGGCATCGGTCCTTTCTTGCCGTGAGCCAGCCAGTTGCGGTACCTCCTGACCTCGTCAGCAGGTTTGTAGACGGGAAGATGGTCAAATAGTTCCAAGGGCCGCGTATGCACTGATCTTCTTGCGACAGAAGGATTTGTAGAGATCCGCCAGTTTATTCGCGAGGATGGTGTTCGCGGATATGGCGTGCTTCCTGATGTGAGCCTCTTGATCCACAACATGATCGATCAGGGCGGCCTCGAACGCCCCGAACAGGGAAATCACCGTTTGATCATCGAGATGGGCCTGCGGGGCGACAATTGTCGGATCCACGTTCGCCGGCGGGAGTGCGTCGAAGGGTTCCCTTGACAAGCGCCGGGATTTCCGAGGCGATCGAGTTGTTCGCCGGCGCTCGCAGAACTATTTTGAGCGCGCCGCTCGCCTGCTGATGCGCTTCCAAGACGGGGTCGAGCAACGTGGTCAAGCGACCAATTCCGGAAGAACATGATCGATGAATACCTTATCCGTCAGGTGAGTCAGACTCAGATGGCGGTTGTCGGACCACGCCCAACCTTGGCGTACGCCTGTGAAGATCGGGCGAGTGGACGATTCGCCCACCCCGTTACCATCGCCGAAAGATGTCGTAAGCGGAGGTCCGCCGTCTTCGACCCAGACCAGCACTTGGGTCCCGAGTCGGCTCCTGGCATCCACCCGACCGCGAGCTCCGATGTTGTAGATACCTTTGGGCACCAATCGGATGCCGGGCTTGCCGGACATCGATAGTTCGAGGCTGGGGACGGAATAGAGTCCGGTCAGTTGCTTGTCGATCTGTACCATGCTGGTACGCACGACGTTGGCCGCTGGATCAATGCTGCGAGCGGCTTTCTGCACAAGGTCATAGAGCTGGTCGAGCCGGCGCTCGTAGAGCGCGATTTCGGCGGTTGCGTTGCTGGGTACGGTCGTGGCCACGGACTCAGTCTCCTGTTTTTGACCCTGAGTTATAGGATCGGGTTGATGCCAAAAAGGACGTGGTCAGCCACGCCTCATGGGCACATGCCCGCCATCAGTTGGTGGCGTTTGCGGCGCGGTCGATTCATGCGGGCCAGCGCCCGGCGAAGACAGCCGCAGCGCCGGCGGCGTTGACGATGCCCACGCTGTTGACGACCTGAAACACCTTGGCGAACTCGTGTACCCCGCCGCCGCCACCACCGCCACCACCGCTCCCGATGCCATCCGCCGCGCGTATGCCGCCCATCCCGCCAAAGCCGCCGGAAAGGCGGACGTTGGGATCTGCGCCATCTGGAGCGGCACCGTCGCTGGCCTTGATCACGAGCCTTGCGTTACCGCCGTCGCGCGCGCTGCCCGCCCCGCCGCCGACCACTCCGCCGGTGCTAGGCGTGCCATCGGTGCCGCCGGTCGCGTTCGCGTTCAGTGTTCCCGCGAAAGTCAGATTGCCGCCGGCCAATAGCGCAATCGGGTGCGTGCCGCGGCAGAAGCCCGCTTGATCGCCTTGTGTCACCTCAGGTGGCATCCGCATGGGGGTGCGGTGTGGGGCACGAACGGCGGTGCGTAGGTGCTTGGCGACCCGAATGGCAGAATGAAACCGACCCCGGAACATTGCTGAACCGGGGCCGTCGTTGCTTTGCTGGGGTCGAGGGTGACTCGAGGCATTGGTTCGCCCTTTGGGGCGATAAAGACAGGGGGATCGGCTACCCCGCGCGGCATGGGTGACCAAGCCCCTGCCACATCAGGCTACTTCACCTTCTCCGCGAGCCGGGCCAACTGCAGTTCCACGCGCTTGATCTCTCTGGTGTGGGTGTTGCGGTTCATCTCCATCAGGTACCACATCTTGAGCATGGCCGTGGCCATGCCTGCGAACAGGAACACGCACGCGTACATGATCCAATCTCGCGTGTCGTTGGCGCGGAAGAACGCGGTGGCCGCCGAGGCAGCCACACCGACCCAGAAGAGCGAGGCGGCCCACGTGATGAGGATCCACCGCCGCATGCGGCCGTGGAACGTCGCGGCGACCTGCTGGATCATTCCCTCGTCTCCCGCGTTCTGAAGCGAGGCGTCATCGGTCTGCATTGCGGTGCGGATGTCGTCGTCGAACGTGTTCATGATGCGTTCCTTTCGAGAAGTGCTTTGAGTTGTGCCCGTGCCTCGTTCAGGCGCGACTTGATGGTGCCCGTGGGAGCATCCAATATCTCGGCGATTACTGCGACCGACAGCCCTTCGCCGTAGTACAGACTCACGACGGCCCGGAGATCGGTCGGCAAGTGCAAGCACGCCGCGCGGATGAGCGCCGCTTGTTCGTGCGATTCGCTCTCCATCTGAAGGTCGCTCGGGACGGAGCGCGGTTCACGATTCTGGAGGGTGCGAGTCAATTCTCGGTCTCGCGTTCGGCGGCGCACCCAATCCGCGGCCTTCTGCGTCACGATTCGCAGCATCCACCCGTGGGCTCGCGCAGGATCTTTGAGACGTGCCATGGCCCCGACGAGGGCGAGACAGGCTTCTTGGCACACGTCTTCAGCTGTTCCGGCATCGCCGGTGAGGCGTGCCGCGTGCCGTCGCATGATCGGCAGCCAGCGCCGCAGGATTGCCTCGAAGGCGGCGGCGTCCCCGGCCTATGCCCTGAGGATGAGGATCTCGTCCTGGATGGTTTCGAAAGAACGGGTCATGCCGGCATTACAGTCGCTCCGGCAGGATGGAGGTTCGAGATTCCGCTGCCGCGGGGACAGCGTGTTTTGGGGGAGGGAATCGTTGCGGGTCGTCGCTGGGAGGGAGGGTTGAGCGGACGACGGTGATCTGGTGCGTGCGGAGCGAAGCCCATGCGCTTTCATTCCCAATGTACCCTCGAAATCCACATTGATGTCGTTCGTCGTTACGCGGTAGCCGAATCGCCGAGCGGGCGCAACTCTTCGGGCTGCGGCCTCGATTTCCTTGAGCGTGCTGGGGCCTTCAGGGTACCCGGTGCGAAAGGGGGGCAGGAAAAGGGCGAACATCTCACGCGTGCCGAGTGTTGCAACGTCTTCTCGATCGTCGGTGCCGCTGGCATGTTCGACTGCTTCTTCATCGGAAAGCGCCATCTGGTTCGGTGGGTACACGCGAACGATCGCCGACGGCATGGTCTCAGCCGCCATCACCGGAGCTATGTTCGCGTGGTGTTGGCCCGCGGGAAGTGGCGGCTGGGTTCGCGCCGCACTCAGGGCACACCGTCCCCGTCGCGAGGCCCCAGAGGTCGTCGCCGCACGTCGGACAAGAGCCCGGTCGCCACCGGCGACGGGCGAGCGAGTCCAACCGCCAAGCCGCAGCCGCGCACAAAATGCTCGCGGCGGTCAGCGCCCAGATTGGTACGCAGACTCGCCAGGCTGTCCCGGACGATTCCCACGCGAAGGTCGACTGGCGGTTCACCACCGCCGATGCCCGAATCAAGCTCAAACGGCTCTACCCTCAGACCCAGCCTTGACGGTCCACTAGAGGCAGTTGAATGCGACCGCATCAATTCTGGCGGCACCCTCACGCTTGATGGCACGCTCGATGTCTCGTTCGTCTCGGCCGCAACTCCTGCCCCCGATACGACATGGGTCATTCTCAGCGCCACAAGCATCGTCGGTGCGTTTGATTCGATTACGCTCCCCGAAGATTGCGTCCTGCGCCGAACGATCCAACGGATCGAGGTCTACCTCCCTTGTACTTCCGACATCGACGCCGACGGCGATGTGGACTCCGACGACATCACAGAACTCTTCGCGGCCTTCGAGGCCGGCAGCGACGTGGGCGACACCGACAACGATGGCGACGTCGATTCTGACGACCTCATCCTCTTCTTCGACCGCTTTGATGCCGGCTGTTGACCCACCGGCTGTTGACCCGAGGGCCGCTCTACTCGCAGACGGCGGAACACGACTTCAGTCAGAAGACCCCGCCAACCCGGCGGGGTTTTTTCATGTCGTCTCCGACCTTCGCCGACCTCTGGCCGGCGCAGCGAATCCAAAGAAAAACCCCGCGTTGAACGCGGGGTCCGAGAGAATGTGCCACGTCCCGAGATCGGGGGGACTCGTCTCAACGCTTGCTGAACTGGAAGCGCTTGCGGGCACCGGCCTGGCCGTACTTCTTGCGTTCAACCTTGCGGGCGTCGCGGGTGAGCATTCCGGCCTGACGCAGGCCCAGTTCCAACGTCGGGTCGTAGTCGCAGATGGCGCGGGCGATGCCGAGTTTGACCGAGGCCGCCTGGCCCATGTAGCCCCCGCCGTGGCAGGAGCAGACGATGCGGAACTTGCCGACGAGGCCCGAGGTTTTGAGGGCGGCCACGCATTCGTTGCGGTCGCGCTCTTCCGTGAAGTATTCCTCGACGGTCTTGACCTTCCCGCTCTTGCACTCGAAGGTGATCGCCGCGGCGTCGCCGCTGGCGGGCTTCATGCGGACGCGGGCGACGGCCGACTTGCGGCGACCGGTCCCCCACCACCACCCGTGCTTGTCGGCGAGTTTGGCCTCGCGCAAGGGGCGGACGACCTCGACGGCGCCGGCAACGGCGACCGGGACAGCGGTCGCGCCGGGCAGACCCGGAATCCCTCCCACACCACCCGTGCTGACTCCACTCATCATGTTCGACATTCGGTATTCCTACTAGAGAAGTTCGGGGTGACGTTAGGGGACGGTGATCGGCGTGGGCTTCTTGGCGCCGTGCGGATGCTCGGCGGCCTGGTAGATGTGCAGGCCCTTGAGCATCACGCGGGCGAGGCGGTTCTTGGGCATCATGCGGCGCACGGCGTCCTGGATGAGGAGTTCGGGCTTCTTCTCACGGACTTGGCCGTAGGTCTCAACCTTGAGGCCGCCGGGGTACTCGGTGTACCGCATCTTGAGGCGGTGCTCGGCCTTGCGGCCCGTGAGTTCGATCTTCTTGGCGTTCGTGATGATCACGAAGTCACCGGTATCGACGTGCGGGGTGTACTCGGGGCGGTGCTTGCCCATGAGGATGGTCGCCACTTCGGCGGCCAATCGGCCAAGGGGGATGCCGTTGGCATCGATGTGCCGCCAGGACTTCGTGAACGTTCCCGGCTTGGCGAGGATGGTCTCGCGGCGTGACATAACAAGGCCTCCAACTTCCGCGGCCCCTCGATGCCAGTCGCCCTGACCACCGGTTTCGATTCGCCAAACCCGAAAAGGGCAGACGAGTGAGAACGGGAGCGGGCGGCCGGGAAAAGGCCGCTTTGGATCGCCGCCTACCGGGCGGGGCGGGCCGCAAACGCTGGTTTTGACAGGGTTTGTGGCAGGATTTCAGACGATTCCGGCGGTGCCGAAGGTGGCGCTCGCGGGAGGGGATGGTAGCCGGGAGGGCATGGGAATCAAGGAGTTGCGGCGGCGGCGGAGCGCGGACGGGGCGAGGGCACGGGCGTGGGGTTGGCGGCCGGATGGGTGCAGCGGCTTTGAGGGTGGCATTCGGGCGTCGGATGGTCGATGATTGGAGACCATGAGCCAGAATGACGACACGCGGCCCTCGATGCCCGGTCTTGGACAAACACCGCCCCGAAGCGCGGGTTCGTTCACCGACGCCGCGGATGCACAGGCGGTCAATCAGCGGGGGGCCGATCCGGGGTCCAAGGAAGCCGGTTGGATCGCATGGGTGCTGGGGCTTGGGCTTCTGGCGGCGCTGGTATTTATCAACTTCCATGAGGGTCGGGCACAATCGGTCGGGCCCGCAGCGTCCGGGGAGCCGGCGCCGCCTGACTTTTCCGATCCGTTCACGCTCAACAGCAAGATGTTGGTGAAGTTGTCGTACGCGATGCCGACGGACCCGGCCTCGCAGGCGATGATCGCATCGCAGATCGAGGCCGCCGTTGAGAACACTGCGGATCGGCTGCGGGTGGTGATGATCGAGGCCGACCTTTCGGGTGACGAGGCGGGACTGGCGAAGTTGGAGAAGATGCGGACCGCCGTGGAAGAGGAGCGTGACGATGCGGAAGTGTTGAAGCCCTTGCCGGACTGGTGGACAGAGGATGCCCTGCGGCTGGAGGCGGTGTTGGCGACCGGCGAGACCGGTGCGAGCGAGAATCTGGAAGCACTGAAGGAGCGGCACGGGTGGTTTGCGGACGTGCTTGCGACTCGGGATTCGGAAATGTCGGACCCCGCCCGGGCGGACGCGGTGGGCGGCGGGCTCGCGTTGATCGGTGTGATCGCGTTGGCGGGGCTGGTCGGATTCGTCGCGTTTGTCGGGGGCATTATCGCCGGGATCCGGGTGCTCTTGGGCCTGTCGAAACGGGCGTTTGTTCCGGCCTTTGTCCCGCCGTTGCCGGGCGGGAGCGTCTATCTCGAAACGATCGTGGCCTTTCTCGCAGGGTTCCTGGCGTTAAAGTTGGTTCTGCCCGCGGTGCTGGCCCAGACCGGCGCGTTGAGCGGGACCCAGCCGCTCCCCGAATGGGCCACGGCGGCCCAACTCGCGTTGCAGTGGCTGTTGTTGCCGCTGATCTTTTGGCCGCTGCTGCGGGGCGTTTCGTGGCAACGGTGGCGCACGGACATCGGCTGGCATTCCGGGGCGGGGGTCTGGAAGGAAGTGTGGGCGGGTGTGTACGCGTACTTTGGCGGCTTGCCTTTGCTGGCGGTGGCCGCCCTAATCACCATTGTGATCGTGGTGGCGCGGGGCCTGATGCAGAGCGCTTCGGGGGCGGAGCCGGTGCCCCCAAAGAATCCGATCGTGGATTTGCTGCAGAATTCGTCGCCGCTGACGATCGTGATGCTGTTCACGTTGGCGACGATCTGGGCACCCATCGTTGAAGAAACGCTCTTCCGCGGCGGTGTCTTCCGGCACATGCGGGCACGGATGGGCGTGCTGGTTTCCGCGCTTCTGTCGGCGGTGTGGTTCGGGCTGATGCACAGTTACGAGATACCGCTGCTGCTGCCGGTCATCACGCTGGGCTTCGTTTTCGCGTTGATGCGTGAGTGGCGCGGCAGCCTGATCGGCTCCGTGGTCGCGCACGGGCTTCACAACGCGACGGTGCTGACGCTGGCGATCGCGTTTTTTAGCGCCCTCGGTTGAGGAACGGCATCGGGCATTGGCGCAGCGGACATTGGGAAAACGACCGCACAAAAAGGAAACCGGGCCGCGCAGTGCGCGGCCCGTTGTCGTTGCTTTTAGCGATCGACCCACCGGGCAAAGGTTCTCTCTTTCCTCCGCCCAATGCCCGACCCTCAATGCCTGTTTCTTCAGTTTTTGTCGAGTTTTTCTTCCAAGGCTTCGAGTCGCTCGTCGAGCTTCTCAAGCTTCTGCATCAGTTTTTCAAGCCGGGCATCTGTTTCGGACGAGCGTGCCCGAGGAGCCTGGGGCGCCTGCGGAGCGGGCGGCGCACGGAAAATCATGTCGGGGCGTTTGTTGTCGAAGTACATCTCGCCGCCCTGCCCGGGAACCATGAGACGTTCAAGAAGTTGAGCGTGTTCGGCCCCCAAGGAATGCTGCGCCTTGGCGAGGCTGTCGAGGGCCTTCCCCAACGCCCCACGAACCGACTTACGGGCTTCATCAGTCTTGAACGCGTTCTTGAACTCAGGATCGTCCTTCATGCGCTGGAGGAGGGATTCGATCTCCTGCCGCGCCCCACCGAACTGGTCGCCCGACTCCATGCGCCATGCCTGCGGGGCCTGACCACTCCCCCATGAGCCACCGCCGCCGAACTTGCTCTGGTCGAACTTGGCGAGTTTGACCGAGATGGTTTGTTCCTTGTCGTTGCGGACGAGTCTGACCTTGATCGAATCGCCGGGCTTCATCTCCGCCAGCATCTCGCGGAGCGAATCGGGCTCGTCGACGCCGCTGCCGTCAATCGCGATGATGCGGTCTCCCTGCTCGATCCCGGCGGCCTCGGCCGGCAATCCTTCGACCACGGAATCAACCGTGATGCCGCCCTCGTCCGACGGCGACATGGTGATGCCGAGCATCACCTTCGGTTCTTCGCCGGGGAACATCGCGGCCGGGGCGTCGCCGCCCCGGTTGGGGTCCTGGTTGCCGCCTGGGTTGCCGGGGAACGAAAAGACCCGGACGCCGCGGTTGTTGTCGCCACTGCGGCCCTCGCCCCACGCAGGGGCGTTGGGAGCTTCCCCGCCGCCCAGCGCGAATTCTTTAAGCACGTCACCGTCTTTATCCAGGATGACGACCTTGTCGTCGTCACGCCGGATGCGGCTGCTCGGAACCTTTTCATCGTTGACTTCGGCCGAAACCTCGTCGCCATCGATGCGGACGTGGTACTTGTTCTCACCGTCGTTGGTGGTCATCGAGATAACCGACCGGGCTTCGCCGGGCTTGCGGGCGTCCTTGCCTTTCAGGGGTTTATCAAAACCTCCCTTCAACACCTTCTTTTCGTTGATAACTTTTTTTTCCGACTGGGCTTCTTGCGCGAGCGCAACCGGGGCACCGGCCATCGCGACAAGCGCGGAAGCGGCAAGGCAGACCGAGGCAATTCGATTCTTCATTTCGGGGCTCCTTCGGGTTTTCGTGCGGGAGAATCTCCCGCCGGGGTTCGCGGACACTCTCGGCGCGGAGGGCGAAAAACGCCCGGCCACCGAGATGAAAAAGGATTCAGAGTGGCCCTTTATCCGGCCCTATTTTCCCGGATTGCACCCTGACGGGCGTAGGGTTTCCGAGTTCATCTGATGAGAAGCGGTAGAGATCATCGACCCGGGCGCGTTCCATGATCTGGCGGAGGTAGATGACATCAAATCCAGCTCCGTCGGCCCTTTCGGTCGTTTCTACAAGCACCTTGCGCGGCAGCTCGCCGATCACCGTGCCGTCGGTCTTGCCCTTGCTCAGATAGTCAGAAAGGGTTTCGGCCGCGCTGAGGATCGGCGCTGAGGCCACGCTGCCACGCTCCAACGTTGCGGTATTTGACGGGGTGGCCACCGGGGCGAGCGTGGAAAGGGCAACTGCGGCAGCTGCGGCCCAACCGCCCCACGCGGCGGCGAGTTTCGTACGGCGGGAGAAGCGGTGCGAGGCGGAATCCGAATCGCGGCCGTTGACAGGAATGACGATGGGGGCCGCCGCGGGAATGATGACGTTGGCAGCACGGGCCAACATGGGGATCAACTCGGTGTTCAGCGATGCGTTGAGCCGTTGGGCCTGGGCGACCTGTCGCCACACTCCGGGGCGAGCGGCCTCTTCGGAGTCGATGAGTGAAACGTCGTCGGATGCGGCCAGACCGTCCACGAACCGGCTCAGCGCGAGATCGAACGGCGCGGCGGGGCCTTCCGGGCTTGATGGAGTCGGAGATTGCGAAGATCGGGGGTCGGACATGGGCGTTCGTCGGATCGGGGAAAAAAGCGGCGTGGTTGCGGCCGGGGGCGGTCGTTCATCCTGATGCGCCGAGACCGCATTCCCGTCGCCAGGTGGTCAAAGCGGTCGCCACAATCCGTGCGGGGATCGGTCGTCCGCTAATCGGCGAGCGACCGTGCCAAGGCGAGTTCCCGGAGTTGTTTTCGGGCCCGCGCGATCCTGGTTTCAACGGTGGTTTCGGGCAGGCCCATGATGCGGCCGATCTCGCGGTAACTGAGGTGATCGACTGCCTTGAGAAGAAGCGGCTCTCGGTAACCATCGGGCAGCTGAGCGGCGAGTTCGAGGATCGAAACGCGCTTCTCCTCGGCGATCAGAGGGTCGGACGTGGGCTGGCCCGCGGAGCGGATATGTTCGCCGTCGGATTCGGCCAACTGCGGGCCGGTGACCCAGCCGCGGACCTTCCCGGCGCGGGCGCTGGCGTGGGCCACGTTGAGAGCGACCGTTCGCAGCCAAGGGCGAATGGCGGCGGGATCGCGGACCTCGCTGACCTTCTTGACAAGCGACAACGCGACTTCCTGGAGCAGATCGTCCAAATCCGCCCATCGGGGCTTGTGGGCGATCAGGATGGCAGCGACCCAGCGGCGGTTAGCGTTCCAAACGGCGTTCAGCCCCTCCGCGTCGCCCGCGACCGCGCGGGAGGCGGCCCGGAGCGTTTCGATTTCCACTGGATCGGCGGCGGGAAGTTCAATGGAGCCACGGTGGGACGCTGTCAGCGAGCGCTGCGTAGTCGTGGACGACCCAGCGGCGCCGGCGCCGTCGAGGGACAGACAATCACTGCCGCTGGAAAGGCGCACGCGGGGCTCCCGGGATTGTGGGGATGCGCCCATGAATGGTTCCCGTCGCCGGGCTCGAACACCCGCGAACGCCTTGAACTATTGGAGCGCCGGGCACCCTGCGACAGATGCCCGCGTGCAAAGCCTGTCACGCCGCCTTGCGGTTCGACCATCGGTCCGGGCGCACGTTGGACGACGTATCGGCGACTTCGCACCAATCTTCCGCCGCGGGCAGGGCGATCTCCATCGGCATGGTCTTGCGATACCCCAGCAAGCGGACGACCTCAAGAACGTCGGTCCAACTGGGGTAGTGAATGCTGTTGGCCTTTTTGAAGGCGTCGATCGCCATCAGGAAAAGGAACTGCTCGGTGGTCATTTCACCCTCTTCGGCGGAGCGGGTGAAATCCGACAAGCGGCGACCCGGGCCGCGGCGACGATCGAGCGATGTCAAGGCCGCTTCCGGGCGCTGCGGAAATCCGGGGCGGTCGCCGCTCTCGGCGTCCGGATTGGCGGCTTGGGCCTTGGCCCGGCGCTTGGCTTCGAGCATCGCGCGCCGATCCGGGAGGCCACGGCGATCGAGCACGCCGTCGCGCCGGGACTCGCCTTGTCCGGTTTCGACCGACTTCCCGTCGCTCCCCGAAAACGGCAGGGGCAGCGGAAGGAGGGGCGTCGGGTTGCTGGTCTCGGAGCGCACGGTGTTCGAGTTGGTGGTGGCGTGACGGGGTTGGTGCATGGTCGCGGGCGCCCTCGGTTGAAGCCGCCGCTTGGGGATCGGAAACGCCGATCCGCCCCCGGTTGCCGAACACATCGGTCAACGGACGACCGCGGCGGACTTAGAAGTCCTCATCGTCGTCGTCGTCCTCATCGTCGCCGGGGGTCTCGCCCTCCACCGCCTCTTCGTCGTCTTCGAGGAATGACTCGTCGTCCTCCTCAACACCCTCTTCTTCCTCAAAGTCGTCACCGTCGGTAAAGGTGTCATCGTCGTCGAGTTCGTCCTCGTCCTCGTCGTACATCACCGGCTGAGACGCAGGCCACGGCTCAAGCACCAATGCCCGCCCGCCACCATCACCTCGTCCGTCGCGGCAGAGACCGCGCACGAGGGTCTCGGATTTGTTCTCGCATGTCGTCGTCATAAATGCACCTTCCCCCACTCGTAAAGCAAACCCGCGACCGGCCCCGGCTCCCGCACGGCGCCGGACATTGAACAAAACCGTGCGGCGTTCCAGACACCCTCCCAATCGGGCGATTGTTGCCGCGTTTCGGCCCGCGTCCACTCCGGATGGAGGTTCACTTTGCACTATTGAGGGGGCTTGGGCGGAGCGGTTCCACGATTCCGCGAAAACCTCGCAACGACCACGCTCGGTAAGAACGGCACACGCTTTACGAACCGGGAACGGGCGGTACAGTACCAACGCGTTTCCGGCGTGCCAACCACGACTCAAGCTCGCGGGTTCAATGCGGGTCGTGGCTCCCTCGTTGGATTTAGTCACCGTCGGCTTTCTATTCCCGCCTCAAAGGCTGTTCCCTTTCCTATGAATCCCACACCTCCGCCCGCGGATGAACGCGTCGAAATGAACCCGGGTGCGCTCCTGGCCGCGCTGGTTCTCCCGGGGTTAGGCCATGTGGTCCGAGGCGAGAGGACCCGGGGGCTGCTGGCTTTTTCGGGCGTGATGCTGCTGTTTCTCACCGGGCTGGTCGCGGGCGGGATCGATGTCGTCGACCGGCGCGAGGACAAGTTCTGGTTCATCGGGCAGGCGTGCGTGGGACCCGTCGCGTTCGGCGTCGATTGGTATCACCAGAACCGGCTGAAAGTGGTGGACCCGAACCCCAAACCGCCGGTCGTCGTGGGTCGCAGCGCCGTGCGCTCGGCCTATCCCACCGAGGGCAGAGACCCCAAGACGGGGCGGCCGGTGGCCGGAGGGCGCCCGCCCAACATCAAGTCGATCGGGAAGGTTAACGAGATCGGGATGTTGGCGTGCACGCTCGCCGGAATGCTCAATGTGATCGTGATCCTCGATGCGGGGTTTCCCAACCGACGTCGCGTGCGGGAGAACGGCTGATGTTCCGCTTGCTCGCGTGGCGTCCGATCCTGGACCCCCTCCCCATCGACGACGTGTGGTATCTATTGCTGCTTCCGATTGCGCTGGGGATCGCGATGGCGTACAAGGCGGTGCGGGTCGCGGACCTGAAAACCTTTCCCAAGCAAGTGCTGGTGATGGCCGTTCAGACGGTGCTGGCGATTGCGGGGCTGGCGGTGGGCGCGTACGTGGTGATCGAGTTGGCGCTCCCGATCATCGCGCCAAAGTGAGGGTCGCTCTGCGGTCCATCGCCTCGGCTTTGCTTATTGCACGACCAAGGATTTGTTGAGGCGGGACGTACCTTCGGGGTCCGACGCGGAGATGACGATCTTCTTGCCGCGGAGGGCGGTAGAGGCGCCCGGGAAGGTGAAACGTTTGACGACCTGGTGACCGGCCTTGAGTTCGCTGACCACCCCCTTGGAGCGCGGCAGGCCCGGCGCGAAGCATGTGAGCTCGAGGGTGAGCGGTCGATCGCCCGTGTTGGTGATGGCGGTCTCGACCACGACGTCCTGATCGGTCGCAGCGCCGCGGAGGGCGTAGGCCATGTCCATGACCACGTTTCTCAGTCCCACTTCGAGAGAACGCTTGATGGTCACGACGCCGTACGACTGTTCGGCCGTGAGTTCGACGTCGGCGACAAACTCCTTGGGTCCTTGTTCCTCGGTGGGGCTGAAAGCGATGGTGAACGGGAGATCGATGGTCTGACGGGGCTCGGCCGAGAACCGCATGGTGCGGGGCGAAACCCGCCAGTTGCGATCGCGCTGACCGGTGCCGGTGTTGAAGCCGCCGGGTTCCAAGATGGTGAGGCGGCCCGAGATCGCCGTGTCCCAAGGGTTGATGAGCCGGATGGTGCGTTCGTGCTGTTGGTTGGTGGATTCCAAAAAGACGGGGCGCACTTCAAACCCCGAGATGAAGCGGGTCAGTTCGACGTCGATGCCCTCGATAAAGAGCGGTTCATCGCTGATCTTCAATCGGATCGCCGGGCGCCGCCCTGTCGCTGTGGTCGCTTCGGCGCGGAGCGGAACCTGGTTGCCATACATATCCACGACCGTCAGCGGGCCATCCCCCAGGAACCCGTTCACTTCGGCCGCGTCGGGAGGACTGGCTTCATTCCATACGACGAGGGCCCCGCCTCGGTCGTCGGGCTCCCCTTCAGCAGGTCCAAGGATGTAACAGGCGATTCCATCCGCGATGGGGTAGGTTCCGACAACGCGGCGTCCTCCGAGCATGCGGACGGCGGTTGTCCAAGCGGCGAGTTCCGGCCGGGGCATGATCTGCGGACGGTGCTCGCCGAACACGCTCCACGGCTCGTTGATTTCGAGCGAGATCGGTGCGCCGGGGGCGGTCGCGATCTCCGCCCACGCCCGCACGGCCCGCTTGATCAACTCGGAAGGGCCGGCCACGACGCCGACGCGGGCCGGATCGGCCTTGTCGAAAACCAGTGTGAGTTCGGGTCTGGGCAGAGCCCCCGTGGCTGACGTTTCCGCCCACCGGGAGAGGGCCTCGGCAATGCCGAGCGAAGAAAGTTCACGGGGGACGTGGGCCGTCAGGGCAACACTTTCTGAGAGTGCCCGCAGTCGGTCGGTGGACCATACCCGGTCGAGGCGCGATGGGAGGTCGATGAGCGGACCCGAGATATGGCGGGCAAGCCGCTCGCGGAGGGTCGCAACGTCCGACAGAAGGGGTCCACGCCAGAAGGCCCGATCGTCGCCGACTCTTCCGACCTGCCACCGGCGGACCCGCTGACCGTAGCGATCGAGAAGATCGCTCAGATAGGGCAGCCACGAGCGTTCATCCGCCAGCAGCATCGTGAGGGGGTCGTCGGTGGGCACCCGTGATTCGGCGGCCAGCGCTTCCGGCACCCGTCCCAGCGAGATCGTCACGTCCTGCCAGTCCGAGAGGAGGGCGTCGAGCATCGGAACGAAGCCGGGCTCGCGGGCGACGATCGAACCCGGGCCGACCCATCCCGTGGAACGACGACGAGCCATCGCCGGGTGGACGACAGCGTGGTCGAACTGATCGATGACAACCCCTTCTCGTTCGCCAGCACGCCCATGCGGGAGAGCTTTCCGGTTTCCTGGATGCCCTGGGAACTGACGATGCTCACGCCCTATCTCACGTCGGCAGAGTTGCCGGAGCCGCAACTGCGAGAGCTGTTTGACTATGCAATGAGCTTTGTCGAAGCCAATCATCGCGACCTGATGGAAACCTTGTTCGCCATCAACCTCACGCTGTTTCGAGAGTACAGGTACGTGCCGGGCAGCACCGTGCTGAAGACGACCCCCTTTGACGTTTTCGCCACAAAACAGGGCGTTTGTCAGGACTTTTCGAATCTTTTCATTTGCCTGGCGCGTCTCCTCGGCATTCCGGCGCGGTATGTTTGCACAATGCTGCCCACAAAAAGCGCCCCTATTTCCATTAAAAGCACTCTGCAAATCTCTTTCTGCCTTTGTACCTTTTGCATGAGGATATAATTCCAGAAGTCCCTTTCCAAGCAATTCTTCCCTCTTTTTACCTAGTAAAATTTCGGTTGCTTTATTAACAGAAATGATAGTAAAATCTTTTGAATAAACAGCAATGTATTCATGACTCGTTTCTAAGAT
>ENA-ORBV01009788-ORBV01009788.1-microbial-mat-metagenome-genome-assembly--contig:-NODE-9788-length-15576-cov-5.591587_pt1 | contig 15576 bp, 13 predicted proteins | sample MGYA00237777_ERZ505514 | MGnify/ENA primary metagenome ERZ505514 (study PRJEB26160, sample SAMN06269048) | microbial mat metagenome | isolation source: Oligotrophic lake microbial mat | place... | reverse complement strand
GCCTCGTGTTAATTAGGCTCAACGGTCCGTACCAATGGTGTCAGCGTCCAACATGACTCAGGTCGCCTCTAGTGAGTCTACTATTCGCACGTGAAACTTAATAACTTATTCTTGACACGAATGAAATTGAAGCGCGCCCGCCTCCTTGCCAATGTGTTCCTCGAAGCCATTGTGCGTCCAAGGCTTCCTGAGTTGATTGCACTGTGAGAGCGTCGCTGCTTATGCGTTGAGCGTTATTACTGTCGGTGAACCGGTCGATTAATGTGAACGATTCTTCCACCACGATGGCCGCTATCGCCGTTGCCCTCTTTCTGGATTAAAACATCTATCTATTACTATCCCATAAGAAACTACACTACTATACACGCACCACGCTATAAATCAAGACACAATTGCACAACGATGGGTGATTTAATAAGCTCTCTGCTCTTTCAGCCGCCACCACCAACGTATCTTCATCCAAGCCGACACTTTTGGTTAAACACAGCCACTGGAAGTCGCATTCCGGCCTTTTTCATAGAACGACCCAATGCACAAGTAACAATTCTCTTCTCGCATGGAAATGCGGAGGATCTAGGGATGATATACGATTGGTTTAATGATCTAGCGCGGGTTCTACGGGTGAACATCATGGCCTATGATTACACAGGTTATGGCAAATCCAATGGGACACCGTGCGAGGAGAATTGCTATGCAGACATTGAAGCAGCATTCCAGTATCTTCTGACTGTGAGGCATTTACAGCCAGAGCAAATTGTGCTCTATGGCCGGTCGCTTGGCTCTGGGCCGTCCTGTTATTTAGCCAGTAAGACGGCACTACAAGGACGCAGTGTAGGAGGTGTCATTTTGCAAAGCCCTCTCCTAAGTGCTTATAGAGTGGCGTTTAATTTTCGCTTTACCATGATCGGAGACAAGGTATGTTGGTTCTGTGTGTGGATGTACGATTTGCTAGGTAATTGAAATAATCTGGAATACTCACTGACGCTGAACATGCACTCCTTTTCAACAGTTCCCAAATATTGATTACGCTCCCAACATTCGCTGTGCTGTTTTCATTGTACATGGTACTCAAGATGAAGTGGTACCATTTTGGCATGGAGAAGATTTGTTTATGGCATTACCACAACCGTGGAGAGCCAAGCCTTTCTGGGTGGAAGGTGCAGGACACAACAACATTGAAGCACTCCTGCGGCCGACAGGTGCCTTCGTAGAAAAGCTCATTGAGTTCTTGGACCTTCATGTGGGTGCCCGCCGAGGGAAGACGTGTCCGCCCGTGCGTGTTCCTGAATGCGTCCCTATGGCATTGCGAGAATTCGAAACTGCTGCGAGTAGAAGCGTCACCTCGAGCATGGGAAGTAGAACACGGGGATAAGCCCGATTCTACAGTGCATCACCCGGCAGAGATGCACACCGCATCTCTATTTTTTTAAATGAAGACTCTCTCCCGCGCATCTTTGATATGTTTTGTCAGCCTACCTTGTGCGCTGTTGGTCACTTCCATGTGGCCTCTTCATGGCTAATATCATCTGTGCCTTCTAGTAAACTTCAGTGCCTGGACCATTGGTGAAAGAGCATGCCTTTCAATGCGGCTGGACCCAACACTTGGCCGGATACCATACTTTAGTTTTATCACGAATACTATAGTTTATGTACGACGATATAGCAAAGAAACTCCGACCAGGTTTACTGATAAAATATAGCAAAATAAAACCATCTTCACAAAAAAATGTCAACTATAGACAGTTTTGAGTTGTGTCGAGCTGAACATGGAAGACAAATGTTTAGTAGCTAGAACCCCATTCAAGATAACGCACTAGTACGTAAAAGCCACGGAGCCTCTATAATTTTTTGAGCGGCCGGAAATGATAAATATGGAGCGGATGGCAATAAAGCCAGCGGTGTTGGATGGCCAATAACTCCTAAAAGTAAATAGAAGTAGTTGGTTTTGCTACCCTTAGAGAAACAGAGTCAGCTAGAGCAAAACTGGTTTTCTTGCTTACCTAAATTTTTAATCTCCGTTGCAAGCATAATCACTGAAAATTTATGTCCCTTGATGTGAAATCATATATGAACTGTTATTATTCACAGACACTGGCTAGGAATTGAGTTTTCTGAACACATAAGTTGCACTATGATAGACATTTCCTTGGTGCATGTGAGAATGTGCCCCTCAATGACATTGGACAGTGTGACGATTGGATCCAGGAAGTTGTTCAGGATTGAGTCATGATCTGTAGCTATCATATCTTGTCCTTAAAAGTACACCTTTCTGGACGAACAGAGGGTTTATCCTTGCTAGTAATAACAGTATTTCCATTGCACTTGCTTGGCAGAATTCATTATTTTAGTTTTACACATCAATGCACATTAGCATGGAAGTTGACATAAGCGATCAACCGTGGCTTGTGCGCGTCCAAGTTTAAAAACTTAGGATCCCCCGGCTCGCAAGTCGTTCCTGACCGTGCAGTGCCGTTAACAAACCCAGGTTTTAATTTGAATTTTCTAGTTTTCGAGGGGATCAGATGAATGAAGAAGGTTTGTTTGATTGTTTCTCACTGACTAAAGAAAAAGCTAAGATATTACTGTACTATACATGGTTGGTACCAGTAGTACGGTAGTAGGCATTGACAATTAATTGAGAATGGCAGCCCACCAGCGAGTGCGCTTCTTCGTGCCCGGAAGGCACGAAGGAGATGCCAACCAGCATGGACCAATATTCTCTCCGACTCAAATGGAGACCAAAGAATCTGTGCTCCACAGTGTATTTTCACCGAGTGTCAAAAAGGCTCAGTCGAGTGAATTGAATTACGACGCGTCGGAGAAAGCCACAACAAGCACTTTTTCAACTCGGACTCCCCCTATTTCGACTGGCTCTAGTACACAATATTGGCCGTCGTCGTTGCATTCGCCCCCCAGAAGGTCGCCCCCCAGAAGAGCTGTACCAGGCAACCTCCGGGTGCAACCACGGGGTAATCTTCCCGGTGGCCATTATAATTATTATCAAAACAACATTGTCAATAGCAAAGCCAACAGCCGTGACTATCGAGCTACTGGTGGTACCGGGTTCTTCTCATCGGTTCCTCCTCCTGCTGTGAACACCAAGCCTCCTTCTCCTGTGCACACTAAGCGTCCTTCTCCCGTGAACACCAACCCTGGACGCTTGCAGCCCGAACTTGTGGGTGGAACTGCCATGACATATCTGGACATTAGCCCAACTTCGACCATTACCAACGATGTCTTTTTCTCGCCCCAGTCGTCTCTTGGTGCGCATAGCCCGATGTCTGCAACCACTGGAATCACACACAAGACAGCTGCTTCTTTGAAGGACATAAAGGATATAACAATGTTGGACGTGGAGAAAATTGAGAAGAGCACCTCGGTGTTAGACTTACAGAATATCATAGATATTTTAGATAGAGAAGGCAAGTTTCAAGCGCTTCTTCGAAAGGCAAGAAGTCGACTAGCCGCTCTTTTGGGAGAAGCACAAGAAGAATCCAATAGGGTTGGCGCGAACTCACGGAAATGTCAGTCTGAAACTTCAGTAGAAAGAAACTTCAACGTCGACCAACAACATTATGAGCAGCAAATGATGCAGCAGCGACAGCAGTCAATGATTGATCGGCAGTCACTGACGCCACCAACGGCTTACCACCAGTCATATAGTGACACCAAACCACCTGCCAGCCCTGTGAATACTACCCGACCTTACGGTTCTCTGTCTGCGCCTCAGCCCCCACAGTCACAGTCTACTCCCACTCGAAGAGCTGCAGCAACGGTAACACCACCATTCGAGCCATACCCAACGTCGACGAAACCAAAGGTATCTGGTGCTGGTGTGATATCGCCGGCTCAACACCATTTTGCTATTCAACTTGAGCCGGAAAGAAGCTCCCCAGGTGTATGTCCGTATCCTGGCCGTACTACCAATCCAGTCTCTGTCGAAAACAACAATTTGAATGATACCAACGACAGCTCCTTGGTCCTGTCCTTGTCCTCTTCCATGCTCGATTCCAATTTGGGAAACTACATATCACCGCCATCCACCACTACCACCACTATGAGCAGCAAATTCACGTTTGATCGACTCAATACTAGTAGGTCTAGTAGGCGTGGACGAATGACGCCGAGCTCAGTAGCAGCAATGGACAAGGCAGTGTCGCAAGAATTGAAAAAGTTGACATCGACTGTCCATGAAATGGAAAATGCACGCGTGGCGGACCGAAAGCTCTTTCTCGAAAAACTGAATTCCTTGGAAGCCAAAAAGGATGAGCCCAATTTTGATCGGATCAAGCCTGTGGAAGATATGATGCAGCAATCATCCGCTTCTACACAGCAGTTATTACTTTCGTTGGAGCAACTGCGTGCCGAAAGTCAGGGGCTACAACAGAGCGTCAAGGACGAGAGAAATGCCTGGAACAGAACCTTCCAGGAAGCACAGCAACTCGAAAACCGGCTTTGTCGCAAGGCAGAAGAGCTCACAGAGAGGTTGGAAGCCCAACCAATATCGACCACCAACAATGAAGTGTTGAGACAGTACCAAGAAGAAATTGCTATAAGGGACAGAGAGAATCAGCAACTTGTCGACAATCTTCGTGAAACACTCGAGAGCCTTTTGGTGGGCTTGGGAAGGGACAAGGATGAGGTACACGGCATGACTCGAGGACAACAAAAAGAATTGGTGTCAACATTCACGAAGCAGCACTTGTCGTCAGCCTCAGCAATGGAAGCCATGGCCCAGGAGGTGACTCTACTCGAAAAAGAACGAAGGGATGCAGCGAGGGCAAAGGAAGCTATAGCAGCGCAACTCAATCACTCAAAACATTTCCAGCAAGATTTAGAACGCCAGAACAGGCGACTTTCCGAGAGGATTCAGAAACTGTCAGAGGAACAGGAACACATGCGCAACTATATCAATGAACTGTCGACAAATGGTAAGCCCAAGGAGGAATGGGAACAACAAGAGTTCAAGTACCAAGAAATCATTCGTACGCTCAAGAGTCAATTAAGGAAGGAAGAAACGAGTAAGTAACCAGCATCGGTCCTCTTTCACGTGATTTTTTTTGGTTCTTACATCCTAATTCTTTGCAATTTAATCCATAGTGGTGTCCGTTGGTCTTTATAGGGCGGCAATGGAGTCAGCCCGGGAAAAAGGGAACGAAGTTGAACACACAAAGACAGAGCTTGAGACCATGAAGGAGAAATACTCGTTTCTTGAGTCGCAGCTGAAGAAAAAACAGCAGACCCAGGATAGTACAATCGCTTTGACCTACAAACATAAAGCGGAGCAAGACAGCAGCAACCAGCGAATTGCAGAATTACAATCAGAGCTACAGAAGGAACGCGAGAATAAGCAGAAGGTAGAGACAGCGGCTCAAGAGGAGAGCGCCAAACTGCGTCAACAGGTAGCAGACATGAAATTTGAGATGCAAGAAAATGGCAAAATCAACATGCCGAAAACGCCGAAAACCCCCATGGCAAGTCGTATGAAAATGGCGAATATGGGCCTACAGGGGAAATACCACAGTCCTAGTGCCGCTAGTCCTGCGAATCCCAAAACAACAACAAGCGCCGTCAACAACAAGGAAAATAACACTGCTACACCTCGCAGCAAGTTCGATTTTGTGAAGCAAGCAGGAGGCAGGTCGGCGATGCGCCAGCGACTACAGCAGCTGAGATCACCACGTAATGGGCCAACTGTCATCATGTAACGTAACTTGTAAAGGGACTTGAGTTTTCACTTTTTCCTAGCTAGTAGACGGAAACGGAGTGTGGTATGAACCAGTCCAAGGTTTTGGAGAATTATCTATGTGTCATCTAGTTTAGTTGCTTCTTTTCATCGATATTATAAGAGGGGAAAATTGAAATCAAAATCTCTGACAGAATCAAATCAACACAACAAGGAAAGAGTCCTCAATTTGGCTGCTGCTGCTTACTCGGAAAGATGCAGCCCACTTCATAACACCATTTTCCGAAGGCGTTCCAGTGTTTGTCTCCGTCAGCCAGAGTATCGACATCACCCACCACAATCAATCCAGCCTTGGCACGTGTCAGAGCTACATTCAATCTCCTCCAATCGCGGAGGAAACCAATGCTGCCTTTCCTGTTAGAACGAACCGCAGAGAAAATAATCAGATCTCGTTCCCGGCCCTGATATCCGTCTACTGTCTTCACTTCTATGTCTACCAAATTTAAATCTGAAGTGAGGTCATCGTGCTCGCTAAGTTTCTTTTTGATCAGATCAACTTGTCCACGATAAGGCGAAACAATGCCGATGTTGCCGGGGCTGGATGGATCGCCCACGGCTGCCGCAACAGCCGTCCTCACCAATTCTACAACCGTGTCCGCTTCCTGCTCATTCCAGTAGCTTGTCTGTTCCTCTTCGCTGAAAAAGGATGACTGTGACCCTGCAATTGCCTTGCCCTTGAGGGCACCCTTCCTCTCGTTGTTGCGCCCCCCGACGTCTACCAGGCGGACACACAATTCTTTGTCATCGCAAGGCATGGATCGGCTAAACACCTGCGGGAACTTTCGTGCACTGGCCAGAAACGCTGGTGTTGCTAGCAGACCATCGTAAAAGATAGCCGACGGGAGAGCGGCGATGGAAGGGTGCATTCGGTACTGGATGGAGAGAAGGTTTGCACCGCCGAAGCGCTTTCGGTACGATTCTGGCTGCCGCTCATCGCCTTCTACCATGGAGTAAAAGCGAGATCGTGCTTGTCTGATCGGTAAAGAATCCAGGTATTGAGTGTTGAAGTTTCTGTCTTTGCTTTGTTGTGGCCCACCGTGTGGTTGCGGCAACACAGCAGCCAGGCGTGCCATCAAAGACTCAGCCAAAGGCGAGTCCTCGTCACCACTGCGCACAGTCGGTGGAAGCTGGCACGGATCACCAAGTAGAACAAGGCTGCGGCAGCTATTAGTGGACGTGATTGGTATGAGGGATGCTGGTTCGACGGATTGACAACTTTCGTCGATGATAACGAAGGGGCAAGAGAGCGGTGGAAGTCCATCCGGTGCAGTACTCGCTCGATCAGTCGTAGAGGATTGCGTAGGAGTGGATCTACCATTCTTTTCGGTACCACGAACTCTTCCATTGGCCTCAATCGCATCATCATCGGCATCCGTGACGATACCACACGCAGCAAGGAGACGTGGATCACTCGCTCCAGTAGAGGTGCTGATGATGACATCAGCCTCACGAAGAGCCTTCGTTGCAGCCACATAGGCAGCCTAACATGATGCAAATGGGCAGTTAGTCAGTAATTGCTTCACCAAATTCAATTTACCTACTCCTGCATTGCGTTCTTACCTGAATCGATGCCTTGACGGCTGCAGTGGCTAGATCACGCGAGATATCTTCGCTGATACTTGTCGTGGTCTGCTTGCCTTTTCCGTTCTGAGATTTTTTTCTGCTAGCTTGTAAGGCCGCTGTAGCTCTTGCTGCATGCTCCAGAGCTCTTTGAGCATCCTCATCACGATCAATAAATGCATCCAGTGTGTAGTCCCATAGAGTTTTTTTTACGGCACTCGGTCGACCAACACGTACGATCTTCAGGCCGAGTTTCAAATATCGATCCGCCAAATTATCAGCTCCGACATTGCTGCAGGCACAAGCCAGCACTTTGGCATTTCCACTTGCACTCAAAGACCTGCACTGCAACGCAAATCCAAAGCCGATGGCTGCCGCCACAGAGGTTTTGCCTGTACCGGGAGGACCCTGGATCAGTGTTAAACGTCGTGTCAAGGCTGCGTTGATTGCAGTCAGCTGAGGTTCGTTGAATTCTTCAAAGATCTGTTGGGAATTTGATCGGATGTACGAAATAGTATTCTTTGCCAATTTTTGAGAACTTGCCATGGGCGGCTTGGCAAGACTTGATGACTAAAAAAGAGTACGCGATGAAGAAAAATGTCAGAATGATATAGATGGATTCGATTGTGCTCAGCTGAGAGCTGTCTGCGAATCACAGTGCACACAAAGAGGCTGACAGCTCCATGTCGAACTCACCAAATACTGCATGTCGCAGAAATCCGTATCACCAAAATGGGAACTGAAGGGATCACTGTAGGAATGTGTAGATAAAATCACTTCACGCAACAATTCATCCATGCAGATTCGTGTGGGGGCATCGTTGTCTTTGTTGCCGTTGGAGCCATTGTCACTGTCCGTGGCAGTCGCTGTACTCGCCTGTTGTCGGTCTGGGATGGCGGTCAACTGGGATAGTGCCGTGACCATTCGCTGATAGGGAATGTTGCTAAAGAATTGATCCGCTCGCAATCGCATCCGGCTATCACCTTTACCAGAGGGTCCTTCGTTGTTCGGTGCAGGTCCAAAAGCGGCTTCAAAAGCTCCACCCGAGACAGCAACATCGACATAGGTAGGTCCAGCATTGAGTACTCGAGCCTCGATGGCTAGACCACTGGTCGGGAGAGATTCTGCAGTGAAGAAATCCCCGGTACCTTGTGGTTGTAAGGTTAACATGATTACATCGTTGGAAGAGAATTTGTGATTGGGAGGCAAAAATCGTTCATTCGCTGAAGACGACGATGATTCCGTTGCATTTTGACCATCCCTTTCCTTGTTGTTGGTACCCAAGGACACGCTTTCTGGAAAAGTAGTGGTAGCATCGCGAGCCTTCACTAACCGATACACTTCATCGGAAAACAAATTTCCTCTGCGTTCTGGGTATAGATCAAAGAGTGCAAAACCAGCTGCTTCGTATCCAAATGGATCATCCATGGATGCTTTTATTCTATTCAATACTTCTTCTTCCTGGGAATTGAGTGAATATTTTGGTAAAATTTGTGAACCAAATGATTAGTGATTTTGTATCGTCCACAGGAAAGAATTTGCCTCTTGCATTCCCTTTAAAAAAAGATGGAATCTTGTTTCCTGTACGTACCTCTTGCTTATATTCTTCCGTCAACAAGGAGAGAAACTTGTTGTGATAAAAAGACAGGGAGTTGTACAATGCCGATCGCTTGCGAGCACGACCGCGACCTCGATTGGTGTTGGCAGCAGCACTACTAGCGTCACTCAAGGGCAAGATGCTCTTCTTGTGCTTCCAAGCTTTACCACTCATGGGTGATTGTGTCAGAGAACCAATCATTAAGCTTTCGGGGTCTGCATCTCCTCGTTGCATACGGCGTGTCCTGCGATCGGATGCCTTTTGTTTTCCTTCAATGACAGGGCGAATTTCAAAATTTCATGTCAGGATCTAGGGGTTCAGGTGGGCATAGTAGACGACGTACGACTGGTCACATTTTCCCAACAAAAAACAGAAAAAATGACTAGTCTTCACAGTCAACGGAATATCAATTGATTTTTTAATTTCATTGGAGCACTTACGCATTTGTAAAGTAGCCATTCCTCTCGGAATGTAAGAAGATCGAATGGGAAACCCTTCTTCTACGCGAGCCCCCCAAAATCCCGAAGACGAGGACAGCAAAGAATAACATGTTGCCTGCTGAATGAAGCATGCTGCTACTAGTACAAACAAGGCAAGGGTTGTTGTCCATGCCAAGGAAACAATTGGGACTCTTATTTTCGCCATTTTTGGATATCTTTGCTGTAACAGAGAAATTTTGTGCAATAGATGCTGTTCATTTGGCATGAGAGTTCAACCAATGCTGTGATTGAAGAATCTGCTTGTGAAGATGCGATTCTCGTGTCGTTGGCTTCGTCTCGAGATTCATTTCTTCCTTTTCGTCGGAAATTAGGGAACCCGATCAGAATTTTCGTCCTTAGCATCATCACCTGCTGGGCCGAACCGTGACTGTCATTCATTGTGACCAATTTAAAATTCTGCCCTCGACCGACGTACTGTAGTATGTCATCCGAGGACGCACACGCACTACTGTTTCCAAAATAATAGAGCAGCGAGCTGATAGAACACCAGGTCCGTGAGCAGGTGCTCGTTGAGGAAGACTTAGTAGGGGCTGCTGGACAGAGCTAATTAAATAGCTGTAGTAGGACTGGCTACAAGGTGCTCTACAGCTGTCAATGACCCTAACATTACCATCGCCGAACCCATGTTTTTGTGACACACAGACAGACACACACACACACACACAATTGAAGCATGTGAGAGACACTGGCCAACAAGTTGGACCTGGTGTTAATGCTCTGCTACATGTACAAGTTTGGTAGTTTGGCACTGCTGTGCGCCCCCTAAAATGAAAAATTAGACAAGCACCAAATTACCATGGATACCATTCAAGCAGCTACAAGCATCTTTAAGACAAGATGCTCCCTTTTGGCCTATGCTCTAAAAACCTAATTGTTATCATGATAGCTGTTAACAGACAGTTGGCTTGCGTTGTTTCTAGGACAAATTGCGCCTTTTCTGACAGTCTCTGAAGTTGGGTTCAAAGTGAACATGAGGTGAGATGGCATTGTCTTAACAATTGATAGACAACAGACAACCAATCAAGAATCTGTGTTTCATTGTTGACATAGGGACTGCTAGGATCATAGACAGGTGAAGACAAACTGTTCATTCCAGTCGCACCTATCATTTCTGAATGCAATTGCATCAAAGCATGAGAATTGAGCTGCAGAGGGATTTTTTAATGAGGAGAAGAGCAAACTTGCTTGAGCACATAGACAGGTAAACAGCAAAGAGAAGGAAAATTTGAAAGAAAACAAACACTGACAGTGCAGTGAATGTCTCGAAAAATTGTTCAACAAGGTTGGAATGCAAAGCTTTGAGCACATGCCTCCTTTTGACATCAGGCTTGTCAGTGGGCACTTGTTCTCAGCTTTCATCACAGATCACATGTGACATGCTTTCCCATTGAAAAGCTTGACAGACTGCATTGTGTCTGTGGGTCTCATTGTGAACAGCACGTCAAATTCTTTCATGTGCAATCAACTGGAAGCACAAATGACTGGATTTGGCGGAACAGTCTTGGCTTTCTCACAGTTAATTTGTCAAAGATTGTTTCTGTCTATTATTATGAAAAGAAAGTGGATATAATAACTAGAAAGGTGTTTCTGCTCAAGGTCAAGCATGACAAAGAGACGAGGGTAAACCAACTCCTTTTTCATCTCCATTGAATCCCAGAAGCTGTTCCACGAATGGGAAGAGCCCACCGGCGCGCTCACCGAGTGAAACATGCAGACTCCATGCATGCATGAGCAGCGGTTGACCGTATCTTTGCTCGCTGTCGTCGGTGACGAGTGCAGGTTGCCAAAAGGAACTTCTGTCGTCAAGGCCCAAAAGACCAAATTCTTTGAAAACATCAGCACATTTGATTCATTTTTTTTTCGGTTGTCAGTACTGAAGTAGCTATTTTTATCGCTGACAAAAAGGCACCGCAGGTAGCTGTTGATAGTTGAAAAGAAGTACTGGAGTTAATTGTTATCTATCTTCCTATTATTTGGTTGTGTTTTTTAAGATAGCATCAAGTTAGTGGAAGTCGTGATTTGTTTCTGCTATTTTTATTGATTATTATTTTCACAGATTTTACCGAGAAAGAGAAAATGCTCAACGTTGCATCGCTTGACGAAGCTTCCCTGGGAACAATGGAGTCCGATGCGCTGCTTCCGCCTACTGCTGCTGGCATGAATGGTGATACTCATGAGGACGATGATGATGATTGCATCAGTGAGGGTTCGTACGATGCCGAATGGCGCATGGTGACACTTGTCAGTGACGACAATAACGAGAACACGCACGACAACGATGATGACATCAACCACACAGATTCAGGCGTGCTGATTCTCGACGGAGAAGAGGCAGACATCAACCTAGGAGGAACAACGGCAGCGTCGGAGAATGGCAGTGGTACTACCGGAACTGGTAACGGTACGAATGGAATGGATCTTTCCTTGGGAACGGATTCGGTTCCTACCATTTGTGATTTGGAGGCAAGCATAGATGGTTTGAACGCTCCTGCTCCTGTTAATGTGCATGACAACTTGGATTTGAATGCTAACGATGTCACGAAAGAAGCAGAAATGGTTTCTGCGTCGACACAGACTGCGTTAGAACTCAATGATCCGGCAGGACTAGCTGGCAACAGCGGCGGCGCTGAGAAGAAGAAGCCGGAGAATATTGCTGCCATTCCAGCCTACAACAACAAGAGCCGATTGGCTTTCTTCTTGGTACCTACAGTGGCTCTCTTTCTGGCACCCACCATTGCTTCGCTTCATCTTTATCGTGAAAGGAACTCTCTCTTGCGTGAAAGAGATTTAGTTTTGCTTGAAAGGGATTCAGTTTTGCGTGAAAAAGACTCGTTGTTGGATTCGGTCTTGCGTCTCGGCGAAGAGGTTCAGTCTCTCAAAGATGAAGCCGAGAGAAAGAAGAGAGAAGATGTATTTCGTTGGGATGGTTGTCAAGAAGATTCCATGAAACACGAGACAGTTTTCATAGACAATTGCTGGCTCTCTGCCAGGGCGAACATTCAGCTACGAGATTGTGCCCTCGATGTCAAAGAGAGGGCCAAGGAAAGGGCATTCGCGCTTTCGTCCACTCTTTTAGGTGGATGGGAGCAGACGGGGAATTCTACTACAGGAAGCTATTGGAATATTGATCTCTTCGCCTACAATGCCAGTCACACCATTGATGATGTTGGCGAGTCGGTTGCCAAGATGATGCGCAAGGTGGATCTTATAGGGAAGAAGCTATGGGATGCTACCAGTACTAAAGGACATGCTCAGACGACCGAACGGAAGGACACTAATGGCAGCAGTAGTAATGGCAGCGGATTTTTGGAAACACCATCCTTCTTTTCTCGAATGGAGACCAGCGGTAAAGCTCAGTGGACACACACGATGAATGACATGAAGTCAGCCCTCTCTACCTTTTTCTCGCCTACGGACATTAAGGCTGCTTCGAATTCCTATCACGCGCCAAGATCTAATAAAAGTACCAGACCAGATGCATTGGATGATCTTGTGGGCGGAATTACTGACATTGTGACAGCTGCGGGTAGTATGACTGCAGCTGCGGGAGACGCGATGGTGGCTGCGGCGGTCGAAAAGGCTACAGGCTTGCTAGAATTTAATGGATCCTACCTTGATGAGCTTTTGGAAATTGCAACGCAGGCTGCTCAGGAGGCCTCCTTGACGCATGCAGCCAAAAAAAAGTAAATTCGCGTATTGTTTTGTCTAAGTGTTTGGAAAGTGCAGCACCAGAAGAATCGACAGAAGAAAAAAGAGATGTCGCTGTCTATTTCGTGCGTCCAGTTCTTTGATTTTTTGAATAATGGTAAAATATCGTCAGTTATTATGTGGCTTTTTAGATCAATACGTACATCTTTCAGTTATTCTGGTTGCTTTCAGCTCGAACAAACCGTTTGTTTATAAAATCCAAAAGGACTTGCTTTTGGTCTAATGTAGATCACGTGCCTGTTATTGTATTTTTGAGCAGTGAAGGTTGCCCAACCCATTACAAGTCCTTGCAGCTGGTCAGCAAAGCAGGCAGCAGTAAAAGCCAAAAAGGAACAGAAGCAGTTGCACAAATATGTTGTTCAAGGAGGAGACATGCTTCAGCAAAGCGTCACAGGCTTCAAGATGGGGATGGGAAAATCACTGAGCTAGAAAAAAGATTTCCCTGGCAATTTTGCTTGCCAGCTGCAAAGAATGCAACAGGGGATTTTAAGCCCTAGGAGAATGTTGTCTTCTCAAATTGAAAACCCATGAAGAGGAAAGCATTTTCAGTTATGAAGCTTTTGAGTTATGCTTTGCCAAGAGAGTTCAGGGGCTGATCTTCTCTGAGAACTTTCATGCAACAATAAAAGCATATGTTGGCTCAGACAGAATGCATCCCAAGACGCACCCTTGTGGCAAGATTAAGGAACATGACAAAGCTCTGGAATGGACATTTAAAAAACCTCAGAGCCACTAGAAATCTGACATTATTTGGGTTTCCCCAAAAACTGATGACAAGCTCAAAGTGTCCATGCAGACTCTTTGTGATTGTGGGCTTGGAGCATTGCTAGAATGAGTCCCTGTCATGCTTGGCATTGCTGAAAGGTCTTTAGCTTTTGTCCCTGCTGGGTTTTTGGTGGTGTCGCAGAAAGTAAAAAATGGAGCACCAAGCTGCGCAAAGACCTTGGTGAGCAGGCAAAACAAATAGCCGCCATGCTGGCCCCAACAATCTTGCTAAACACCGAGGTTGCCCCACTCTTGATTTAGAAATAAAACCCTCAACAACAGAAGAAGAGAAGGAAGGTCATGAACATGCTTACGAGCTAGGAAATGCCTAGTTAATGAAGGATGGTGTGTGACACAGCATGGACAGCTTTGGATCATTGTGTGAGGAGTGGGTCATGTTCACACTCATGGTGGGAGATTGCAATGGTGAAACTGAAGAAGATGTAGTCAGAAGGGCAATGTTCAATGAAGCAGTTTTGAATCACAATGGATATTTGAAGGGTTTGAGAGCACAGAAACGGTTATGTTTGAACCGAACACGGAGAGCTCACTTTGGTCTATAACAGCAGCTAGTGCAAAAGTGGTTGTTGATTAGGGTTTTTAAGCGGTTGTTAGATTATAGAATTTTTTAGCTTTGTTACCTCTTTTTTAAACGTGCTGTAGCAAGTAAACACATTGATTTTATGAATGAATGACCAGTTAGCATCTCATAACATAGGCGAGGAAAAAGAAGAGGTCTTCAATGTCTCCCACAGTGCCCCAAAAGATGGTTGTTAGCTGTTGCTCCTCATTTGATGATAGTTTTGTGCTTGACCTTCAACACCGGAATCACAATTGTGCCAAGCCAAAGCCAGCAGGATGATGCCTAAAGATCCATGGGAGCATTCCCACAATTGGCGTGGGGTTGGGGTGGAATTTGGAATTGGTATGAGCGTTGGCCATAGGAGGAGCAGCTTCCTCCTGTTGCGCTGATGGTGCATCAACCTCTGCCCCTTTGCTGCCTTGATCCTCTGAATCACTAGGATGACAGGGTCCCTCTTGGTGATTGTTGCTACTCATGGTTAGTGCACGCTGTCTTAATGTTTGTCTTGGAAGCGGCACTGGCAGGGACTGTTGCTGCTGAAGGTTGAAAGTGCCCTGCAAATGTCTGCACTAATCCCAAAATGAAAATGGTCAGACCCATCGTGTGGTGTTTGACTTGTGTAAAATGTAAGGAGGCAGCATTGGTGGCTTCATTTTCTTTTTAGGTAGACCATGCAGCCACTAAAAATCCTGTCATGGTGAGAGACCACCAGTAGATTGAGGGTTAAATGCGTTGACAACTAGGATGGTCCTAGTTTGTTTCACAACAGAGAAGCACCAATGGCTAGAGGAGCGATAACTCCCCATGCCAAGGCCATCATGATTTCATGGGCAATCCAAAGGGTGCGTGTATCTGTGGATCCTGTGTCATTAAATTCCACACTCTGGCTCAAAGCTGCACTTGGTGCTGTTCATGGTAGAAGGCCGGTCAGGGGATTCCAAAGGTTGATCTACGAGAGTGTCAGTTTTTCTGGGGATTCCTAAGTCAATGGCTTCTTCTAATTCTTCCTTTTCCTCTTCTAGTTCAAGTTTTGCTTCATTTCTATCTATCTATCTATCTATCTATCTATCTATCTATCTATCTATCTATCTATCTATCTATCTATCTATCTATCTAT
>ENA-ORBV01009786-ORBV01009786.1-microbial-mat-metagenome-genome-assembly--contig:-NODE-9786-length-15577-cov-9.050710_pt1 | contig 15577 bp, 9 predicted proteins | sample MGYA00237777_ERZ505514 | MGnify/ENA primary metagenome ERZ505514 (study PRJEB26160, sample SAMN06269048) | microbial mat metagenome | isolation source: Oligotrophic lake microbial mat | place... | reverse complement strand
AGGATCTGGTCGATCACCGACGGTTGCGTGATGAACGCCACGATCCGCATGGCGCCGTGGCAGGCCGGGCACGCGAGGGGGTCGACTTCAAAGATCTGCTGCAGCACCGCCGCGAAACGAGGTGTGGGCAAGCAGCCGGCCATCGCGATCCACGACGCGAGGGTTGCGAGGGAAGGCGCCACCGCGGCACGGCCCTGCCCGTCGTATTCAAGTGCGGAACAACTGCTCCCGAGGAGTGCCGTTCCGAAATCGAGTGAATCGAGGATGCACGTGGGCAAACGGCAGCATACAAACGTTTCCCGCACTATGCCTGTCTAACTGCGGCGGCGAGCGCTATGCGGACAATCCAGTGGCTCGTGGCAGATCCTGATCTTCGCTCGCTCGGCAACACCAGACCAGCACTGCCCCTCGTGTCGGCAATGCCATTCCCCCTTGCTGCCTGATACTCAACATGACCCGTGAGGCCGCCCTGCTTAACTTCGCGCTCGCGACCGCTCTCATGGTGCTGCCCAGTGCGGTGCAGAGCCAGACTGCCGACCTCAACACGCTGCGGCGAGCCAGCACCGCGGGTCCATCCGGGCACCGGTTCGTCACGGAACTGTCTGACCGATACGGACCACGGATGGCTGGGAGTCGGCAGTACAAGTCGGCAGCGATATGGACGGTGTCTCTACTGCGGGAGTGGGGGCTGCGCGCCGAAACCTCCCCAATCGACTTTCCACTCCGGGGCTGGGAATCTCAGGGGCACTCTCTAGAGCTCATCGAGCCCGCCTACCGTCGGCTCACCGCGCACCCCCTGCCACACACGGCCTCCACACCGTCGCCCCGCACGTCACAGGTCGTTGTGGTTGCGGCGCCCGAAGAGCTGGCCACCCTCGGAGACCTGAGCGGTAAGGTGGTAGCGCTGGCGTGGACGTATCGACCGGGTACTCCGGGAGATGCAGGATCAACCTCGGTGCTCTCGGATGACGTCTTGCGTCGTGCCGAGGCCAATCCCGACCCCAATGACGTGCTGGTTGGATATCACTCGCGACGACCAACCATAGATGCCATTGACGGGTGGCGGGACCGACGAGCCTCGCAGGCCGAAGTAGTGCGACTGCTGACCGATGCCGGCGTGTCCGGCATTCTGATTTCCAGTTCGCGACCGCTGGGCATCCTTCAGGTCGACAACAACTCATGGCTTGAGTATCTGCCCTTCAACGACGATCCGGTTGCCCCTCCAACGTTTGTGGTGGCTCAGTCCGACTTTGGTCACCTGCTCCGCTTGGGCGGTACAACAGAGGGCGCACAGGTACGACTGGAGTCCCGCGCGGAGCGCTATTTCGATCCGACGGCGAACATCAATGTGATCGCCGATCTTCCGGGTGCGGATCGCGCCGACGAATTGGTGATCATCGGCGCGCATCTGGATGCACATCCGGCAGGCCTGGGAGCCGCGGACAATGGCGCGGGCGTCGCCGCCGTACTGGAGGCAGCGCGGCTCATCGCCCGCTCAGGACTTGCACGCCGCCGCACGATTCGGATCGCGTTATGGGCCGGAGAAGAGGGAGGTTTTTACGGATCACGAGCTTACGTCGCGACTCGCGTGGGTGATCTACGATCGGGAGCACTCAAGGCGGAGCACTCCCGCATCTCGGCGGTCCTCAATCTGGACAACGGTCCCGGAAAAATTCGTGGCGTCTTCGCGCAGGGAAACGACTCGGCCGCAGCGGCCTTTCGCGACATCCTGCGCCCGTTTCGGACCGAGAACGCACCAGGCAGCGGGGCGGTGACTCTGCAAAACAGCAATCAAACTGACCACGAGGTGTTCGACGCCCTGGGGATCCCCGCGTTCCAGTTCATTCAGGATCCTATGGGCTACATTCCCTGGATTCACCACACCCAGTTCGACACACCGGAAATGGTCCGACCCGCCGATGTTGACCACAACGCTCTGATTATTGCGTGGACTGCGATCTCCCTGGCCAATCGAGAAGACATGCTCGGGCGCCGTCCGTATCACTCGATCACACCGCGTCTCGCGGGCAGCGAAGAGTTCCGCCTTGAAGGACACCAGGAGGCCAAGGCTGTCCACATCGTCAGTAGCTTCAACAACTGGCAGATGTTCGACACGCCGCTCCGACGCACCGAGAACGGCTGGGTCACCAAGCTTGACCTGCCACCGGGTCGATACCTGTACAAGTTCATCGTCGATGGCATGTGGACGAACGACCCAACGACCGCAGCATCGGCGATTCTCATGGATGGTGAAGGGCACGGAGGTCTGACGGAGCGGATCGTGATCCGGCGGTAGTATGGCCACGCTGCTCTCGCAGCGTATCCAGTTGCCACCGTTGGCAGAGTTCGGATCCGTGCGGGTACTCGGGCATGCACGCCGTCACGTGCGCTCGCCACGCCCAAGCGAATTGTTCGCTGTCATCCACTCCGTAGCCATCACCGGCTCAACGCGGCACGAATGACACAGTGCGCAGTGGTCCGCCGCTACCGCCAGCTATCGTCATGGGTAGCGCGACCACGAACGCCCCGCTGGCCGGCAGCTACTCGAGTTGGGCGACGTTCTCGAAACAACCGATGTTCTGCTCGTACAGAATCGCGTGTGTCCGGAAATCACAGGACTGTCCGTAGTCCACGCTGGACGTAAGGAAAGTTCCGCGATCCACACCACGTCGTAGCCGCGGCCCCGCAAATACTCGACCGACGCGCGGGCGACATTTTCATCGGCGAGCAGCGGCCACCGCGCGCCTGGCGCCGTCACGCCGCGTCGAACCGCAGGGAATAGAGCGACTCGTCGTGGAGCACCTCAGCAGAATAGGCGAACACCGCTCGCAGTGCGTCCGCCGTGAGGGTCGGATAATTCTCCAGCACCTGCGCCGCCGTCCAGCCGGCAGCAAACAGGCCGAGGACGAACTCGACCGTGAGGCGCGTGCCTTGGACGATCGGCTTGCCACCAGAGATATCCGCCGTGGTGGTGATGAAGGGCTGCCAGTGCATCGCGTCTCCGGTGTAGGCTCCGCGAAACATACCGCCTGCCGCCGCACCGAGCGATGCCGCCGCGCGAGGGAGCCGGATGGGCACCCGATCCCGACATGCCACCGTGGCCGGAGTCGCCCGCTAACGCCAGCTTTTGCAGCGGGCGCTCCAACAAAATGCGAGCGCAGCGAGCGACCAAACCGCCCGCCTGCAGCAAGCATCGTTAGCAACTGTCTTGAAAATCAAGCGGTCGCGACACTCATCGTCGCGAATTCTGGGTTCCACGGTGTGGTGGTGCGTACCATCACATTGAGGACGGTCAGCAGCGTCCGCATACAGGCCACTAAGGCGAGTTTCTTCGGCTTCCCGGCGGCCACGAGCCGCGCATAGAATGACTTGATCACCGGATTGCGCCGCGCGGCCACCATCGCCGCCATGTAGAGCACCGCGCGCACTGGCGCCCGGCCGCCTTGGACAAATCGGCGACCACGCATCGTGCCAGAATCCCGACTGAGCGGCGCGACGCCCGCGAGCTTGGCAATTTCGCGACGCGAGAGCCGACCCAGCTCCGGTAAGTCGGCGAGCAACGTCCGCGAAAGAATCGGACCGACGCCTGGCACGCTGCGCAGCAGCGCATCCTGCGCCGTCCAGATTGCCGACTGCGCAATCGCCGCATCCAGTTCGGCGTCGGCGCGTGCCAGTGCTTTCTCCAGGAATGCGATGTGCGCCGTCAGACTCTTCGTGACTGGCTTCTTCCCGCTGCCAAAGACCTGTCCCAAGCGATTGCGCTCGGCGCCCAACATGTCCAACAGCTGGCGCCGCCGCGTGAGCAAGGCATCCAGCGCCTGCGCCTCCACGGTCGGGAGCGTCCGTATCTCAGGGCGCACCGTGTCCGCGAAGCGCGCGAGGATCTCCGCATCGATGCGATCCGTTTTCGCGAGCTGCCCGGTCGCTCGCGCAACGTCCCGCACCTGGCGCGGGTTCACGACGACCACCGGCAGATGCGCCGCGGCCAGCGCCGCCACGCACAGCAGCTCATCGCCGCCGGTTGCCTCGAGCACGATCAGCGTGGGACCAAGTGCCTGAATCCGAGTCACGAGGTCGCGCACCCCCTGATCATCGTTCACCGCCGTCCACCCCGTCCCGGTCGGCCGGACACCGACCACCAGCTCCGCTTTTGCCACATCGATCCCGACAACCATGACGCCTGCAGTGCAGCGTCGTCGCCCTCGCCGATCCTTGTGAGAATTCGGGCTCGACATCCCCGCCGGCCCCCGCAACTGTTCGGGCTCTCACGACAACCAATCAGGACGCCGTTCTGGCGAACGCACGGTGTTTGCCACCCAGACTGCGTCGAACTGGCGCCCTGATCAGATGTATCGCAACTTCAACCTTTCGGTAGATACAAGACCAACGCAGTTGCGGAACAGAGCCTTGAATTTCCTATCCGGATCGCACCCGACCGTTGAGTGTGCTATTGCGAAAACCAGGGCGCGTTCGTAAGGTGCCTGACTGCTCGACGCCCGCTTTGTCCAAGAGGCAAAATGACCCGCGCCGCGAACAGGCCTGCCCGCTTCGTGACCCTGTCCGCATGATCTCCCGTGTCCCGATCCGTTATTCGATGCCGCTCGTGCTCGCGGCACTGGCGCTGGCGCTCACGGCGATCGCGGGGCTGCACGATGTGGTCGTCTCGCTCCGGGGTTGGGAAGATTTGATGCGGCGCCGCGCGGCGGGGCTGGGCAACGTCATCGTCCCGCGGCTGGAGCGAAGCCTGGCGCAGAATTCTGTGGCCGACGCCACCGAGGAAATTGTCGGGGTCGGTGTGGTCCCGGATTTGTTGCTCGCGCTCCTGGTCGGCCCGGATGACCAAATCATGGCGGCGTCCAAATTCGAGTTTCGCAGCCGGTCGTTGCACGCCACCCGCTCCGCCGGCGCGCTCCCGCTCCTCGCCAGCGCCCGGGCGACGATGAGCACGCAAATGGAAATTTCCCCCGACGGCAACGTGCTGCGGGCGGCGTTTCCCGTCCGGCTCACGCCGTTTCCGGGCGAACTGCGCGACTCCCGCTTCGCGCTGCTTTACACCGAGTCCGACCTCGCGACGCAACGGCGCCTGGACCTGGCGAAGATCCTCCGCCGTTCGCTTTTCATGGGGCTCATGGCGTGCCTGGCGTGCGCCGGCGTCTGGGTGTATTTCCATTTCCGGTTTGCCAAGCGCGTGGCGCGATTGGTGGAGCGCGCCGACGCGCTTGCGCAGGGCAAGCCGGCCTCGCTGTCCCCGTTCGAGGGCGTGGACGAACTCGCCCAGATCAGCACCGCCATCAACCGCATGGCGGTCGGCTTGCAGGAGCACGAAGCGCACACGAGCGCGATCTTCGCGCACGCGCTGGACTGCATCGTCATGATCGATCACGAGGGGCGCATCCTCGACTTCAATCCTGCGGCGGAGCGGACGTTTGGCCACGCGCGCGAACGCGTGCTCGGGCGCCCGCTCGCCGAGGTGATCTTCCCGCCGGCGCTGCGCGCGGCGCACGAGGGCGGGTTCGCGCACCATCTGGCGACCGGCGAGTCGCGCGTGCTCGGCCGCCGGATCGAAGTGAGCGCGCTGCGCGCGGATGGCACGGAGTTTCCCGTCGAGCTCGCGATCACGCGGCTGCCGGGCGAGAATGCGCGACTCGTGGGTTTTCTGCGCGACATCACGGAGCGCAAGCACGCCGACCTGCGGCTCGCCGCGCACCGCGATCTGCTCGCGGGCGTCGCGACCGGCCAGTCGCTCGCGGTTTCGCTCGACGCGATTTGCCGTTTCGTGGAATCGCAGGCGCAGGGCATGCTTTGCTCCGTGCTCGTGCTCGACGCGGACGGCGCGCACTTGCGGAATGGCGCCGCGCCGAGCCTGCCCGCAGCGTATTGCGCGGCGATCGATGGCGTCGCGATCGGGCCGGCGGCCGGATCGTGCGGCACGGCGGCGTTTCGCCGCGAAGCCGTGACGGTGTCCGACATCGCCACCGATCCGCTCTGGGAAAATTACAAGGCGCTCGCGCTCGCGCACGGGCTGCGCGCGTGCTGGTCCACGCCGATCCTTGGATCGGACGGCGCGGTGCTGGGCACGTTTGCGATGTATTATCCCACGGTGCGCGAGCCGGAGCCGGAGCACCGGCAACTGATCGCGCTGGCCACGCAGACGGCCGCGCTCGCGTTCCAACGCGAGCACGCCGACGCGGCCTTGCGCGCGAGCGAGGCGCGGTTCCGCGCCATCTTCACGACGGGGCCGGAGTGCGTGAAAGTCGTTTCGCCCGCCGGGCAGTTGCTGGAGATGAACGCGGCCGGCTTCGTGATGTTCGAGGTGGCGTCGCTGGCGGAGGTGCAGGCGCGGCCTCTGCTCGAATGGATCGTGGCGGCGCACCGCGTGGCGTTCTCGCAGCTGCACGCGCAGGTCATGCGCGGCGAGTCGGGCAGTCTTGAATTCGAGATCATCGGGGCCAGCGGCACGCGCCGCTGGGTCCATACGCACGCCGCGCCGCTGCGCGACGAGCAGGGCAACATCAGGGCGCTGCTCGGCATCACCGGCGACATCACGGAGCGCAAGTCGGCCGAGGCGGCGTTGCGGCAGTCCGAGGAACGTTTTGCGAAAGCGTATCGCTCCAGCCCGGTCGCGATGTTGATTTCCGCAATGGCCGACGGCCGACTGATCGATGTGAACGAGTCTTTCGTGCGGCTGTTCGGGCACGAGCGCCGGGAGGATTTGCTGGGCCGCACCGCGTTCGAACTGGGTTTGTGGCGGGACCCGGCGGAACGCGAACGGCTGCGCGTGGACCTAGCGCAATCCGGCTCGCTCAAGCAGTTCGAAACCGTCTTCCATAAACAATCCGGCGAACTCGGCCACGCGCTCGCCTCCGTCGAGCGGATCGAGTTGCAGGGCGAACCATGCTCGCTGTCGATCATCTACGACATCACCGCGCGCAAGCACGCCGAGGCGCTGCTCGAGGCGAGCCTCGACGGGCTGAACGAGGGCGTGATGGTCTCCGAACTCGACGGCCGTCTCGTTCGCTGGAATCGCGCCGCGCTGCGGATGCACGACTACGCCACGCTCGACGAATGCCGCCGGCGGATGCCGGAGTTTACGGACACGTTTGAACTGCTCGCGAGCGACGGCGGCGAGGTGCCATTCGCGCAGTGGCCGATCGAGCGGATTTTGCGCGGCGAGACCGTGCATGAGTGGGAAGTCCGGCTCCGCCACAAACGCGCCGGCTGGGTGAAGCTCATCGTTTACTCCGGCACGCTCGTGCGCGACGCCGCAGGCTCGCCGCTCCTTGCGTTGCTGACCATGACCAACATCACCGAGCGCCGCCAACTCGAGGAGCAGCTCCGCCAGTCGCAAAAGATGGACGCCATTGGCCAGCTCGCCGGCGGCGTCGCGCACGATTTCAACAATATTCTCACGGCGATCACCCTGCACGCCGAACTCGCCAGCGCCCACCCCGGCCTGCCCGCCGAAGTCGCCGAGACGCTTCGCGAAATCAGCAGCGCGAGCGATCGCGCCGCCAGCCTCACCAACCAGTTGCTCCTCTTCAGCCGCCAGCAGGTCATGCAAGTGCGGCACTTCAATTTCAGCGACGCCGTCACCACCAGCGCCAAGCTGCTCAAGCGCCTCCTCGGCGAGGACGTGCGGCTCGACTTGATCCTGCACCCGCGCCCGCTGCCGATCTGCGCGGACGAAGGCATGCTCGGCCAGGTGCTGCTCAATCTCGGCATCAACGCCCGCGACGCGATGCCACACGGCGGCGGCCTTCTCATCGAAACCACCGAGCGGGTCGTCGGCGCCGAGGAAGCGCAGCTGCATCCCGGCACCGCGCCCGGACGCTATGCCTGCCTGCGCGTGCAAGACACAGGGCAGGGCATCGCGCCCGTGGTCCTGCCGCGCATCTTCGAGCCGTTCTTCAGCACCAAGGCCGTGGGCAAGGGCACCGGGCTCGGGCTCGCCACCGTGTTCGGCGTCGTGCGGCAGCACCGCGGCTGGATCGCCGTGGAAAGCAAACTCGATAAAGGCACGACCTTCTTAGTGTTCCTTCCGCTGGTCGAACCGCCCGTCGAAGTGGAAAAAACGAAATCGGCCGTCGCCATGCCCCGCGGCTCCGAAACGATTCTGTTGGTTGAGGACGAAAACGCCGTGCGCTACACCGTGCGCGTCATGCTCGAGCGCCACGGCTATCGCCTGCTCGTGGCCGAGCACGGGCCGGCCGCGCTCGCCCTCTGGCAACTCGAGCACGGCAAAATCGATCTCCTCCTCACCGATCTTGTGATGCCCGGGGGGCTCGGTGGCCGCGAACTCGCCGCGCAACTCCAGGCCGAGTCGCCCGCGTTGAAGGTCATCGTCATGAGCGGCTACAGCGCGGACTTCGCCGGCCGCGACATCGAGCTGCCGGCGCGCCAAAGGTTCCTGCAAAAACCTTTTACGCTCGATGCGCTGCTGACGACGGTTCGCTCGGCGCTCGACGCGCACTAGCGGCGCCGGCCGGAAAATAAATACTGTTGGTCGTCGAGACCATGAGCACGGACGAGTCGCGCAACGACCGCACCCACACCTCATACGTCGCGCGATCGATGTAGCTCACCCACCGTCCATCGCAGATGACCTGTCGGCCGCTGGCGGCGTGTCATCTCCCGAGAGTCATTCCGTCCTCCTTGCGACTCCCGTCACGTGTGCGATCTTCTGCGCTCCTCAACGCCCCGGACGGGACATCCTATGCCTATCGTCTCACGCTTCGTCGCGACCGCGCTGCTCGCTCTCGCGGCAGTCGCCCCCCCCGCATCCGCGCAGCAATCGGCACAGCTTCGCGGCTTGGACGCCTACATCGACAAGGCTCGGAAGGACTGGGGCGTTGCCGGACTTGCTGTCGCCGTCGTCAAGGGCGATTCGGTGATCTACGCCAAGGGCTTCGGCGTCCGGGAGGTCGGCAAGCCGGAGCCGATCGACGAGCGTACGCTGTTCGCCATCGGCTCCAACACCAAGTCGTTCACCGTCGTCGCCCTCGGAATGCTTCAGGACGAGGGGAAGCTCACGATCGACGACAAGATGATGTCGTACCTCCCCGAGTTCGCGATGTCCGACCCGTACATCACGCGCGAGCTCACTCTCCGCGACCTGGTGACCCACCGGAGCGGCTTTTTCCGCGGAGATGCGGTCTGGATGGGGAGCGGCTTCAGCCGCGACGCGATTCTCCGCCGGACCATTCAGCAGCCAGCGAGCACGAGCTTCCGGTCGAGCTTCGGGTACAACAACATCATGTTCCTCGCCGCGGGGCAGGTGGTCGGCAAGGTCGCCGGCACGACGTGGGACGACTTCGTGAAGCGGCGCATCTTCACGCCCCTCGGCATGACGAGCAGCGTGACGAGCACCAAGGATTTCTCCGGACCCAACGTCGCCCGCCCGCACGCGCTGGTTGATGGCAAGCCCGTCCCGATCGACCATCGCAACCTGGACAACGTCGCCCCCGCCGGCTCGATCTATTCGAACGTCGCCGAGATGGGGCAGTACGTCCGCTTCCATCTGCGCAACGGTCGTTACCAGGGCCGACAGCTCCTCAGCAAGAAGTTCCACGACCAGATGCAGATCGCGCAGTCAATCGCCAGCGCCGGCCGCGACACCCTTCTGCCGATGGTGCACTTCGACACCTACGGACTCGGTCTCTGGCTCCGCGACTATTACGGGAAGCTCCTCGTCTCGCACGGGGGTGGCATCGATGGCATGCTGTCGCAGATGGCGTGGCTCCCGGAAGCCGACGTCGGCGTCGTGGTGCTCACCAACACCGACGGGCAGAACCTCCAGAACGCGCTCCCGCTCAAGATTCTCGACCGCTTCCTCGACGTCCCCGATCGTGACTGGAGCGCGCTGTACCTGGCGCAGGCAACGCAGCAGCGCCAGCGAGCCGACTCGGTGCGCGCCTCGCTGGTTGCCCAGCGGATGACGGGGACGAAGCCCTCGCTCCCGCTCGACCGGTACGCCGGGGTCTACGACAATCCGTTCTACGGTGAGCTGCGCATCACGCAGGACGGGCGCGGACTGATTCTCGCGCGGAGTGCCGAGCAGTCGGCGAAGCTGGAGCACTGGCATCTCGACACGTACTCCGTCACTTGGAACAGCTCGCGCAATCCGGAGATCGGCACTTTCGCCGTGTTCCGGGTCGACCCGAACGCGAAGGTGACGGCACTTGAGATGCGAGGGCCGCCGTTCGCCACGCCGTATGCAGAGACCGTCGTGTTCACGAGGATGGTGGAATCGACCGGTGGCGCGGGCCGGTAACGTGTGGCCGACTCGCGAAAGGAGCGTCACCATCGTATTGCACGAGGGGCTCTTCCGGCGCATCGTCAGAGAGTCGAGAGGAGCGCTGTGGGTAGAGCATCCCGGCTCAAGAAGATGAATCTTCTAGCGCAGGTGTGCTGCCACCCCCTCACGCTTCGCGCGTACGCGCGTACCCTTCTACGCCTGACCACGGTCCTATAGTTTGCCTGACAGTGGAGCAGGGACGGATGAACCCAGTACGAGGGTGAAGCCCTAACGCGGGTGGGCCTGGAAAGTTCTGCAGGGTGACGGGCGACAAACGACGTGACGCGACGGCTGGTACACATTCCAAGGAGACTCGCATGAAGCAGCGATGGCGGTTGGTCCTCGTCTGTGCCAGCGCCGCCTGTGGCCGGGTGCCGGAGTTCACCGAGGCGCAACGCGCGGCGGTCGGCGACACGATCCGGACGGAGGCGAACCGGGTCATTGCCGCACTCGCCTCCCGTCAGGTCGATTCGCTGGCCGACTTGTTCACCAGGGACTCCGACTTCGTCTACGTGGACAACGGCCGGATCTACCCCGACAACGCCGCGCTCAAGGCGGCGGCGACGCCGTTCTTCGGGCGGCTCGGGAGTGCGGGGGGGCGATGGGATCCTGCGCACGTGCTGGTGCTCGCGCCGGACGCCGGGGCGTTCACCGGGGTCTTTCGCGCCGAGATGGCCGATACGGCCGGTGCCCCGTTGTGGACGGACGGGAAGATCTGGACCTTCGTCTACCAGCGGCGTGCAGGGCGCTGGCAGATAGTGCAGGCCCACGAGGTGAACGCCAAGCCATGAGACCCCCGTGTCGATGGTTGGTGTCGGTGTTGGTGCTGGCGGCGTCTGCCTGTCGACCGGCGCCGCCACCACGTCCCAACGTGCTCTTCATCGCGGTTGATGACCTACGACCGGCGCTCGGCGCGTATGGCGACTCCGTCGCGATCACCCCCAACATCGACCGGCTGGCCCAAAGCGGGGTGACCTTTCTGCAGGCGCACGTGCAGCAGGCGGTGTGCAACCCGTCGCGGGCGAGTCTCCTGACCGGGCTCCGACCGGATTCCCTGCGCGTGTGGGACCTCGATACGGACTTCCGGACCACGGTCCCCGACGTCGTCACGCTCCCCCAGTTCTTCCGCCAGCAGGGCTACTTCTCCACGGTCGTCGGCAAGATCTACCACAACATCTTCCCGGACACGCTCTCGTGGAGCGAACCGGAGGCGAAGATCCCGGGCTTTCCTTACGATCCGGATGCCGTGTACCATCACCGGGATAACCTGGCGATCCAGGAGGCGCGGAAGGCCGCCGCGATCGCGGCCGGGCGACAGGACCGGCACATCGACCAGTTCGGCCTCTGGTACCTCAAGGCGAATGCCACCGAGGCGGTCGACCTGCCCGACAGCGTGTACTACGACGGGGCGCAGACCAACTATGCGGTGCGCAAGCTGGGCGACCTGGCAGCGCGCAAGGAGCCGTTCTTCTTCGGCGTGGGATACTATCGACCCCACCTGCCGTTCAACGCGCCACAGAAGTATTGGGACCTCTACGATCGGCAGGCGATCCCGCTCGCCCGCAACCCGACGGTCCCCCAAGGGGCGCCGGAGATGGCGATCAACAACATGCGGGAGTTGCGCGGCTACGCCGACTTCGCCGACGTCTCGCACCCGTTCAAGGGCTCGGTGACGGAGGCCGAGGCGCGACGACTGAAGCATGGGTACTACGCCTCGGTGAGCTACATCGACGCCCAGGTCGGCCGCCTGCTCGCGGCGCTCGATGGTTTGGGCCTCTCGCAGAACACGATCGTGGTGCTGTGGGGCGACCACGGCTACAAGCTGGGTGAGCACAACAGCTGGGCCAAGATGACCAATCACCTGATCGACACGCGCGCCCCGCTCATCATCCGCGCGCCGGGTCGCGCGGTCCCAGGCACCCGTCTGCAGCAGATGGTGGAGTTCGTGGACATCTACCCGACGGTGACAGAGTTGGCCGGGTTGCAGCCGCCCGGTCACCTGCAAGGGGCGAGCGCCGTCCCCCTTCTTGCGGACCCAACTCGGCCGTGGAAGACCGCCACCTTCAGCCAGTTCCTGCGGCACGGGATCTGGGTGGGGCTCGATAGCCTGCCGTACATGGGCTACAGCATCCGGACCGAGCGTTACCGCTATGCCAGGTGGGAAAACTGGGAGACGAAGCGAGCGGTCGCGCGGGAGCTCTACGATCACCTAGCGGACCCGGACGAGACACGGAACCTAGCCGACGATCCGACGATGGCCGCCACCCTGGACAGTCTCGAGGCGCGTCGAGTGGCGGGGTGGCGCGCGGCGGGGCCGGGTCGTTAGGCAGTGCGATTGTTTCGGACTGACGCATTGTGCGGGCAGCCGCCGCGAGGACGCACGATCAAGGCGATCAAGGGGTGATCAAAGGGTCTGATCAAGGGGTCAGAGTCCTTGATCGACCTTCGGGTCCGAGGCTACAAGTACTCGTGGGCCGGTATCGAACGCATTGACCGAGGCGACCCCATCCACTTCGCGGTCCGCCATCCTGTCAGCAGCGCCGCGATCGGCGCGCGAGTGGACAGGTCTGTGCCAGTTTGCTCGCCGGCACTGCGCAGGTAGCGACTTCGCGGCGAGCGCGTTGATGGCGCCCCCGAACGCGATCAAGGACTCTGAACCCTTGATCGCCTTGATCGCAGAAGCGAGCATGACTTCCATGGATCGAAGCGAGCGCTATGCACGGCTGTCCAAATTGGCGGCGGTCCTCGAGCTCCTTCTTGCGGTCGGCCTCGTCGGCGTGGCCTGTTGCGGAGCGTCGGAACCCGGCGTTAGTCATCACGCTCGACGGAAGGCTCGGGCGTCTCTGGGGTTGCTACCCCACGCAGGTGCGGTGAGTTGGCAGTTCGCAGTTCACTCGCTGCCCTCGCGGTCCTTACGGCCGCTGCTGCGCAACACCTCATGCACCGCCACCGTCGTCGACAAGTTCAGCGATCGCACCCGCTCCGACGTCATCGGCAAACAGACGAATCGATCGGCGTACTGTTCATGCAGCGCCGCCGGCAGTCCACCCGTCTCGCGCCCGAAAATCAGCACCGTACCCTCGGCGGGCGCGAGCGGCGCATCCCAAAACAGCTGCGTTGCCTTGGTCGAGAAAAAGAACGGTGCGCCCAACCGCAGCAATTCGCTCTCGAACGCCGCCCAGCTGGGCCACACGCGCACGTTTACATGCTCCTAGTAGTCGAGCCCGGCGCGCTTCGCCTGCGCCTCGTCGAGCGAGAAGCCCAGCGGCTCGATCAGATGCAGCGTGGCTCCGGCCGCCAGACACGTCCGCCCCGCGTTCCCCGTATTCCAGTGAATCTCAGGGTTGAGCGACCTGTACGTCACCGAGAACTAACCAGTCCGCTGATTCGCCACGGGGCACCGGTCGTATCCCGACTGGCGCCCCCGCGTCCGGCTACTGCCGCATGCGATCAAAAAATCCGTCGCCAATATAAATCCGCGAGACCCGGCCATTCTCCTCGGCAAAACGCACCACTTCGCCCACTTCGTCTCCTCCCGTGCGTGCGGTGTAGCGGAACCGTCCACCGCCGAGCGGCTCGAGTGCCTCGGGCGTGTCCACATTCGCGCCGTTTGGCGCGATGAGCACGAGCTTCTGGTTGAGCAGCACCACCTGCACGTCGCCCCAATCGCCACGGTAAAGACCGGCAAAACGCGACCACGACGCGTCCCATGCCACCACAATCGGCTTCGGCGCGCCGGCCTTCGCCACGGCGGCGCCGACCGTCACCGCCAGCTGGCGCGCGATGTCGCCCACGTTGGAGTCGTTCGTGTTCGTCAGCACGATCACCCCAACCTTGTCGTCGAGCTGGAAGAGCGTCTGCGTTGTGTTGCCGAGATAACCTCCTTCGTGCCCCACCCACGAGCGGTCGGTGATACGGCGGATGTCGAAGCCGAGCCCCGTGCCGCTCACCCAGGTCTCGTCCACCGCGCGCGCGCGATGCATTTCACGCCACGAGCCACTGCTCACGATCTGCGCGCCACCTCGTGGTCCGCGGCGGAACTGTGCTGAGACGAACTTGGCCATGTCGGTCACGTTGGATGTGACGCCGGTGGCGGCCGCCATGCCGCGTGCATCGACAAACGGAATGATGGCGCGCGTGCCGTCGGGCATGCGGCGTCCGTAAGGCACCGTCAGGCCTGGCACGTTCCGGTCCACACTCGACTCGGTCATGCCGAGCGGGGTGAACATGTTTTTCACCACGTAGTCGGCCCACTTCTGTCCGGTGATCTGCTCAACGACCAGCCCCGCGACTGCGAACGCAAGGTTCGAATACTTCCACCTCACACTCGGCGCGAACGCAGCCTGACGGTCGGCGTAGAGCCGCTTGATCTCGTTTTCTGTGGGGAAGTTATTCGTCGACCAGTGGTCGCCGGCTTCGCGCTGCAGCCCTGACACATGCGAGAGCAATTGCTCGATCGTGATCGGTCCATCGTCATCACCAGCGGGCTTCGCCTGGAACCACGGCAGATATTTCTGGACAGGATCGTCGAGGCGCAGCTTACCCTCCTCGCGCAGCTGCATGATCGCGATGGCCGCAAACATCTTGCTGTGCGACGCCATACGGAACTTGGTCTGCGCTGTCATCGCCACCTTGTTGGCGACGTCGGCAAACCCAAATCCCGTGGCCCACACGAGCTGCTGATCGTACACGACGCCGACCGCAATGCCGGGTAGTCCGCGGTACGCGATCTGTCCTTCCATCCACGCCGAGAAGAGTCGTTCCGCGCCAAGGACATCGGGATCGGTGGCGATGGACGACGACGCGGACGTGGTGGCCGATTGTGCCGTGAGTGTGTGCGGCACCAGCAGCGTGGTGGCCAGCGCGAGTGCGGCGGCACCGCGTAGTGCGGCGGAAGTGGGACGATGCATGAGACCTCAAATCGGGAATGGGTGGACAGCAGAGCCTCGCGCGGCAAAGGGCCAGCGTCAAGATCTACGAGGTGAGAAGTCTCCTGGCCAACACGACAGGCTGGCAGCGGGTACGCGCAGGGGCCAATTTACTGCAGACACACCCCTCCTCAACCCGGCGCATTTTTGACTCTGAACTCGTTTAAGCGACTCGCTGCGGCCGTATCAGCGCGCTACCGCATCGAGCGCGAAATCGGCGCGGGTGGGATGGCCACCGTGTATCTCGCGGAGGACCTGAAGCACGAGCGGAACCCCGAAGTCGACGTTCTGCGCGCGAACTTGCGCCTACCGCTCACTCGGTCGCCCCGAACGCCCCCTCGATTTCACCGGATGT
>ENA-ORBV01009784-ORBV01009784.1-microbial-mat-metagenome-genome-assembly--contig:-NODE-9784-length-15580-cov-5.272076_pt1 | contig 15580 bp, 14 predicted proteins | sample MGYA00237777_ERZ505514 | MGnify/ENA primary metagenome ERZ505514 (study PRJEB26160, sample SAMN06269048) | microbial mat metagenome | isolation source: Oligotrophic lake microbial mat | place... | reverse complement strand
TCAGCGCCAACTCGCTGGTGAAAGTGCAGGTAAGCCTGTCAATATCGATTGGATGAGCGACGAGCAGATTGCTTTCTGCAAAGACACCTTCAGGAAATTTGATAAAGATGGCAGCAATTCCCTGTCTGCGGTAGAACTGGGAACCGTATTGAAAGCCGTGGGTCGCCCCTATTCGCCCGAACGAATTCAGGAAGCGATGGAGATCATCACAGGACGTGCCAATAGCAACAGTATCACCTTTGAAGAGTTTGCTACCCTGCTGGAGTCAGATCTGACGAACGATCAAGATAAGCGGCTTTTAGAACGCTTTAAATTGTTCGATCTCGATAATTCTGGTCAAATTGGTTTGGAGGAGTTGAGAATTTGTATCCGCGACCTCGATGCCTTGGTCACAAATGCCGAGGTTGAGGAAATGTTGAAGCGAGCCGATACGAGTGCTGATGGACAGGTCAGCTATGAAGAGTTCGTAGAACTTTTTCATCATCTCAAAGCTCAAAAGGTCTGAACAGGTTAGATCGATTCTTGTTGGAGATGTACTCAGGAAAGTGCAACGCTTACCAGCCTATGTAGCAGGCTTATTTAACTACTGGAGATGGAACATTTTTACTCTTCAGTATCCTACGATGAGCGTTAGTGCCAACAAATTATCGCTGATTGGCTGCTTTTTTGCACTCGTTCTTAGCTGCTGGCTTCAGCAAACGTTGCCCGTTCAAGCGGCGGCTTTAACCCCTCCCAAAACTTGTCAACTCGGAATTTATTTGACGTCATTGCAAAATTTTAGTCCAGCAGATAAGTCATTTACTGCAAACTTCTGGGTTTGGAGTCTCTGCCCTTTTGATAATCTGAAGCCTCTAGAAAGCCTGAAGGTTGTTAATGGTGAGGAGGTCAGCAAAAACTACGACACGTTTACCCGCAGCGAAAATCTGTCCGATACCTTTAAGGCGAATAAAAACCTATTTTGGTCGGAACAGGAATTTAGCACCACGATCTACTACAACTGGGATACTAGGAGTTATCCGTTTGATCGTCATGTACTACAAATTTTTCTAGAAGAAACAAAGTTAGATGCTGCTAACTTTGTTTACTCCCCCGATTTTGCTAACTCAGGCTATCAGAATGATATGGATTTAGAAGGTTGGAAACTTACAGATTTTAAGATCGCTCAAATCAATTTTCCCTATAGAACCAGCTTTGGTAATCCATCCATTCAAGAGAAGCTAAATCATCGCTCTCGTTTAGTGATCTCAATTACAATTAACCGCGAGAGTAAAGTTAGCTTCTTTAAGCTGGCTGCGGGCGTGTATGCGGCTGTGTCACTGTCCATTATGGCGTTGCTGCTAGATGAAGATTTTGGCGATCGCCTGGGCATTTTTGTGGGTACTTTGTTTGCCGTACTGGTGAATATGCAAGCAGCGACATCAGATTTGGGCAGCAGTAATGTTGTCACTCTCATTGATTTTATTCATATCATTGCCATCATCTATATCTTTGTTACAGCCACGCTGCTGGTCTACACTCGCTTTCTCAGTGAAGCAGGGCAGGGAAAATCTTCACGCTATTTAATGCGTCGTGTGGCTGTACCAATCCTAGCTGGTTCATTCGTTGTTCTAAATATGATTGTGATCGCTCATGCCGCGATCGTGGGTTAGTACTATAAAAGACATCAAAACTATGTTAATGCTGCTGTTTTATGCTGGAGACGATCTTTATGCGATCGAGAGTACTCACGTTGTGGAAGTGATTCCCAGAGTGGCGCTTCGGAAAGTGCAATATGTGCCAGAATATGTGGCGGGCTTGTTTAACTACCGGGGAACAATTTTACCTGTCGTTGATCTATGTCACCTGATTCAAGGCAACCCTAGCCATGCTTACCTGAGTACCCGGATTATGATTGTCAGTCACACCAAAGCAGATGGAGAGCTGCAATATTTGGGACTGATGGCGGAGCGCGTTACCGAAACGCTTAATCGATCCCTTTCGGATATCCGCGCTTCAAGCATTCATGTGGATGGAGCACCCTACTTGACGAGCACCATCATCGACGAAAAACGGATTATTCAGTGTCTCCAGATTGAACAATTATTTAATGACGATCGCCATCATAATCTGTTAACCGGGGAGGCAAACTTGCCGCGTTAGCCTTCAGCGCTAGAAAAATACATTTCAGCCTCATGTTTATTCGAGAGCCGCTTTCAATCATGTCCATCTGATGTTTCGAGGGTTTCGTCTTTCTCATGTTCAATAAAATCACTAACCGTCTGATTCTGGGTTTCTCACTGCCCATCGTATTTTTAATTCTGTTGGGTGCGTTTCTGATTGCCAGCGACACAAATCTGATTAGACTCCAAGCAGAGAACAAGGAAACGTCAGAAACCCTCAAAAAGACCAATGAGCTTGCCTACGATATTGCGGCAAGTGTCGCCAGCACTCGTGGCTATGTGCTCTACCCCAAGGATCAATACTATCGAGACCTTTATGATGCCTCTCGAAAAGCAATGCTCGTCAATCGAGATGAACTGAAGAGCATTGCCGATCCACAGGTACGTGAAGCCGTGAACGTCATTATTCAGGAGGGGGAGGAGTTTGACCGAGTTTCGGCGGGATCTTTTGCGTTGGTGGACGACAACAAGGCAGACGAGGCAAAGAAACAGATTAAGGTTCAACGCCTTAACAAACTTGAAGAGGCACGCACGCGGGCGACTCAAATCCTGGAAGATCGCGTGAAGAGTAACCTTGAAGCCGTTGAGAAAGGGCAACAGTTTTTGCTACTCGTGATTGTTTTGGGTACGGGGCTAACGATTCTAACGACGGTTCTGATTGGGCTGTGGGTTGCCCGACCGATTCGACAGCAGTTGCCGAAAGCAGTAGAAGCTGCCGAGAGAATTGCCGACGGAGATTTGCGTGAGACGTTGGAGGTGAAGCAGGACGGCGGTGAAATTGGGCAACTGATGGCAGCGTTTCAGAACATGGCAAAAAATCTGCATTCACTGATTTTCCAGACGCAAAAGTCTGGGGTGCAAATCAGCACCTCCGCCACTCAGATCGCAGCGGCAGGTAAGCAGCTAGAAGCCACGGTTGCCGAGCAGTTGGCTTCCACCAACGAAGTCACCGCTACAGCTCACCAAATTGCTGCAACTTCCAGAGCGTTGGTCAAAACAATGGAGCAAGTGGCAGAGTTGTCTCAGTCTACAGCGGCAGCGGCAGGTGGTAGCCAAGCTGACTTAAACCACATGGAATCCGTGATGCGGCAACTGGCTGAGGCAACCCAATCGATTTCCCGTAAACTTGGAGTGATGAGCGAGAAAGCCAGCAACATTAACAGCGTTGTCACGACCATTAACAAAGTGGCGGATCAAACCAATCTGCTGTCGCTGAATGCGGCGATCGAGGCTGAAAAAGCAGGCGAATACGGGGCAGGCTTCGCGGTGGTAGCGCGGGAAATTCGCCGCTTGGCAGATCAAACCGCCGTGGCAACCTTGGAAATTGCTCAAATGATCAAGGAGATGCAGGGAGCTGTTTCCACTGGCGTGATGGAAATGGATAAGTTCAACAAATCGATGGTGGATAGCGTCACCGACATGGGCAGAATTAGCGACCAAATCGCCCTGGTCATTGGTCAAGTCCAGGGACTGACGCCCCGCTTTGAGCAGGCGAGCCATGCGGTTGAGGAGCAGTCTCAAGGTGCCGAGCAAATTAGTGAGGCAATGGGGCAACTGAGTGAGGCATCCCAGCAAACGGCAGATGCACTACGCGAAACCAATCGCGCTTTGGAAGACCTAGATGAAGCTGCTCACGGACTGCGATCGGAAATTTCTCGGTTTAAGACTGCCTAGTGCTTATGAGTGAGTCCATGCGAAGCGCGATCGCGACGTTACTGAGCCAAAAAGCGGGCTTTGACCCTGGCGCATTCAGTGCCAGTCGGCTGACGAGGGCGATCGCCACCCGTCAAGCCGCCTGTAATCTTGCTGATGCCCAGGTTTATCTAGCGCGAGTGCGATCGTCTTTGCCAGAATGCGAGGCATTGATCGAGGAATTAATCGTTCCCGAAACCTGGTTTTTCCGCGATCGCAAACCGTTTGACTACCTCAAGCACGTCGTCTCGGAGCGCTCATTCCCCGGTCGTCTGCGGCTGCTCAGCGTACCCTGCTCCACTGGGGAAGAACCTTATTCGTTGGCGATCGCCCTTTTAGAGGCAGGTTTAGCGCCCGATCAATTTGCCATTGATGCGGTGGATATTAGTCATCACTCGATCGCCAAAGCCAAACGCGGCGTTTACACCAAAAACTCGTTTCGTGGCGAAGCGTGGAGCCATCGCGATCGCTACTTTCAACAGACTCCAAACGGGTTTCAGCTCCATGACTCGCTGCTCAAATTAGTCAATTTTCAGCAGGGGAATGCCCTGACGCCACTGCCAGTCATGACTCAACCGTATAACGTGATTTTTTGTCGCAATCTGCTGATTTATTTACATGAGGAAGGCTGCTTGCAAGTGTTACAAGCGATTGATCGCTGCCTTGTTCCCGGAGGCTTATTATTCATGGGCGCGTCTGAAACCGGAAAAATTGACCTGACGCGGTACAGGTCAGTGCGACAGCCGTTTACTTTTGCCTTTCGCAAGTTGGACGCTGCTCAACCAACACTAACGCGATCGTTGCCGGAGCCTCTACCTAAGACGACCGTGCGTGCTTCAACAGTGCGTTCTTCAAACGTTGCAGCCATGCCGCCCATTAACAGAGCGGTTGGCGCAAGGCGTAATGCTGTAGACCAAGTCGCCTCAGTTCCAAACCTGCAAACCGTTATACAATGCGTTGAGTCCATACAAGGCGCTGATGCAGGGCAGCTTACTGAGGCGATCGCACAGTGTAAAACCTATCTCAGCCACGATCGCACCAGCGCCGAAGCCTACTTGCTGCTGGGGCAACTTTACCAGGCAACCCAACAAGATTCGCAGGCAGAGCAGTGTTTTCAGCGCGCTCTGTATCTCAAACCAGACTCTCAAGCCGCTCTGCTGTACTTGGTAGCCCTGAAACAACAGCAGGGCGATCATGCCAGTGGCGATCGCTTGCAACAGCGACTAGAACGCTTGCAGCACCAGCTCAAATCACAAGGGTAGTGGAGACACGGGATGTTTAACAAACTATCGATGCAGGCGCGGCTAATCGTTGCCTTCATGTTTATGGGGCTGCTGGTGCTGATTGTGGCGCTGGTGGGCTTAAGCGGTAGCTCTCGTCTCAGTAAGCACATTGACACGCTGGCAAGTAACAACGTCCCCGGCATTTCTGGCTTATGGAAAATTGGCGAAGGGCAAACCCAGATCGAGTCCTCGGAGCGCGGCCTGCTGTCAACGAATCTGAATCAAGACGGCAGGCAGTCCGAAATCGCCCGCATGGATAATGCCTGGAAGCAGATTCAAGAAGGCTTTCAGCAATATGAAGCCACGTTCAAATCGGAGGCGGAAAAGCCAGTCTATCAAGACTTTGCAGCCAAGTGGGACAAATGGAAGCAGGCGCATGAAGAGTTTTTGCGGCTCAGCCTGCAATTTGAGTCATTGGGCGTGCTGAATCCACTTGGCTCCACCGCTGGCAATGCTGATCAAGCGCTAGCGGCGTACCGAAAGCTGTCAGACCAGGCAGATGCCAATCGCCAGCCCTTCCAGAATGCCGCCGAAGCCCTGCAAAAAGTGCTCGTCATCAACGAAGATTTGGCAGCGACCACGAAACGCATCTCGTCGAATGACGTTTCGCAGGTTGGGTTCTGGGCGTTTGTCGCCATTATCATCGGCCCGGGAACGGCAATTCTGTTTGGTATTTTCTTCAGCAATACGATCGCCAAACCGCTGGGCGAAAAAATCGCTGGAGTCGTGGACATTGCTCAAAAAATCTCGGCAGGCGACCTGACGAGTCAAATTCCGCTGGCAGAGCAGGCAGATGAAGTCGGTCAACTGCAAAATGCCTTCTACACGATGAACAAAGACCTGAATGCGCTGGTCAAACAAATTCAACAGTCTGGGAACCAGATCACGACATCTGCCGATCAAATTACGGCTTCTGGCAGAGACCTGGAAGCGACGGTTGCCGAACAGTTGGCTTCGACTAATCAGGTCACTACGACTGCCCATCAAATCGCCGCCACCTCGAAGGCACTGGTAAAAACGATGGAGCAGGTGGGCGGCATGGCAGAGCAAACGGCGATCGCCGCTGGCAATGGTCAGGGAGAATTGACCCGCATGGAAACCGTCATGCGTCAGTTAGAAGAAGCGACCCACTCTATGTCCGCCAAGCTGGAAGTGATGAATGAGCGGGCAAATAACATCAGCCGAGTGGTGACGACGATTACGATCGTGGCGGATCAAACCAATCTCCTCTCCTTGAATGCCGCCCTAGAAGCCGAAAAAGCTGGAAAATACGGCGCGGGTTTCTCGGTTGTGGCGCGGGAAATCCGCCGTCTGGCAGACCAAACCGCTGTGGCAACCCTGGAAATTGAAAAGATGATTAAGGAGATGCAGGCAGCGGTCTCTACGGGCGTGAGGGAGATGAGCCAATTCAATCTCTCTGTCGTCCACAGCGTTGAAGATGTTGGCAAAATCAGCGATCAAGTGGCGCAGGTGATTGCTCAAGTGCAGGGACTCACGCCCCGGTTTGAGCAGGTCAGCCAAAGCGTGGAAGAACAATCGCAGGGTGCCCAGCAAATTAGTGAAGCGATGGAGCAACTGAGCGAGGCATCCCAGCAAACCGCCGATTCGTTGCAGGTAACCAACCAGGCGCTGAGAGATTTAGATGGTGCCGCTCACGGGCTGCGAACAGAAATCTCTCGCTTCAAAGTTATGACGCTGTAGTAAGCAGGAATGCTAGTGAGTAGGAAGGTTATGGAAAGCTCGTTCAATTCGTTAACCAAAGAAGAAGCGATCGACGTGGCGATCGTGGAGATTCCCACCCTGGACGACTGCTGGAATCGCATTGGGGTGATGGGCGATCGCACCTGTGGTGAACTCAAGCGCGTCATTCACTGCCGCAACTGTGAGGTCTATTCTGCTGCCGGACGGAGCCTGCTCGAACGCACTGCCCCACCTGACTATCTTCAAGAATGGACGGACGTGCTGGCAGACAACGCCAGCCTCAATACAGGGATTGGGGAAGGAACGCTCGTCCGCGCTGCCGATACCATTTCGGTGATTATCTTTCGGTTGGGCAACGAGCGGTTAGCCTTGCCCGTCAGCATTTTGCAGGAGGTCACGCCGCCGTGCAATCTCCATACCGTCCCCCATCGGAGTGATGACCTGTTCTTAGGCATTCTCAACATCCGGGGGGAAACGCTGCTGTGTACGTCGCTCAGCCATTTGCTGGGCTTGGAGTCGATCGCTGAACCCGACTCCACCAGCCTCACCAGCACGCGCCGCCTGATCGTGGCGGGACGAAACCAGAATAAATGGGTGTTTCCAGTCGATGAAATTCACGGCATTTATCGGTTTCACCTGGACGAGTTTAAAGAGGCTCCGGTGGTGATTGCCAAGGCAGCAGAAACGTACACCAAAGGCGTGGTTACCTGGCAAAACAAAAAGGTGAATTTTCTCGATTGTGAACTGCTGTTTTATACCCTCAATCGCAAGATTTTTTAACGATGGATGACTCACTGCTGGAACTGTTTCGTCAAGAAGTGGAAACCCAGGTTTCCCTGCTGAATCAGGAACTCTTGAATTTAGAATCTCACCCAGAGTCGGTGGCGATCGAAACACTGATGCGATCGGCGCATTCAATTAAAGGTGCGGCTCGCACCGCCTCGCTAGACGGTGTTGTCAAACTGGCACATAGTCTGGAAGATTGCTTTGTTGCCATCCAAAATCATCTAGTGACCGCAGGTGCAGACCAGATCGACACGCTGCTGCGCGGCGTCGATTGGTTACAGTCCTTGAGTCAGGTGCATGAGGCAGATTTACTCGCCTGGTTAGCCACTCAGACCGCTGAAATCGCGGCACTCCAACGTGCGATCGCGGCCCTGATGCCAGCCGATTTCGAGCAGCGCCGCACCACATCCCTGACGACTGTGGAGCCAGCATCGCTGAGTCGTGAGTTGCAGCAAGAAGAGCAGACGCTAGAAACCACCTTAAACGCCGTCACTGTGCCGATCGATCGCGTCGTACGGGTGAGTGCCGAAAACCTGAACCGCATCATGGGGCTGGCAGGTGAATCGCTCGTGGAGGCAACCTGGCTCCAGCCCTTTGCCGATTCCTTTAATGCCTTGAGAGCGCGTCAGAAGGAACTGGCTCAACTGCTAGACGGGGTTCACACGGCGATGGCAGAGAGTACTGCTACGGCTGAGGGGCAGCAAAGTCTCGATCAGGCACGACGCAAAGCACAGGAATGTCGGGAACTCCTCAGCGATCGACTGAGCGAACTGGAACTCTATGCCCGTCGCACCACAAACCTGAGCGATCGCCTCTACCAGGAAGTGATCACCTCCCACATGCGCCCGTTTACCGATGGGGTCGAAGGTTTTCCCCGCATGGTGCGAGATTTGGCGCGGCAGTTAAACAAGCAAGTCAAGCTCGACATTACGGGAAAGGGCACCCCCGTCGATCGCGACATTCTCAAAAAACTGGAAGCGCCCCTCACTCACATTCTTCGCAACGCCGTCGATCATGGGATTGAGCTACCTGACGAGCGCGTAGCGGCTGGCAAAGCGCCAGGAGGTACCGTGCGGCTGGAAGCGTTTCATCGCGGCGGGATGTTAGCAATTACCGTCTCAGATGATGGCAGAGGCATCGATCCAGAGCAACTGCGTCAGCAAGTAGTCGATCGCAAACTGGCAACCGCTGAAATGGCAGCCCGCTTTACCGAAGCTGAACTCCTGGAATTCCTGTTTTTACCAGGCTTCTCCACCATTCAACAGGTCACTGAAATTTCGGGGCGTGGGGTGGGGCTAGATATTGCCAAGAATATGGTGCAGGAAGTCGGTGGCACCGTCCGGGTCACATCCCAGGCACAGAAGGGCACCAGTTTTAACTTCCAGTTACCGCTGACCCTCTCAGTAGCACGAACGCTGCTGGTCGAGATCTCTGGCGAACCCTATGCCTTTCCCCTGGCACGAGTGGATCAAATTGTCCGTCTCGATCGCGCTGATCTCTCTATTGTTGAAGGTCGTCACTATTTCACGAAAGATGGCATCAATATTGGTCTCATTGCCGCCTATCAAGTGTTAGAGCTACCAGAACCTGCCGAACTTGCCGAGGCGCTGTGTGTGGTTGTGTTGAGCGATCCATCGAATGCGTATGGTTTAGTCGTGGATAAATTTTTAGGTGAAAAAGACCTGGTGGTGCGTCCCCTCGATCCCCGCTTTGGCAAAGTGCGAGACATTAGCGCCTCTGCCCTGATGGATGATGGCTCCCCGATCCTAATTGTCGATGTGTTTGACTTAATGCAGTCAACCGACAGCCTCCTAAATAGCGGTCGCTTGAGTAAAGTAGGGCTACAGAGCCAACGCCAGAGCGATCGCAAGCGTATTCTGGTGGTGGATGATTCCATCACCGTGCGAGAAATGGAGCGCAAATTGTTGCAAAGCAAAGGCTACGATGTAGAAGTCGCGGTGAACGGTGTCGATGGCTGGAGCGCCATTCGGACAAAAAACTACGATTTAATTATCAGCGATATCGATATGCCCCGAATGAATGGGATTGAACTCACCCGGCAAGTGAAAAATCATCCCCGCCTACACTCCACCCCCGTCATCATTGTGTCTTACCGCGATCGCGAAGACGATCGCCTGCAAGGGCTGGAGGCAGGCGCAGATTATTACCTGGCCAAAAGCAACTTTGAAGACGATACCTTGCTGAATGCGGTCGTCCAATTAATCGGACATTAACGTGTAGCAGTCACACTAGATTACAGACCACGATCGCGGCACGATCTTTACTAACCGTTCTTATGAGAATTGCGATCGTCAATGACCGCACTATTGAAATCGAGGCACTCCGGCGCGTACTGCTCACAGTTCCAGGCTACGAGGTTGCCTGGATTGCGCGCGATGGAGCCGAGGCGATCGATCGCTGTGCTAAAGATCCGCCTGACTTACTTTTGATGGCGCTGCTCATGCCGATGATGGATGGCATTGAGGCAACCCGTCAAATCATGCAAAAGACACCCTGCTCAATTCTGATTATGACTGCCAGCGTTGGGCAAAATGCTGGTAAAGTATTCGAGGCTATGGGATACGGCGCACTGGATGCAGCAGAGATTCCCGTGTTAGGCACTCAAGGCAATGCCATTGCCTCTCAAGCGCTCCTCAACAAGATTGCTACACTCAGCAAGCTAATCGGCAAGCCGCCCCAACGCGCTACTCCACCGACAAGCGCTACCAAACCTTCCACCTTAAATCTTTCCACTCAAACCGCAAAACGCTCTAGCGCAACGCCCCAACGCGCTACTCAAAATGCTTCACTCCCTGATCGCCCTCAGTCCAATCGACTCCTACCATTAGTCGCGATCGGTTCCTCCACTGGCGGTCCCAAAGCCCTCGCTGCCATTCTCTCTCGCCTTCCGGCTGACTTTGGAGCCGCGATCGTCATTGTGCAACACGTCGATCAGCAGTTTTCCGGTGGTCTGGTCGATTGGCTAAACCAACAAACACCCCTCACGGTGAAGCTGGCAAAGACGGGAGATCGACTCGCTAAGGACACCGCTTTAGTCGCAGGCACCAACGATCATCTCAGCCTTCGCGCCGATCTCACCCTGCACTACATCAAAGAGCCTGTGGACTATCCCTATCGCCCCTCAGTGGATGTGTTTTTCAAAAGTTTGGCGCAGCACTGGGATCGCAAAGACATCGGCGTGCTGTTGACTGGCATGGGACAGGATGGCGCGGAAGGACTGAGCCTTCTGCGATCGCAGGGCTGGCACACCATTGCTCAAGACAAAGAGAGTTGTGCTGTCTTTGGTATGCCCAAAGCTGCCATCGCTCTAGGCGCGGCGATCGAAATTTTGCCACCAGAGGCGATCGCTGCCACGTTAATTCAAAGGCTAAAGCTGCGATCGTCCAAAGCACTGTAGCTCTCACCAGACTGCATTGCACACAGGATGTCGCGCACCAGTTGAGGCAAAATCTCCACGCGATCGCCGCAGCGGATGATTAATCGTCCACCGCGATCGCGCAAATTCTGGTCGATCGCGTGTAAATACTCCAACATAAACAAGGTCGAGCCGGGGAGTATGCAGAGCAAAATTTTAAGTTAGGTGGCTTCGTCGATGAGGGCGATCGCCCGTCGCTGCATGGTTTGAAACATATTGCGAAACCCGTTGGTGCGCGAGGGCGTCAGGCTCACTGCTAGGCCAGTGGCCTGAATGAAGTCGGGTTGCAGCTGGATCACATCTACAGGAGTCAACCCGTTCAACCCTTCGACTAAAGCGGCCAGTAATCCTTTCGTCAATTGAGAATCCGAATCTCCCTCATATAGCAGCTTGCCGTCTTGCAGGCTGGCCACCACATACACCTGGGACGCACAGCCAGGAACCTTGTATTCGGAGAGTTTCTCGGCTTCGGGAAACTCTTTCATCCGTTTGGCAAACCAGAGCAACAGCTCATATTTTTGCTTGGGATCGCTCACCCGTTGAAATCGCTGGACAACGCGCTCCAATGAAGCTGGTAACGACGCAGGACTGGTTGATAAAGTCATTTCTAGGGTCTAAACCAATTCGCAAACACTAGACTTATCCTATCGCTATGTCGCTAGGTCTGGAGTAGAGGCTAGTTTGAGCCGAGTGCTCAATTCAGATAGAGTTCGTGCTCTCCCCAAGCGGTAAAGTATTGGGTATATCACCAAATCATCAGAGTTGCTTCTCTGCTATTGATTCTCTGTTAGTACGTTTCTGTTAGTGCTGCTCTGTTAGTGCTTTTCTGTTAGTGCTCTTCTAACGCTCCTCCAATGCTCCTCCCTCACTGAACACTGAATGTATGCAAGCTCCTGTGCTCTCGTCTACTGTGCTGCTGACCGTACTCCTGTCGATAGGACTGTTTTTCTTTATTCGAGCCTCCACCAAAGACCGAATTGAGGTGGCCAAGCTAGTCAGCGACCAACCCGAAACGTCTTTGTTGGCACAATTGCAGCAATATTTCACGCAGCGGGCTTATCGGATTGCCACGGTAGATGCCGCCAGCAATACGGTCGTGTTTGAAGGCTTAGTTCGACCTAGCTGGTGGCTGGCTGGGTTTTTAACCGGGCTTGCAGCGGTTGCCTTTCTGTGTTTGGCCTTGGTGCTGTCTCTGCTGTTTCCTAGCCAAGCCCAGCTATTTCCAGCCTTAGCATTGCTGGCCCCTGCCGCTGGCTATTTTTATTGGGTCAAGTCGGCTCGACCAGAGCAGGTATCGCTGCAAGTAGAACCCTTGGCGAGTGCAGAGAATTCACCCCAACAGCTCGTGATCGTTACGGCGCACCGGGATGAATTAGCCGAACTACAGCGATCGCTGCGACTGAAATCAATAGAAGAGTAGCTCTTGGGGGTAAAGCTTCGCAGACTGTAGAGAACCTGATATTTTTTGGTCTGATATTTTTGGTCTAATATTTTTAGTCTGATATTTTTGGCGAGAGGGTAGTTTAGTTCCAAGTCTGGGTGCCTCTGCTGTTCGGTTTACGATTTCTCTCTTTCCTACAAAATCAGTGCAAACCCCTCCCCTGCATGGTCGCGATAGTCGCGTTGATCGATTGCGTCAGCGCCTGAGTCAGGCATTTCTGCCGTTCGAAGCTGAAGATTATCAGACGTGGCGGCATACATTTATGCGGCGACGGCTGAGGCTGGTGTTAGCCATTGCTATTTGTGCCTATTTCACCTTTATTTTGCTGCGATTGATGCTGGCGATCGCCAATCCTAGTGCAGTGAAACCGGGCTGGTTTACGATGGCGGGAGTGACCATGGTGGGGCTGCTGCTGTGTCGATTGCTGTACGACAGACCGATTGGCAAGCAGTATCCGGCGCTGATTTTTTTAGGCTGTTCTTGGTCGATTACGTTAGTTGAGCAAGTGTGGTCAACGCTGCGGGGAGTGGCATTTCCGGGGGTGTTTGCCTGGACGCTAGTATTTTTGACGCAGGCCACGCTGCTGCCAATTCGCTGGCGCTTACATTTGATTGCCCAGGGAGTGCTGCTGGGCTATTACTTTGGCGTCAATACGCTGCTGGGTTTAAAGCAGGACATTGGCTCTATTTGGGATGCAACCCTATGGCTCTATTTTTTCTGGTTTTGCGGGATTTGTAATTTGTCGGTGTTTCTCTATGAGCGGTTGCAGCGGGCAGAATTTTGGGCGCTGAAGGAACTAGAGCTAGAGCAGGCTAAGTCAGAAAAGCTGCTGTTAAACATTTTGCCTGAGGCGGTGGCGCGGCAGCTGAAGCAAGACCAGCGGACAATCGCCGAGAATTTTGCTGAAGTGACTGTACTGTTTGCCGATATTGTTGGCTTTACGGAACTGTCTGTGGGGGTACCACCCGTGGATATGGTCAAGCTGCTAAATCAAATTTTTTCGACGTTTGATTATTTAGCCGAGCAGCATGGGCTAGAAAAAATCAAGACGATTGGCGACTCGTATATGGTGGTGGGAGGGTTGCCGTTAGAGCGGGCAGATCATTTGGAGGCGATCGCCAATATGGCGCTAGATATGCAGAAGGCGATCGCCCAATTCCAAACGCCGCAGCAGACGCCCTTCAGGATGCGGATTGGGATCAATATCGGGCCTGTGATTGCAGGTGTGATTGGGGTTAAAAAGTTTATCTACGACCTGTGGGGCGATACGGTGAATACGGCTAGCCGGATGGAATCGCATGGGGTGCCGGGGAGTATCCAAGTCACGCAGGCAGTCTACGATCGGCTCAACTATCGCTACCGTTTTCTAGAGCGTGGCTCGATTTATGTCAAAGGCAAAGGCCAGATGGTGACGTATTTTTTACTAGAAGGAAGGAAAGAGAGGGAGGAAGGATGAGGGATGAGGGATGAAGGATGAAGGATGTAACTTGCTTTTGTGCAGCAGTGGGATGAGGCGGGAGATGTTTCTCTTGTGCTCTTTACGGAGAGAGGTTGAAGCGTTTTGTAGATTTTTTAGGTGTCATGATGACCGGGCATTCTTCCCAATCGGAACCCACTTGGCTAACGGTGGTACGGCTGTTGCGCTGGGATAAACCAGCGGGCAGGCTGATCTTGATGATTCCGGCACTGTGGGCGGTGGTGTTGGCCGCGCAGGGCCAGCCGCCACTGCCGCTGGTGGGAGTGATTGTGCTAGGGACACTAGCGACGAGTGCGGCGGGGTGTGTGGTGAATGACCTGTGGGATCGCAATATTGACCCGCAGGTGCAGCGGACGCGATCGCGGCCTTTGGCGTCACGGGCGCTGTCGGTGCGGACGGGGGTTGTGGTGCTGGTGCTGTCGCTGGCCTGTGCCTGGGGGCTGTCGCTCTACCTCAATCCGCTGAGTTTCTGGCTCTGCGTGGCCGCAGTCCCGATTATTTTGCTGTATCCGCTGGCCAAGCGGGTGTTCCCGGTGCCACAGCTGGTGCTGTCGCTCGCCTGGGGATTTGCGGTGCTGATTAGCTGGAGTGCGGTGACGGCAACGCTGGAACCTGCCACCTGGCTGCTGTGGGGCGCAACGGTGCTGTGGACGCTGGCCTTTGACACCGTATATGCCATGTCTGACCGGGAGGATGATCGTAAGATTGGGGTTAAGTCTAGTGCGCTGTTTTTTGGCCGCTATGCAACGCAGGCGGTCGGGGCATTTTTTGCTGGGACAGCAGTTTTGCTGGCCAAGGAAGGTTGGCTGATGGCTCTGGGGTGGGGGTTTTGGGTAGCGCTGGCTGTGGCCGTGGTGGGTTGGGGCTGGCACTATCGCCAATTGAGTCCTAGCCGCCCTGACCCGGCTGTATATGGCCAAGTGTTTCAGCAAAATGTCTGGATCGGGTTTGTGCTGCTGCTAGGCATGATGGCAGGGTTTGGGCGTTAATGGACTGGAGGAGAGCGATCGCCCCATCCATCTAGACCTCGGGGGTACGCTCATTCACATTCCCCAGAGTCAACAGCCACAGGGCAGGAGCGCATCTGGCGGGCATGTTCTCAGGCTCTCCAAGATTGGGAAAATGGACGTGATTCTGCATCGGCCAATCCCAGATGGGTTCATCCTGAAACAGGCGACGCTAATTCGCAAGGCTGACGGCGGGTAGTTCAGCTTCTCGCTGGAAGCAGCGTTGCGAGTGCAGCTGAAGAAAAATTATGCCTGAACGACAAAGTTAGAGGTTGATAGCAACGGCGCACCTAATAAGGTGGCAAACTGTGCTCCCGTCCCCAATCCTGTAGCACTACCGTTCTGGTTATAAAACAACCTACCATTGCTTGCGTTATAAACAATGCGGGCTGCACTGGTTTCGACTGCCGCAGTTGTGTTGACGATACCAAAATCTGAAGCAATACTAAAACCTGTGCCTGCTACGCTGGCAAGAGCTGTAAAGGTTGTTTTATCGAGGGTAATACGGTCGGGAAAAGTGAGGTCGAAGATGGTGTCTACCCCAGTAGCAGAGGCTGTAAATATTGCATTCGTATTGTAGAGGAAGGTGTCGCTGCCG
>ENA-ORBV01009783-ORBV01009783.1-microbial-mat-metagenome-genome-assembly--contig:-NODE-9783-length-15580-cov-6.884796_pt1 | contig 15580 bp, 13 predicted proteins | sample MGYA00237777_ERZ505514 | MGnify/ENA primary metagenome ERZ505514 (study PRJEB26160, sample SAMN06269048) | microbial mat metagenome | isolation source: Oligotrophic lake microbial mat | place... | reverse complement strand
GCTTCAGACCACTGATGAGGCCCGCCGCGCGCTGTATACCCCCGATACAGGCGACGTAGTCCACCAGGTCCAGCGCGCAGGCATCTGGCGTGCTGACCGCTAGCGTGGAGTGCATTCCTTGCGGCTGCATGGCCGGTGTTTCGGCAACGCCTTTCTTGACGTGAAATTCAACCCGTATTCGGCCCAGGACTATCGGACGCGTCGGCCGGTCGGTGAGGACTTGGGCCACCTGCACTGCCTGCTGCGATGAGCCATGAAGGTCGGCTGCCGAGAGCAGACCCAGGTAGTAAGGCTGTCCCCGGTGATGCATGTACGCGTCCAGCCACCAGGACACAGGAGGTGCTCCGTTCGCGCGGTGCTCGGGAGGCACAATCAGAAAAGATTCCTGCCGACCTGGCAGGCGCGTTACTCGGTAAGTGAGGCGGACGAAGGTGAATCAACCCGATGAAAAGGCGTCTGGACCGGGTGACTTGAGCGGGTGAGGCAATCGCTTGAACCCAGGCAAGACCCCGCAACCAGCTCCAGGCGCTTTGGGCGACGGCCGGTCGCGCCGGTCTTGTCCTGCGGGCCGAGGCGCCCAATCGATTGCCTCTCACGCATTTGAGGAAAAGGACTTGAACCTGCGCCAGATGCCCCGAAGTGTTCAAGAATGGCGCCCCACAAGAAAATGGACGCCGGCGCGATTTTCGAACCAGCACACCCACCATTGACCAAGAGGCCCCCATGAGCGATCCCCGCCACATCGTGTGTCCACACTGCCACACCACCAACCGGGTGGCGCAGGACGACCTTCAGAACGAGCCGGACTGCGGCAAATGCCACCAGCCGCTGTTCACCGCGCACTCGACGGCACTGGACGCTGCTGCGTTCGAGCGCCACATCGGTCGCAGCGACATTCCCGTCTTGGTGGATTTCTGGGCACCCTGGTGCGGCCCGTGCCGGCAGATGGCACCGGGCTTCGAGCAGGCTGCGGCCCAACTCGAACCCCATGTGCGGCTGGCCAAGGTCGACACCGAGGCGGTGCAGGAACTGGGGCAACGTTTCAACATCCGCAGCATTCCGACACTGGCGCTGTTCAAGGGCGGACGCGAGGTGGCGCGGCAGGCCGGCGCCATGGGCGCTGCCGATATCGTGCGCTGGACCCGGGCCCAGCTGGGCTGAGCACCCGCACCGGGCCGAGTCGCGGCGCGGCAGGGTTTGGCCGGCGATCGGGTTAGCATGTCCGCTGCGCCACTTCGCAGCCGCCGTGCCATGTATCTGCAATCGCCAACCGCCACGCCGACACGTGTCCAACGTCCCTGGGGCTGGTTTGAGACCGTCAGCGAGCAACCTGGCTTCAAACTCAAACGTATCGGCGTTTTGCCAGGCCAGCAACTGAGCCTGCAACGGCATCGGCACCGGGCCGAACACTGGGTCGTCGTGACCGGCACCGGCTGGGCGACGGTCGGTGATCGGCAACTGGAACTGCAGGTCGGGCAACATGTCGACATCGCGGTCGGACAAATTCATCGGCTGGCCAACCGCACGGTCAGCGCGATGGAGATTGTCGAAGTGCAGTTTGGCGAGGTGCTCGACGAGGACGATATCGAGCGCCTGCAGGACGACTACGGCCGTCTGCCGGCGCGCTCGCCATGACACCACGGCGGCTCGTCTTCATCTCGCATCCGAACGTCGTCATCGATCCTGCGGTGCCGATCACAGCGACGGCGCGATTGCCATCGTGTCGCACGGTGCCGTGGGAACCCTGCTGTATTGCCACCTCACGGGTCAGCCGATCAACCGGCGCTGGGACCAACCGGGCAACGGCGGCGGCAACTGTTTCGGTTTCACGTTGGCGCCCGACAGTGTCGATGGCTGGTGGCGGGCCATCGATGTGATTGCCAGCGGACCTGGTTGAATCGGTCAGTGCGGTCCGCCCGGTATATCTTGTTGTCGCGCCCGGTTACCGCCGGGTTACGTCGGATGCGCTGGTAGGATCGTGCAGACCCCCGCGATGGCGCGATCGGGCCGGACAAAATGGTCCGGGTCAGGTCTGCCGCCACCGCATTTTTCTCATTACAGACCGGGATTGCGAATTTTGGATTCACAGGCAGAGTCGCCGCGTGCCGACGCAGCCGTCTTCGACGGCCTGCAAGGGGTGCGTATATGTGTGGACGTCGGCGGCACCAAGGTGGCTGTCAGCGTGGCCGACCGCCAGGGCATGCGTGGCCGCGTTGCCGAACCCACCGCCAAACGGGGTGCCAACGATGCGCTGGCGCAGCAGGTGCTGCGCCTGATCGGCGAGAGCTGCGCTTTGGCCGGTGTGGCCGTCGACGCTGTCACTGCGGTAGGCGTGGCGTCGTGCGGGCCGTTCCTTATTCGCGATGGCTGCGTCGAACTGGCCGCACCCAACATCTGCGGTGGCCTGGCCGGCAAGGCGCGCGGCTTGCCCAACGACTGGAACAGCGCCGTGCTCGAGGCACCCTTGCGCGGGCGTTTTGCCCGGGTGGTGGTTGCCAACGATGCGATCGCGGCATTGATGGCCGAACGTCGCTGGGGCGCATTGCAAGGCAAGGCGCATTGCGCCTATGTCACCTGGAGCACCGGCATCGGCATCGGTCTGTGTGTCGATGGCCACGTGCTGCATGGCAAGAACGGCAACGCCGGCCATGCCGGGCATATGTTCGTCAACGACAACCTGGACGCCTTGTGCGGCTGCGGCAATATCGGTGACGTGGAAGGGCAGGTCGCCGGCAATGCGGTGGCGCGGCGTTTTGCCGCCCATGGTTATGCCGACGCGGCGGCGTTGCTGGCGGCGGCCCGCGGCGGCGACGCGCCAGCGCTGGTTATCGTCGATGCCTTGTGCCTGGTGATGGGGCGCATGTTGTACAACCTGGTCGTGACGCTCGACCTGCAGGGCATCAGCATGGGTGGCAGTGTGTTCACGCACCACCATGATTTTCTGCTGCCCCGCTTGCGCGGCGTCATCGACGGCAAGCTGCCGGCATTGACGCAGGGCTTCGCGCTGATTGGCGCCGGTCTGGGCGAGCGGGTCGGAGACTACGCGGCGTTGGCGCTGATCGATTGATCCGGCAGGATCAGGGCACGATGGTCCAGCGGTGCTGGCATTTCTTGCAGCACACCAAGGCCGCCCCGCTGCGACGGTCTTCTTCGAGCAGCGTGAGGCTTCCATAGGTTGTGCATTGCGGGCAGTTGGCCTGGTTGGCGACCTCCTCGGCATGCATCAGCAGATACAGGTAACGCCGTAGCGCCCACAGGCCGATGCCGCCGCTGATCAGCACCAACAGCACGTTGGTCAGTTTGCCGGATCGGCTGGCGCCGAAGAACGCCTCCATGCCGGCCATCAGCGCGATCACACACAAGAACGCGAGCAGCATGTGCGCATGGCTGGACAACAACTCGCGTTCGTACCATTTGCGGAAACCGACCCGGCGGATGCCGTCGGCCAGGGATCGGTTGAGCAGGTTCATGGCCCGTATGCTGGCACAGATCGGGCGTCTGTGTGCGCCTGGATAGGGTTCGGGCGCGGCGTCGGGATTCAGTCCTTGCGCAGTTTCAGTGCCAGCACCTTGTCGGCGACGCAGCGCCCTTGCGCCTGGCCGCCGCGTACGCCGAAACCGAAGTGGATGCCGGCGTACAGGCGCGAACGCGAGGCCTCGTCGGCGGCGGACGTGAAACTGGCGAAGTCGCGTGGGCCCCAGCCGCGGTCGTTGTGGGTGTTGTCGGTAAAGCCCGTCTGCGCGCCGAACACCTGCGCGAGCACGCCTGCGGCCGCGCTCGACTGCGCCGAATGCGCCGACGGATATTCTGGAAACGGGGGCGTGTCCATCATGGTCGGCACCCAGTTGCTGTCGATCACCAACTGCACATAGGTCACCGGGCGCAACACGCTGTGGCTGTATTTGGCATGAAAGGCGGCAATGAACGCGTCGGCCATCGCCAGATTGAGCTGTGCCATCGTGCGCGCGGCGTCGGCCAGGCTGGCTTTGCGTTGCGCGAGCAGGTCGCTTGCGATGAACGACCAATGGCCCGCCGGTGTCGGTGTCTTACCCGGGTCATCGGCCCAGTAGATCGCGATCTGGCGCTGCGCCTGGGTCGCTTGCCGGTTGATCTGGTACACCTCCTGCGCGTCCTGGTAAAACGCCGATCCCTTGGTTTCGTCATAGGGCGGTGGGGCCGGGGCCGGGCAATCCTTCGCGCTCCTGAGTACGAATGTGCGGTTGTCGCCCCAGCGCGGCATCAGGGCCGGCGCAAAGCCGGGTGGGGTGGCGCTCCACTGACCGGGCCCACTGGGCGGCACGTAGTTCGGGATGCCGCGCCGCAGCGGGCCCCAGGCCTCGTGTCCGCCGTCGGTGCGGGCCCAGGTCATCAGCGCCATCGCCATCAGGCGGCCAAAACTCTCGGAGCGGTTGGCGATCTCGGGACTCAGGCCGGCGGGATCGAAATCCGCGGCGTGGCGCAGCACCATGTTGCGCTCGAGCAGGTCGATGCGGGCCTTGTTCTCGGCGCTGGCGTTGCTGTACATCATGCGGGTCATCGTGGCGAGCGTCGCGTTGGCAACCGTCGGCCAGTGCAGCACCTCGTCGGGCTGGGCCCAGGGCAGGGAGCTGAGCTCGTTCAGCTGCCCGGCCAGGCTCTGGTGGTCCGGCATGCCGGGCACGACCGACTCGTACAGCGCCAGCGACAGGTAGGCCAGCGCGCGCGCCGCGATTGGCGGGCTGAAACCTGGCGTTTGCTGCGTGAGCTGCAGCGCCAGGCCGAACCAGTCCGACACCAGGGCCGCGCTGTAGGCGCTGGCCGGCCGCGCCGGCGTCGCCATTGTGGTCTGTGTGGTCTGTGTGGTCTGTGCCTGCGCCTGCGCCGTGAGGGCTGTGCCGGCGGCCAGCGCGGCGACGGCCACGCAGCGGCGCCACCAGACGCGGCGGTGCACCCGCAGACCCGGTGTGCGGGGCACTGCGGGAAACGCGTCGGCCTGAGCAGCGCAGGCGCTCATGGCGTCTTCTTCCACGGGCCGATGCCGGCCTGACGGTCGACCAGGTAGTGCTGGTTGGCGGCGGCGTCGAACCAGCTGCTCCAGTCGCCGTGCGGCCAGCGCACCCGCAGTTTGACGGCCTTGGCATCGCCAAGCCCGAAATGCAGGAAACCCAGGTGCCCGCTGGCGTGACCACCGCCGATGGTCACCTCCTCGCGGATGGTGCGGGTGCCCAGGTTCACCTCGACCCAGGCGCCGATTGCGTCGCGGTTGCCACCATCCTGGCGCAGGCGCAGTTGCAGCCAGGGCCCTGGCGACACCGGTTGCGCGGCCGTGCCGGTGCCGATGTTGCGCCACAGCTGCGCCTTGTCCCAGCGGTTGACGACCAGCATGTCGAGCATGCCGTCGCCGTTGAGGTCGACCAGCAAACCACCGCGCCCGCGCCGGTAGCTGGCGATGCCGGCCTGCTGGCCGGTTTCCATGAAGCTGCCGTCTGCACGCTGTAGCAGCAGGTTGTTCGGGTCGAGCGTTGCGAAGTCGGGCATGCTCGCGACATTGCCCTTGACAATGAACAGGTCGGCGCGTCCGTCGTGGTTGACGTCGGCAAACTGCGCGTGCCAGGCGGTCGATGGGTGAATGTCGCCACCCACATAAGGCCGGTGCGCGGTGACACCGCGCTTGAATGCGGCGTCGCTGTAGCTGGGTTTGTCGCCCTTGCCGTCGAGTAGCTGCAGTTTGTTGTCCGACATGCTGGTCAGGAACACCGCCGGCCGGCCGCTGCCGTCCAGGTCGTGGCTGGCGATGCCCATGCCCCAGACCTGCAGCGGCTTCCAGCCCTCGGCCTCGGTATACAGGCGGGGCGGCTGGCCGGGATCGATGTGCCATAGCTGCTCCTGGCCACCTTTGAAGTATTCGCGGTCGTTACTCACGCGCAGTGCGACGTCGCCTTTGCCGCTCCAGTCGGAAAACAACATCGACAAGGCGCAGTGGCCGGGCGCCAGAATCTGGGGCGCGTCAAATCTGCGGCCGCCAGGGGCCGGTCGCACCAGGCTGGCGGCTGTGCAACTGCCCCATGGAAAATCGTGCCGGGCACGGTCGACATAACTCCCAACGGCCAGCGTCGGCCAGCTCTGGCCACGCTCCCAGGTGGCACTGAATGCGCTGTGCCAGGCGTTGTTGCTTTGGTAGTTCCAGGCGCTGTTGGCGCGTTCGAAGCGGCAGCCGCCCAGGCCACGGAACAGCTGCACCTCGCCCACACGCAGCACTACCAGGTCGGTGTGGTCGTCGCCGTCGATGTTGATCGGGTAGGCGCCATTGGCGCCGGTCAGCTCCAGCCCGGAGCGGTCTTCTTCCAGTTTGATGGGGCCGCCGCGCGTGCTGCGGTTGCGGTAGAACTTGGCCTTGTTGACGCCGCCGGTGACGTAGATCTCGGGCAGGCCGTCGCTGTCGCAGTCGAAGCTGGCGACGCCGCCGCCGACCTGGAACTCGAAATCACCCTCGAAACGGCTTTGCAGTCCGGCGCTGTCGGTCTCTTCGACAAAACGCACCAGGGTGGGGGACGGGTCGGCAGCGCTGGCCGATATGCAGACCAGCAGCAGCGCTGCAAGCTGCGCACTGTGGTTGGTCGTTGTGCGCGTCACCATGCCAGCGTCAGGGTGCGACCCAGGCACCGGATTTCTCGGACGCGAACAGCGCGTCGATCACGCGCATGTTGGCCACCGCGTCGTCGACGCCCCAGGGCAGCGGCGATTGGGTGCGGATGGCGTGCGAGAACGCGTCGCCCTGCAAGCCATACTGGTCGCAGGCCGCGATCGTGCGCGAGCCGATGCCACTGCCGTCGAGCGCGCTGCCGTCGTCGGTCAACACGTCGGTGCTCTTGCCAGCCGGCGCGTTAAACGGAATCTTGATCTCGATGCGCTTTTTCTCACCGACGATCTGCACCCGCTGGTAGGGGACGCACTGGGTCGACGCGGTGAACACCAGGCGCCGGCCGGCGCCGAAATCGAGCAGGGCGCTGATTGTGCGGTCGGTACCGAAGGACGGGTCGCGATCGACCAGTGCGATCACGCGTTGCGGTTCGCATTCGAACAGGTAACGCGCCGTGGCCACGGCGTAACAGCCGATGTCGTACAAGGCGCCGCCACCCTGGGCGAGGTGGTTGCGGATGTTGTCCGGGTTGGTGTTGAAGTAGGAGAACCAGGTCTGGATGTTGCGCACCGCGCCCAGGTCGCCGGAGCGCATCTGCGCCCGCACCTGGTCCCATTGCGGGTGGAAACGCACCATGAAGGCTTCCATGATGTGCACCTTGGATGCCACCTCCCGCAGTTGCGCAGCCTGCCTGGCGTCCAGCGCCAGCGGCTTTTCACACAACACGTGTTTGCCGGCGCGTGCGGCGGCCAGTGTCAAGGGCACGTGCTGGTCGTTGGGCAGCGGGTTGTAGATGGCCTCGATGTCCGGGTCGGCCAGCAGCTCTTCGTAACTGCCATAAGCCACCGGTATGCCCAGGCTGGCGGCGCTCGCGCGGGCACGCTGCAGGTCGCGCGACGCGATGGCGCGGATCTCGCACAGCGATGCGGCCTGCATGGCGGGGATCACCTTCTCGCGACCGATCTTGGCGGTACTCAGGACGCCCCAGACGACCTTTTTCATACGGACTCCAAAGACAATGGCAGTGCGCTGGCGGCGGAGCCGGAGCGCATCGGCCGTAGAAAGCGGTGCCAGGCAACGGCCGCCGCGCCGACGGCGGCGGCCAACAGGCCGTAACGCGCACCGCGTACCAGCGGCGCCGGCACACCGGCATTGTCCGCATATTGCGCGACGACACGGATCGCGTTTTTCAGCAGTTCGGGCCGGTCGCTGCACGATTGCCCACCGACCACAACCACGCGCGGGTTGAACATCACGTCCAGGTTCTGGATCAACACGCCCAGGTAACGCGCCGCGCGCTCGACACCGGCGGCATTGCCCAGCGCGCGCGCGCCGATGAAGGTTTCGGCGCAGCCACGGCGGCCGCACGAACACAGTTCACCATCGACCTGCATGATGCTGTGCCCGATCTCGCCGGCCATGCCGCGGGCTCCGGTGAACAGGTGGTCGTTGAGCACGATGCCGGCACCCACGCCCACGTCGCAATTGATGAAGATCAGCGGATCGGCGGCGTCATTGGCTGAGAACTCGTATTCGCCCAGCGCCGCCGCATCGCCGTCGTTGTGCAGATGGATGCCGACCTGCGGCACGTCGGTCAGTTGCAGCGCGTCTGACAACATGCGGTGAAACGCGGTGTCGCGCCAGCCCAGGTTGGGTGCAAATCGCACCAGCCCGACCGACTCGTCGATGGCGCCAGGCAGGCACACGCCGATGCCGGACAACACCAGGCCGCGGCTGGACAACTCGCGCCAGGTCTGCTGCACCAGGCCTGTCAGCTGGCTGCAGACCTGCGGCGCCTCGCTACTGGTCAGTGCCTGTTCGGTGGTCTGCAGTACCTCGCCGGTCAACGTCACGGTGACCAGGCGCATCTGGCGCACGCCGATCTCCACACCGATCAGTACCCGCACCGTGCTGTCGAGCTGCAGCGGCGTCGATGGGCGGCCCATGCCGTCACCGGAAACCGGGCCGCTGGCCTCGCGGATCCAGTGCTCGTCCAGCAGTTCACGCACCAGCGCGCTGACGGTGGACTTGGTCAACCCGCTGGAATCGGCCAGACGCGCACGCGACTGGCCCGGCTGGGCCCGCAACAGGCGCAGCAATACGCTGCGGTTGATACGTTTGACGAGTTGCTGGTCGCCCTTGGTCTTCATGCCCATACCCGATATGCCAGCTTCAGTTTGCGGGCCGTTCGGCCTGGGCGCGTCCGGCGGGCTGCCTTCCCGCGATGATCATCCCCAGCACCTCATCCTCGGTCACATCTTTCGTGGCGTAGGTTCCAACCATGCGGCCGTTCTTCATGACCGCGAGCCGGTCGCTGAGCGCGAACACGTCGTGCATGTCGTGGCTGATCAGGAAGATGCCGACACCTTCGTCCTTGAGCTGGCGCACCAGGTTGCCGACCATGGCGGTCTCCTCCGGGCCCAGCGCTGCGGTCGGCTCGTCCATGATCAGGATGCGGGCGTTGAAATAGATCGCACGCGAGATCGCCACCACCTGGCGCTGGCCGCCCGAGAGGCGGCGCACCGGCGTGCGCACATTGGTGAAGTTCTTGTTCAGGCGATGGAACACCTTGCGCGCGTCGGCGTCCATGCGGTGGTCGTCCAGCGTGCGCCAGCGCGTCAGCAACTCCCGGCCCAGGAACAGGTTGGCGACCGCGTCCAGGTTGTCGGCCAGCGCCAGCGTCTGGTAGATCGACTCGATGCCCAGGCGCTGCGCGTCGGCCGGCGCACGCACATGGACCAGCTTGCCGTCGATGACGACATCGCCGCTGTCGATCGGGTAGGCACCGGCCAGCATCTTCATCAGCGTCGACTTGCCGGCGCCGTTGTGGCCCAGCACCGCGACGACTTCGCCGGGATACAGGTTCAGACTGACGTCGTCGACCGCAAGCACGCCGCCGAACGCCTTGCGAATGTGGCGCAGTTCGACCAGGCATTTCGACGTGTCGGGCCGCAGGCGTGCGGATGTTTGCGGCGCGTTCATTGGAGTACCTTCGCGCAATGCGCTGCGGTGCGAGCTTGCTTGGGGCGGCCCGGCGCGGAGTTCATAAGGTAACCTTCGCGCAATGCGCTGCGGTGCGAGCTTGCTTGGGGCGGCCCGGCGCGGCGCTCATGCTGCCTCCCCGGTGCGCTTGCGGTAGATCACGTCGAACACGACAGCGACGATCAGCACCTGTCCGATGATGACGTAGCGCCAGCCGATCGGCACGTCGAGCAGCAACATGCCGCTGTCGATGGATTGCATGATCAGCGCGCCCAGCACCGAGCCCAGGATCGAGCCGCTGCCGCCGGCCAGCGCGGTGCCGCCGATCACGGTGGCGGCGATCACCAGCAGTTCCATGTTGGTGCCCAGCGAGTTGGTGCCAGCGTTCAGGCGCGCGATAGACACGATGGCGGCGATGGTGGTGAGTGCAGCCAGCAGCGCGAACAACAACAGCATCACACGGCGCACCGGAATGCCGACCAGTGCGGCGGCGTCCGGGTTGCCACCCATGGCGAATACATAACGTCCGAACCGGGTGCGGTGCACCAGGAACGATACGAACAGCGCCACCGCGATCCAGATCAGCACCGGGATCGGTATGCCCTGTGGCGTCGCCTTATTGGGAATCTGGTAGGCGTTCATGGCTGCGACGAACGCGACCACGATCGCAATGGGAACTGCGGTCATCAGCGTGTCGACCCACCACGCATTGGTGGGCACACCATAGGCCTGGCGGGCCCGGCGCTGGCCGATTTTCCACCCCACCAGGGCCAGACACATCAGCAGACCCAGCACCCAGCTTGCGGTAGCGCCGATGGCGCCGTCGTAGCCGCCGCCCAGGCGCAGGAAAAATGCGTTCGTGATCGGTTGCGTGCGCCCGTCGGCCACCAGGAACGCGGCGCCGCGAAACGACATCAGGCCGCCCAGCGTGACAACGAACGAGGGCACGCCAACGACTGCCGTCAGGTAGCCCTGGTACATCGCCACCAGAATCGCCGCGGCCAAGCCGGCCAGGGCCGCAGCGGGCCACGCCCAGTCAAAGCTGTACATCAGCGTGGCGATCAAAACCCCGACGAACCCGAGCACCGATCCGACCGACAGGTCGATGTGGCGTGCCACGATGATCAGCACCATCACCGTGGCCAGGATGCCGACCACGGCGGTCTGCTGTGCGATGTTGTACAGGTTCTCCGGCGACAGGAAGATGCCATTCGACATGGCGTTGAACGTCAGCGCGATCACCACCAGCACGGTGGCCATCAGCACCATGCGCCAGTCGATCGAGGCGCGGCGCAATGTTTGAAGATTCTGGTTCATGGGGTTCTTCATGGGAATGGTCGAGCCGATATGGCTTGGTCGTTCCAGGCGATTGCGACTGTCCGGGCGCTAGCCAGGCCAAGCCCGGGGCGAATGCGGTTTGTCATGCATTCGTGAAGTCGCAACACTGCGCGCTTCGGGCAGCCCACTTGCACGCGCGCGACGCGTGCAAGTGGGCACCGTGCCAATCTATTTGCAGGCGGTGACCTTCGGATCGGTCACGCCCTTGCACAAAGCATCCTTGCTGATCCAGCCGGCCTTGACCACCACGTCGAGATTGGCGCGGGTGACCGGTACCGGCTTGAGGAACGTGGCCATCACCTTGATCTTCTTCTCTCCGCCATCCCAAGGGGCGGCCTTGGGTGCCGGTTTTCCAGTGGCCAATACCACGGCGGCGGCGGCGGACTCACGACCGAGCTCACGCGCGTCTTTCCAGACCGATACGGTCTGGGTGCCCAGCGCCACGCGGTTGAGTGCGGCATGGTCGCCGTCCTGACCGGATACCGGAACTCCCTTGAGGCCCTTGGCCGTCAGCGCCGCCACCACACCGCCGGCCATGCCGTCGTTGGAGGCGACCACTGCGTCGACCTTGCCGCCGGTCTTGGTCAGGATCTGCTCCATGTTCTTTTGCGCGACATCGGGCTTCCAGCCGTCGGTGTATTCGTCACCGACGATCTTGATATCGCCCTTCTTGATCGCCGCGTCCAGCACTTCCTGCTGACCTTCGCGCAGGAAGTTGGCATTGGGATCCGTGGGCGAGCCCTTGATCATGGCGTAGTTGCCCTTGGGTTTGGCGGCCAGCACGGCGCGCGCCTGCATGCGGCCGACTTCCTTGTTGTCGAACGTGATGTAGGTGATGCCGGGGGCTTCGATCAGGCGGTCGTAGGCGATCACCGGGATCTTCTGCTGGTTGGCCTTGTTCACGGCCGGCAGGATGGCGTCTTTGTCCATCGCCAGAACTATCAGGACCTTGGCGCCTTTGGCAATCAGCCCGTCGATGTCGGAGAGTTGCTTCTCCGGCGAGCCGCCGGCGTCGGCGCTGATGTATTTTGCGCCGGATTTCGCCAGCTCGGCCTTGATGGCGGCTTCGTCGGTCTTCCAGCGCTCCTCCTGAAAGTTCGACCAGCTCACGCCGACCGTGGCTTGGGCAAAGGCTGCGACCGAACCCATGGCCAGTGCCAGGGCGGTCAGATGACGTTTGAATTGCATTCAGTTCTCCAGTTGGTAGGCCCGGGCGGGCTCTGTCATGGTTGGCGCATCCCCGTGCAGGCAGGCCCCGTTGCGCCATGCAACGGTCGAGCACCCGGACCGGGCCCGGTCGATCCAGCAGCAGGATTGCTACTTAGTTCAACCGGAAAACCAAGTATGCCGGACAAGGTCGAATTGCGGTATAGGTGGAAACACTAGGATGCTGTCGGTTGCCCTGGTTTGCGCCGGCCGTTTGTCGAAAACTGTTGCGGCTGTAAATATATTAACGATATAGTTGAGCGCAAATCCGACAGCCGGTTCCGGCCTGCCGTCCCACCGTCAACCAAAGGAGCAGTTCGTGATAAATCCCCGCTGGCAAGGCATTTACCCCGCCATCACCACCAAGTTCCACGCCGATGAGCGCATCGATGCCGAAGGCACGGCCCGGCACATCGATTTCCAGATCCGCAACGGCATCCACGGCCTGGTCACCTGCGGTTCGCTGGGCGAAGCCAGCACGCTGACGCTGGAGGAGAAACTCCAGGTCACCCGGATCGCGATCGAGGCCAGCGCGGGCCGGATTCCGGTGCTGGCCAATGTGTCGGAGACCAGCACCCGCGAGGCGCTGCGTTTCATCGAGGGCGGCAATGGGCTTGGCGTCGATGGCTACATGCTGATGCCCTCGGTGATCTACGTGGCCGATGCGCGCGAAGCCATGGCCAACGTGCGGGCCATGGCCAACGCCGCGCAAAAGCCGGTGATGATCTACAACAACCCGATCGCCTACCGCGTCGACCTCAAGCCCGAGCACATGGTGGAGCTGGCCGATTGCGAGTGGATCGCGGCCATCAAGGAGAGCTGCGGCGACACCCGGCGCATCACCGACCTGCGCCGCGTGCTCGGTGATCGTTACCAGCTCTTCCTGGGCGTGGACGACCTGGCCTTCGAAGGTCTGACGCTGGGCTGCGACGGTCTTCTGGCTGGAGTCGGCTGCGCCTTCCCGCGTGAAACCGTGGCGCTGTACGACCTTATCAAGGCTGGCAAATACCCCGAGGCACTCAAGCTGTACCAGTGGATGACGCCGATGCTGCATCTGGACGTGTCGACCAAGCTGGTGCAGAACCTCAAGCTCATCGACCTGCTGGTGGGTGTCGGCACCGAACATATGCGCCGCCCGCGCCTGCCGCTGGTGGGCGAGGAGCGCGCCGCGATCGAGAAGATCGTGGCCAAGGCGCTGGCGACACGTCCTGCCCAGTACCAGTCGGTTCCGTGACCACATGCCGGCGCGAAGGCCGAACCGGCCTTGCGCTGGCGACGCTGACGGGCGATCAACCGGACTTGCGAGAATCGGCTGTTGTACATCTTGCGAAAGTCCGTCCATGAGTTCCCTGTTTTCTCCGTTGGCGCTGCGCCAGCTGACGCTGCCCAACCGCATCGTGGTCTCCCCGATGTGCCAATATTCGGCCGTCGAAGGCGCCGCACAGCCCTGGCATCTGATCCATCTGGGACATCTGGCCTTGTCCGGTGCCGGCATGTTGTGCATCGAGGCCACGGCGGTAGAAGCTGAGGGGCGTATCACCCCGGGCGACCTGGGCTTGTGGAACGATGCCACCGAGGCCGCGCTCGCCGGTTTGCTCGCGTCGATCCGCCGCCATGCACCGATCCCGATCGTGGTGCAACTGGCCCATGCCGGGCGCAAGTCGTCGAGCCGGGCGCCTTGGGATGGCGGGCAGCAGATTGCGTTGTCCGATGGCGGCTGGCTGGCGCATGCACCGTCTGCGGTGCCGATCAAGGACGGCGAGCTCGCTCCGCTGGCACTCGACGCGGCGGGCCTGGAGCGTATTCGCCAGGCGTTTGCCGCCTCTGCCGTGCGGGCCGCACGGCTGGGGCTGGACGGCATCGAGTTGCACGCCGCGCACGGTTACCTGCTGCACGCGTTCCTGTCGCCAATCTCCAACCGGCGTACCGACGACTACGGCGGCTCGCTCGCGAACCGCATGCGTTTTCCGCTCGAAGTGTTCGACGCCGTGCGCGCCGCATTTCCCCTGGAGAAGCCGGTTGGTGTGCGGGTGTCGGCGACCGACTGGATCGACGGCGGTTGGGATCTGGCCCAGACCATCACGTTCGCCCATGAACTCAAGGCGCGGGGTGTCGACTGGATGGATGTGTCGTCCGGCGGCATTTCGCCGCTGCAGAAGATCACGCTGGGGCCGGCCTACCAGGTGCCGTTTGCGCAAGCGGTCAAGGAGGCGACCGGTCTGGTCACGATGGCGGTCGGCCTGATCACCGAGCCACACCAGGCGCAGCAGATCATCGACGACGGCAAGGCCGACCTGATCGCCTTGGCGCGCGGCATCATCTTCAACCCGCGCTGGCCCTGGCACGCCGCCGCCGAGCTCGGCGCGCAGGTGACGGCGCCGCGCCAATACTGGCGCTCACCGCCGCGCGAACTCAGTCATTTGTTTGGCGATACGACGCTGGGCATGCGCTGAGACTTCCGTCTTCGGACGCTCTCGGGTGGGTCGAACGGGCTGCAGGAAGATCAGACCGCGTCAGCCGGCGATGTATGCCCCCACGGCTTTGACGCGCGCGGCGTGGATGGCGGCGCCCACCTGCGGGCCGCTGTGACCGCTGGCCATGGCCTGTCGGGCGATGGCGTCGGTCGGCACCCTCTGGGCGCTCGACAACGCGCCCTGCAGGCGTGACAGGGGTGGGTAAGCGAGGAGGTCGTTGCCGGCGGGTGCCGTGGCGGCGATGGCGCAGGCCTGCAGCAGTTCGTGAAAACGTGCGGGTTTGCGAAATGCATCGCAGCGCTCGAGCAGTTGCACGCTGGCAGCGCCGTCCAGCGCCATGGCATGGTCCACGGCTGCGCGCTCGCGCGCCGCCAGCAGCGCCAGATCGCGGCAGTCGTTGGGCGCGCGCAGCCGCTCGAACAGGTGCACACGGGCCTGATCGTCGGCGATCGGAAGGCACAGACATGCGAAGCGTACCGTCAGTGGCGCCTGCGACCGGGCCGTGTGGTCGGTCAGGATGGCTAGGGTGTCGCTCGCGACTTCGGCGTGCGACGTTTCGAACAGTTCAGGCAACAGGTGCGCCAGCGCCCCGCAGCTATCAAGCACCTGCAACATGCGTGATGGCCGGTCCTCCATCAGACCACGTGCCAGCTCCTGCCAGACCCGCTCGGGCACCAGCGCGTCGACCTCACCGCTGGCGACCATCGAGCCCATCATTGCCTGCGTTTCCTCGGCGACACGGAAATCGGCGAACCGGGCGGCGAACCGCGCCAGCCGCAGGATGCGCACCGGATCGTCGTGAAATGCGTCCGTCACATGGCGCAGCCAGCGCTGCTGCAGGTCGCGCTGGCCGTGGAACGGGTCGTCCAGCCGGGCCGTCGCGGGGTCGAAGCTGTCTCTTATACACATCTCCGAGCCCACGAGACTAAGGCGAATCTCGTATGCCGTCTTCTGCTTGAAA
>ENA-ORBV01009782-ORBV01009782.1-microbial-mat-metagenome-genome-assembly--contig:-NODE-9782-length-15581-cov-8.930728_pt1 | contig 15581 bp, 8 predicted proteins | sample MGYA00237777_ERZ505514 | MGnify/ENA primary metagenome ERZ505514 (study PRJEB26160, sample SAMN06269048) | microbial mat metagenome | isolation source: Oligotrophic lake microbial mat | place... | reverse complement strand
ATGACCTTGACATCGGTCATCCAGTCATTGATGTCGAGTTCTGGTTAGGGATGTTCACCCTCGTGAACATCCACTGATGCTTTTATAATTTTATAGTTACCATCGTTTGACCCAACATGACTTCGTCCTAATTGGATCTTAACATGGAGATGACCGCAATGCTCGCAAGACCCATTGTGTCATGCCGAGTGCAGAACATTCATGATTGAACATTTCCCAAACAGATCAAATGTGCAAAGCAAATGTTCACATCATCTTGCAATTGGATTTTAGAAGATGTGTCACCATCTCCTGCTAGCATTTTGTTGTCCATCTGATTCTCATGCTGGCTCAGATGGGATCAACTGAGCCTCACTTGTGGGAGTCCATGTGCATTTGTCGCATTGAAGATGAGCACTCTCAGAGATTTTGTGTCACAATGGCAAGATGTCAATTCTGTCAGAGAACGATCACTGACAATGACAACTAGCTAGCAGCAGCACTTTCTGCCAAGGGCAGAAGAACAGAAGTGCCTGGGAGAAAAAAACATTTGGTGGACAAAATGGATCTTCCTGAAATTTTTGGCTGTGGGATGGGACAACGGTCAGATCCTGTGTGCGCCTTTTGTGGCCTTTGTCTCACAGAATTATAAAAAATCAAAGAAGTCAAAAGTACAGTGAAGGCAATCAATCATCACCATCCTCATATCCATGCCATCGCCATCGCCATCGCCATCTCCATCACAACATCCATCCCCACTATCTTGATCAATTTCACCAACAATAAGACTGCAAGCATGAAGTTATCATCTCTCTTTTTATCGTTCCTTTTCGTGAAGGAAATCCATTCCTTTGTATCTTTTCCGCAGAGACTTTCCAAAGGTCGTCATCTTTTAGTAGCATCGGATTCAGCTGCTGTGGATAAGGGCAAAGAACTCAACAGCAATGATGCAGCCGCTGAGGACCATAAAATACGTCCTCTCCATCAAAATTGGTGGCCCGTCTCCACGACCTTTGCTCTGGACAAAACTCGTCCCAATTCGGTCGAATTGCTCAATCAAAAGCTGGTCGTCTTTTGGTCCGAATCGGACCAAACGTGGACTTGCTTAGATGATCGCTGTAGTCACAGATTTGCGCCCCTAAGTGAAGGAAGAATTGTGTCCAATAATTGCCTCCAGTGTGCCTATCATGGTTGGGAATTTGACAGTCAAGGAAGGTGTCAAAAAGTACCACAAGCCAAAAGTGGCACGGGTGGCCGCAATGTCCAGAAGTATCCCGTCCAAGTCCAAGCCTCGATGATTTTTGTGTGGGCCGATCCCGACTCCTATGATTCCTTGGGAACATCCACCACCATTCCCATGTTTCCTCGGTTGGAAACGACACTCCAGGAAAAAGGCGATTCGGCCTGCTTCATGAGGGATTTGCCGTACGGCTACGAATTGCTGGGAGAAAATTTATTGGATTTGTCGCACTTGCCCTTTTCCCATCATGGTGTAGGCGGTCTTCAACGAAAGATGGGAGGCGAATTGCCATTTAAAATGCTATCCGCATCACAGAGGTCTCAAGATCAACCCCTTTTTGAAGCATTCTTGGAAAATGCTGGTGATTGGGATCCGCTCTTTAAAGTCTCGCCCAGGCCTGTCGGTCCAGAAGCAACCCTGAATTTGGGGTTTTATGACCCCTGCCATGTACGCTACACCCGACGAAAAACGCCTGGGAATGACTCGGGGACCTCCTACGTCGCTCTCTACTTTTGTCCGACATCGAGTACCAAATCTCGTGTCTTTTTGTTTAATGTAGCTCCCAAATTTGAACCCAAGGGTATCAAGGGAAAGCTATTGGCCGAAATCATCAAGCGCAAGTTCACGCCAGTCTTTTCGCATCAAATATCCCACAAAATCTTTGATGGCGATGGTATCTTTTTACACAAACAAGGGGATCGCATGCAACGGCTGGGTCTCAATTACAAGGATTATCACACTCCGGCAGCTGCCGATGTCATGGTGAATGCCTTTCGACGGTACAATGATGTAGCGTGCAAACGTACTGCTGCCATTGCTGGTTTGGAAAGTATGGCAGAGGCGGCCATGCCACCACCTGGATCCTACAAGGACAATTTGCCACGGTCTCAAATGTTGGACCGGTACGAATCCCACACCAAAAACTGTAAAATTTGCTCGGCAGCTTTGAAATCCGCACAGCAAAAACAAAAACGGCTGCAAATAGTTCAAACCGCTTTGATTGGAGCCACGGGAGTCTCACTGACGACGTTGATGGGCAGTGCCTTGTGGATGGTTTCTTGCGCATTTCCCTTGGGTGCCATTCCTTCTGCGATAGCACGTCTTTCCGCTGCCACGTCGGCTTCCCTTTTGGGTGCATCCATGTGGTTGTCCAAACGAAAAGAAAAAAGGCAACAAGAGATTCAGCAATTTCTTTTTGAGGATTATATTCATGCCGAGAAAGACTAGCTAGCGGAATAAAAAGGTAGCAGCACTCGTTTGTTTCTTCTTGAAGCGATCCGAGGAGTGAAAAGTTGATGCCGAGATTGATTAGGTGCTTTTACATCTGGCACCCGTCACGGAGAAAGAATGTTAGTTCCATTCGTGAAAGTCTTTTCAACTGCAGACGGGCACCCAGTCAACATACAAAACGAGGTTTACTTGCCCGCTGGCAGCAAGAGCTTCGTACAGCCCCGCCAGATGGCCGAACGTGGCAGAATCAAACGTACTCCTTAATAATTAATTGATGATCCATGATGATTTGATTTGAGTGAGTTCGACGAGAGCTACTAACTCTATAAAGTTGATGTAACCAAAACTAGTAGACAGTATGCTCCCATCTCTCCTACTACTTGCACTAGATAGCTACTATCTAGCTGGTACAGTGATTCGTCTAGTTGGCAACAACTGCAGCTACAGGCGGCACTCCAATTCCTGCTCTTTCCTCTAGCTTTTGCAATTTGATGATTATTGTTCGTTAAATTTATGCCATGCCATGCCAAGCAAGCATAGCCTCCTACTGTAGCCACACCAAGTGTGTGGGGGTGGTCCATGGTCAACTCTCGGGCATTCCATTCACTGTGGTGGGGAAAATACGGCGGGGAAGAGTGGTTGCATGCACCGAATAGAACGTTACAAATTAACGGCGATTCTTTCTTTTTTTCCTCCAAATGACGCAGTGGTTCAAATTTAGTGGCAAACGTCTCTTCTGAAAATCACACACTGAAAACAATGGCTCTGCTGCTGTCATTGCTGGGCTTTTTTTCCAGATCAGCTCCGTCACCTCCAGCTCCGTCAGCTTCAGTTCCGCCAGCTTCAGAAAGTTGAGATTCTATGGATTCCTGTCTCGACAGTGCATTCTCGCAAATGGATTCGTCGGTCATGAGAGCGTCAGTCATGGGGTGTGTTTGCTGCTCCCGGAAATTCGCATCTAGGTCCGTGAAAAATTCCTCGGGTCGCTCGGATTGATCTTCGTCGGCATTGAGATTTTCATCCCCCAGATGACTCCAATGTTCAATACATTCCACAAAGACTTCATTCGGCGCTTGTTGCCAAAAGGCTTCGGTCAAGTTGGTCGTGGCCTCTTGCCACTTTCCTTTGCTTTGATTCAAAATCATGTAGGGCGCACCTACCGCCACCAGACCCAGGCCGGCAATGGCCGGTGCCAATAAGGGCATGGACGCGGCGACACCCAACGTCATGGCCATGGAAGATTTCGCATTACCAATGGCCGTGGAATGCAAAAATACAGATGCCTGCAAGGTTCTCCAATGCCCCGTTTTGCAGAAAACAGCAATACACTCACTGTTGGATGCAAAGACGTGATAGGGTGGCATGATATTTTCGCCGTGTTCCAATAAAAATCGAGTCCGTGCCAATACCAATTTGGGTGGATCCGATTTGGGCAGTACACCCTTCTTCTTGTCGTTTTTGGGCTTTTTTGTGGTGCCAACGTAGTCTTCGGAATAACCATTCGCGTCGGTACTATTGGCCGCGGCCACGGCGGCTGCAAACTCTTCGGGTGAGGTGTCCGCCATTTGATCCATATCCTTGTCTTTGGATCCTCGCGCGGTCTTTCGTTCTTCCTTCCAATTCCTGAATTTATTCCACATATTTCGAACAGGCTGTTTTTTGGGTGACGTATCATCCTGACTGTTGTTGTTGGGAATATTTTGGTCCGTGGGAGAACCGGCTGTATGGGAATCGTCCTGTTGGTGGTCTCCATCATTTCCTGCAGCGTTTTTATCAGGGCCAGCGCCAAATCCAAGTAAATTACGACCATAATGAACCTTGGACCATTTTTTCAATTCGTCCTGTTCGGTAATGATATGGACCGTAATGCGTTGTTTTTGGGAATGATCCTTTGGCTTGACTTTATTCCAGGCATCCGCAAATTTCTTTTTGCGGGCTTCTTGTTTGGTGAGAGCGTCGGCCGCCCCTTCCGGGGCTGCAGCTTCTGCTGCAGGTTGAACGGCATCGGGTCGATCTTGAGCCGTCAAACCAAAATCACAAATTTCGACATAATTTTTGCCCACTTCCAAGACAATGCCATGAATTTGAATGGGCCATACAATGGGAAGCATTTCCCAACGAATCACGTGATCCCCCGGGTAGAAAGAGTGTTCCAATCCTGCTTGCTTTTCAGGCTCGGGGTTGCTGTGGCTGCCTGCGTCCACAGCTGCAGGGGGAGTAGCAGGGGGAGGAGGAGGAGAACAAGCAGGAGCAGCGACAGTGGGAGAGTGCGGAAAGTCTTCTTGTCCTTCTACTACTCCGAGCTGCGTGTCTGTTTTTGTTGGCGTGTCTGTTTCAAATTTTGCTTTCGTCTCTGCTTGATCATTTTGTTGTTGCTCTTCAGCCTTTGTTTCACCCGAATTTTTAATATTTTCCTTGGAAGAGCCTGCATTTAATTTTTGAGGACTCATCTCCTCGAACCGTTCGGGTTCTTCTTCATTCTCGGCTGCTAAAACAGGCGCATCTTCTTCGTCTCCTTGTTGTTTTTTCTCTTCTTCTTCGTCTCCATTTTCCTCTTGATGGGAACCCTCTGCTTCTGATTTCTCCTTCCCTTCATCAAATGCCTCCTCGTTGGTATTGGCGGTTGGGTCTTCACTCATGGCAGTCGTATTGTCGGTGGCTTCGGAGGAATCTTTTTCACTCATACTCCAACTAGAAAAGAAAGTTTTCTTTCTTCGCCTATCGAGTAGGGTCGGTGGAATACACGGTAGAGTGTTGTTTGGGTAGCAGTAGAGTGGGTGTCTTGCTTCTGATATTGTAGTTTGTTGTCACAGGCACAAGAAATATCAAAAAGCACCTACGACTTTTACTATGTCAGTGTGGGAGGGAATCTACTCCACTTTTACGCATGCCGGTACCAGTGATACACCATAGTACAGTACACGTGTACTAGTACTGGCTTGCACGTACAATTGAATAGGACGGTGGAAGGAATTGTATTTTGTTATGATTCAATCGTTCGTGTTGTAATCGGGAAACTTGTGGCGGAAACCACGCCAACGGTTGTTTCGCGTATGTTAGGGTACTGGCGTTGCCGGCGCATTTCCCCTTAAGCATTGGTCACAATGATGACGTTTGAAAAAAGATATCTCGCACAGATTACCCTCGGTTACGTGAATTTTTACTATCGACGATGTCTACTCTTCGGAACCAGTGACCATAATTTTTGAATAACAATTAGGCCAGTCTCGTTAATTGAGGATTGTCGAAGATTTAACCAACGTTTTTGAGCATTTGCTTCCTATCTTGTCTGTCACAGTTTGAAATATATAATTAACGCTAACTTCGTTCACGCCATCTAGCTAGGGAGTGGATAGCGCGAAACTGAAAAATGCGGTTTTTATGCAAACCGAAAAGTTGATGGGACGGCGGCGCTTGCCGGTGTCACCGAAGATTGACTCACTCAATAATATTGCAGCGTGTCGGTGCAGTCAATTTCACAGAGTGAGGCACAACTGGCAGATCAAGTAAGAGAAAAGAATACTAACTTCCGGTCATTCTACAACTGTCAATCTTGACCATGGCGTCTTCAACAACAGCCGACTCTTCCATCGGCGTGGAGGCTAGCTTTCAAGATATGTTAGCCGGAGGAGCGCAGAAAACGAACGACAGCGACACTTTTCCGACCATGCAGAATCCGGTGAATGACAAGTTCAATCGTATTGTGGATTGTTTGCTGAAACCGACAAACAGAAACTCGGAAGGCAGCGCATGTCTCTGGGAATTACGTGCGTTGGCTCTCTCCCAAGGCGGTTTGGTGAAAGGTGTGTATCACGTTGTGCGTGTCTATTGTGACTTCTATGATGGTTTCTACAGACAGTCACTCGCTGGTGCTTGTACTGATAGGCAGATCTTCTCACACACCATTTTCAAACTTTCTTGTACCCGTTCAACCATTCCCTTACTTCCGTATCGACAACTAGATGAACTACGACAACGCTCATGGCCCTCCTTGGTAGGACTCCGTCAGGATGAACCATGGGTGGAGGAGACGACTCGACTTTTTGACCCCACGCCTGTCACAGCTAAGGACGTTTCCGCTTCCACACCGGGCTGCTGCAGTGAGGAAGAAGATCGGGAACGTGATTTGATTCGACGTGATGTTGGACGCTCCGTTCTCTTTCACCACTCTTGTCCCAGTCCCAATTCCGTCATGGATAGCAGTGGTGTCTACGGTGGTGGTGGCGACGACGCCGCATCGGTGAAAAGCAACGCGGAACTCAGCACGTCCTTGCTAGCCGCAGTATTGACAGCGGCCATATCATCGCCTTTGCCGATGACAACCACATCGACCGATGCCACGACAACAACCAAGATGGAAAAGCCCCACTACTATCAAGGCTTGCACGATATCGGTGGTGTTTTGTTACACAATCTGGGGTACAACGAGGTTATTACCACAGCCATTTTGCGACGCCTCTTGCAAACCCATTTGCGAGATTGCTGCAAGGATACGTTTTCTGATTTGCAGTGGTTACTACAATCTACCTTATTGCCGCTTGTACAAAAGCTGGATCCACCCGTCTACGAGGCAATCGTCTTGTCGGGGGTCCCCATTGGTTCGACCATCCTGCCATGGATGTTGACATGGTTCACGCATTCCATCCACGATGAGGAAGGAGCGAGTCGATTGGTAGATGCATTCATTGCATCGCATCCGTTGCTGCCCTTTTATGTCTCACTGGCACTGTTGATGCACCCGAGCTTGCGGACCGACCTATTGACAGTCGACTTGGATGATCCCAGTTCCATGCACTTTGCGATTCAAAATTTGCCATCCCGCATCAAATCCGACTGGTCCCATACTACCACTAGTGGTGATGGTGATGACTATATCGTGTATGTGAAAACACAAGATATTCTTGATACCGCTGTATCGATCATGTAAGTTACCGTTCCCTTCACATTCTGCGAGTATTGGAGAACGACAGATTGACTTGTGTGCTCACCATGTTCTTATTTGTTTCTATATTCCAGGGAACAAGAGCCACCGCAATCACTTCTACCGCTCTTCGACGCTCCCGAGCGAGCAAAACAAATGGGATACTTTCAGTTCCCTGTCGCTGCAGAAACTGCCACAACGAGTGGATGTGAGCGTGCACAATTGGCAAACTGTATCCCACAGCCAATGATTCAACAGCAACAATCCAAAATGACATGGCGAAAAGCTTTTGGTAGTCCTCCTCTTCCTCCACCTCCTTCCGCCACCAGTAAAAAAGCAGGAACTACAAGAATTCTTCGTCGTCGTTGCAGGAAAGAGTTGCGCGCGTTGCGTAACCGCTTGTGGGCATTGTTTGAATGTTTCATGGCCTTTTTGGACGCCAAGTTACCCGAACAGAAAGTTCCACTCTTCCTTGTTCTGTACTATCTCTGCTGCATTCTTTATGCCTTTTGTAGTTTTTGCCATTCGACGTATGTCTATTACAGGTCTTAAAAAATCGGATTGCCAAACAACAAGACTGAATTCACCTCTTGTTTATATCGTTGATGTGGAACTGACCACGCGAATCGAATCCACAACCATCCTTTTGATTGACAAAGAATCTATAGATGGATGTCCTACGCAAACTTGTGCCGTTGTCAATATTAAACTTTATAATAAATACATTTACATGACGTTAATTTATATAGAGTGCTCGGAAGTTGCTAGCTATGTAATTTCCTTTTGCCGCTAGCTATATCGACAAAAAATGGACTCTCTCCCCAATAGTTGTGTTGCTAGGTATCCCACGATTCTTGCACCAATTCCCTGAGTGACTTGTCCAAATCCAACGTTAACTTGACCATTCTTGGCATGTCTTTATAAGCAGGTGATTCGTGGTAACACGCAACCGATGACAAACTGTCACTACCATCGCTGCTGCTGCTGCTGCTAGACAGCTGGTTTTCTTTGGTTTCTTCCTTTTCCATACTACTACTAGTAGGCAGGGAAGAAGGCGATACCCACGCGCCCATCAAGGCATGAAATTCTTTGACATGATGTTGAGGCATCAAAATAAACAAAACGACGATTTGGAGGATTGCCCACGCATGTTTTGAAATGGCCATGACTTTGGATGCTGCCTTCGTAGATTTGGTTTGTGTCAAGACGTTTCGGAGCGATGCAAATTGTTTGCTTTGCGAGAGGATGTTATACTCTCGCAAAGCACAAAGCCGCGCCTGCATCCACAATGACGCTTGGTCGTCCATGATGCTCCTCTGAACCATGGCAATGGTCCTTACCTTGTTGACCAGGCGACGACGAGTTCTTCGTTTCAAGCCCACACCGACCAATCCAAGGAGACATTCCGGTGGATGTTGGTCCATGAGTGACATGGCCGTATCCAAAATTTCCTGTGCTGTAATCGTCACAGATTCTCCATCCGACGGTTGTTTTACAAAATCATTTTTCATTTCATTGGGAAGTCCACGAATGGCCATGTGCATGGTGGCAGCGTCTTCGGTAGAAGCCAAAACGATTTGTCTCAAAGTTGGGTGGACCAGCAAGGTCACGGCCACATAAAAGGGCAGTAATGGTTTGGACGACTCGGCCAAAAAGGCATCTAACAATCGACTGGCCACCGATTGATCTTGAATGGCATGGGTAAACAAGGTAATCATCCAGGGCAAAATGGCATTGGTCAAGGGAACTTCGGATTCCGCGACTGCTTGGTAGACTTCCGGGTCCAAGGAATGCAGAAACGGAAGCAAGATGGCGTCCAACAGAAACACGACATTTCCAAAGTTTTTTTGGGTGGCATCCTGTAAATGCGTTTGTATTAATCGTTGCAATACAGCTGTGGTAGTAATTTCATCATAGTTGAGATTGAAAAGCAACGCAAAGGCAATTTGATGCAAGCCTTGATAGTAGTTGGGTCGTTCTTCCTTTTCGCCCAAAGGTGTCGGTGCAGTAGCACCACAAAGTACCCGCGCCAATTTTTCTCGTAAAATATCCGATTGTTGTTCGCCTTTGGCAATAGACCCCGCAACGGCGGTTTCATGAAACATGGCCGATCGGTGGACATCCTTTTCAATCATATCCAAATCTTCTGTAAACGCGGGATCCAAGTCTTGCAGCAGATTTTCAGTCATTTGTAAATCGTCCTGTTCAACTCCCAGCATGGCAGGCCAAGCCTTTTGTCGGATGGAGACTGTTACAACAAGCAGAAGTGGTACATCCATTCGTGTGAGACGCGCCGTCTTTGGCATGAGCCATACATCAGCCTAGATACAAATGACTTACCATTAAACAAGCCTCCTTTGGACAGAGCCAATCGGCGGATTTCTTCCGCATCGCATTCCTTGTTGTCATCATCACCGTGATGATGGGACCATCGAAGTAGTTTGGCAATTTTTTCGTTCGAGGAGCGAAAGACTTGGTAGCCACCCTCGGCGGGCGCCAGAGATGCATCTTTTTGCAGGGTGATTGGCATGATTGTACTAGCTAGCTAGCCGTTGAGAGAAAAAAGTGAACACTAAAGATCCAGCACCTGAAAGATGAATACACAAAAAGATACGATGGTTAAGGATCTTTGTCTTCCGCGTTTTTGAAAGAATGGTGATGATGTTGATGATAGTATAACGCAATCATTGCATAGTGATGCGCAGCTTCCTAACCACTGATGGGAGGTTCCTCTCTGGGTCTGATGTGTGCCTCTCCTTTTCCTTGTCCATCTTCTTTGGCTTCATTAGTCGGTGGTCATGAATCAGCAAAGGACTACATTAGGAGCAATAGGATAACTACCAGCCAGTAGTGCAGCAGCTATGACATACAACAGTCTGCGTTGGCGGCCAATCAGCAGTTACGATTGCGTCACATCGCCCACAAACTGCATGCCACCCTAAGTCGTTTGAAAAATTTAGTTATGACCGGGATAGAGTCATCCTCGCAATGCACGAATGAAAGTGACTCGTTTTGGTCGCCGTCATCATCTTTTTGTTTTACACACGTGCGGCTAGATATTTTTAGTTTTTATTATGCCAGACAGGGTAGCTTCCATGCAAATTATGATCGGATAAGTTTTTAAAGATCTTTTGAATCTATTGGTCCTCCTGCTATCTACTGTAGTGGTGTCATTGAGTTCTGGTGCATAGTAGAGTTAGTTAGCAGTTCTTAGCATCAAGAAACTGTGGCAGTGGGAACATTCATTCATTGCTTCGGAAATGCCAAAACTCCCACGAGAGGACTCTTGCTTGAAAATGAGTTCCTTACATCTTTGCCAATTTTTAATTCTAACTTGTTCGCTATCTTTTTATTTGCAAGTCTATGATACTTCTGTCTACTGCCAAGCACTGCCTCCAAAGTCTTTTAAAGGGCCACCAAAAGACTCAAAAGTAGAGGTTTCCCCAAGAAATTTTGCTGCTGATTCTTATCCGATTCCACGCCTTGGACTTGCAGTTTTGATTCTCGTTCCGTAGCCTTGGCAATCGCCGTGATTAAGCCTTTGTGCTTGGCCATGACCTGTCGGTTGGATACTTCCGTGGCCAGCCTGGCGATCGCTCGGATGGCCGAGTCCTGAATTTCCGTCAAAAAATGCTGGTCGTCGCCGCTGACATCCAAAGTTGAAATGGGAGCTGCGTGTGGCGGAGAATCCAGTGGAGAGCGACCAAGTTCATCATCACCATCCACGGGGGGACTGCCCAACACTGTACCCTGAACCAGAGCAGCAAGGACTTTGTCGTTGCACATGATTTTGTGATTTGTAGTCGCATTCGCTAGATGCATAAGAGCTCTCGTTGCGTTGTCACGATCCTTCAAAGAGGAATTTGGCCTGGTACACATATCGGACAACTTTTCCAAGACTCCCTCATGGCGGGCCATGGATTCTCGGCATTCCGGTTCGCGTGCTCGGAGACGAAAGACTGCCGAAATGTTATTCTCCACGGTGGTATCCGCCGCAATCACCAGAGCGTCGATTACATCTTTGTAATTTCGGGAGGATTTTCGAATGTTCGAGGCGATTTTGGTCAATGCCAAGCATGCCCGCGACTGCACTGTTTGATTGCCGCCGGCAATGGCGACGTTGGCCAGAGTCTTGAGCAAGCCTGGACGACCGGCCATGGCTTCCGCGGTTCCATCATAGGCAAGATTGGTCAAAGCTCCAGCGGCACGGCGGCGTGCTTTTTCATTGGAGTCCTTGGACACGACGTATAGCAGGGCTTCTATAACGATTCCTTCTTCAAAGTGCACCAATCGTTTGCGGTTGCTTTTGGGAAAAGCTAGATTTTGAAGCGTTGTTGTGGTACTTTCTCGAATCATACTAATCTTTTCATTGACCACCATGGTAGTTAGCACTCGCAAGACATGCCCGTTCCTTGCCAAAGGCACTTGATTGGCAGGTGCCGAAGCTAAATCCATCAGTGCACTCGTGGCGTATTCACGAGTCACATCGACCAGGTCAAACTGTGCAATCTTGAGCATACTTGTCAGCAACCCCTTGTGGGCATACATGAGCACTTTGTTGTCTTCACAGTTGGCCAGGTTCGCCATGATTCGGACACGAATATTTCGACTGGGTACGTTCAACGGCGTACTGGCAACTCGTTCCAGCCAGTCCAGGAGTCCTGTTTGCCGGGCCAAACTCACACGCACTTCCGGTATCTTGGAGACATAATGAAAGGTTTTGGTAATGTTGAGTATAATTTCATCGGCGTGTTTGACTTTGGACTGTTCGCATTTGTCCATGAGACGTAAGAGAGGAGGCATCATGATGGGAGCATAGACTCGAAAGGCTTCCTTGACATATTTGGATCCTCCACGGAACACCATTTCAATGGCTGCACAAACCATACGAATCGCTTCATGATCACAGGTATGGTCCATAATGCTCAGTTTTTCGGCCAACACTCCGGTAGCTCCGTAGTATAGCTCGGCATTGTGTTTGATGGTATCATTGTGATCGAATTCTACACAAACAATTGATAAGGCTGTAAGGGTGGATTCCTGGTCTGCTGCCCTGCTCAAGTCTGTCGTACAGTAATACAAGAAGAAGAAAAGATGACAAGATAGGTGGTGAGAGCCAGCGGTCGATGGGTAATGTTCACGCCAATCCTGCAATGGTAACAAACCCGATAAAGATTTTTAGAAGATCTACTACACTACAGCATACGTACCATCAATCACTCGTTTGACGGCTCGACCATCCCGCAAGAAAGAGTTGGCAGGAGGATGATCCGAACACGTCGAGGCTCCTCCGATACTGCGACTACCGACCGTATGCGATTCGACGCCGGAGATCCAAGATGTTTCATCATCAAAACTGAACCGCGAATCGGAATTCGCGTCGCCATTGATATGCGTGGGAACCAACGTTGGGACGGTGCCCACCGACAAGTTGTCTCGACTCGGATTGGAACGATATTCCGTCATGGTGGCGGTACTTTGTTGTGACGCGGATCTTTGGGAACGTGTGCTACGATTGGTACTTCGATTGGTACTTCGATTGGTACTTCGATTTGTACTAGCCGATCGAGTGCCATTGCCACCGGTTCGTCGTAGAGGGGTACGAGACGAAGATATGGATATTCTAGAGCTGGAACCGAACTGCTCTTGTTGCTGTTGATCGACAAATCGCCCTTGTCGTCGTCGTCGACTTGTGTTGCCTCTATGTGATTGTTGTTGCAGTTGCATCAATATCCTGGGATTGCTAGTGGATTGCGGGTCTACCACAAAACTGCCACTTCTGCGACGTGACTGAAAGAGTTCCCTCATGGTTATTGGATTTGACTTTTGACTTTGAATGGATATAGTTGGATTTGACTTGCTCAGCAAGGACACACCTTGTGAGGAGGTGTATCAGAGGGGGTGCCTACTGTGTTGTGTAATGCCTGCGAATGTTGTTTGTTTTGTATGAGTGATCGATAAATTGCCTTCCTATTTCACAGTGTGACAGACGAATGATCTCTTTTAATTATTTTGGCTCAACCAAAAGTAAGGTGCGTTGCGCTAGAGGAAACTTCTTTCACGCACACCTCCATCAGCCCAGTTTCGTCCAATGGTATCTATGCGAGCTACTGGAAGAAAATGTGAGTACTAGTACAATTGAATGGATATCGCTACCCCGTTGTATCTGGCTTAGCTAGCTAGCAAGGAGCACGACTGTAAGAGCAGGTACGTCGTACTAATAACAAGGTTAGACCCGCTGATCGAGGTGCACCCACATCTTTTGGATAGGTCCAACGCTCTGAAATTTTGAAACGTGGTTGCTTGGCAGCAATTCCCGGATGGAAATCGGAACGAGCAGCTCTCAAGATCCTAACCCTAAAACTCTGCTGAACGGCTGTGTAGATACTAGCTAGTACGGACGGAAAGCTGATGTTACACATGTACTACTAGCAACTCCCGCAGTGCTAGGATACTAATAAGCTACTAGCTAGCTGGGTACTACAAGTAGCTGGCCAAACAGTTTCGTGGGAGCTAGCTACTGATACGCGACGTGTCCAGTCAAAAATGAAGGCTTTATGCTGTACTCAAAACGTCATGTGAAATCTTCGGGGTTTCCAAACAAGAACACAATGAAGCCCGTGGTGAGCCTATTCCGACTGTGGTAATTCATGGATGCCGCTTCCAAATGAATGGTTGGATTTGCGCTTTTTATGGCACTTGCTAATAAGACATGCATTGCAGGCGAGGCAATACTATTTTTTACATTTATTTCGTTGGGCCGATGACCAGAAAACACACTCTCATTTTTGTCTCTGGCCAATTCTATTAGAGCCACCGCCGAACTTGAGTTTTGTATGTCCGATACACCTCTCCATAGGCCTCTTCCAGAATTTCTTCTTCTACGGGGATAAAACATCGATCCATTACCATTGCGTTCAAAAGTGGAAACAGGAGATTCCAAGAACAATTGCTGACAAAGGCTGCACCCACAAGGCCCAGCGATATTCCAAGATACATGGGGTTCCTGGTATAGGCAAAAGTACCACTTATATGGAGTGGTGATTCGTGGTGGTGGTCGTCTTTTTTATGGTTTGTGGGCATCATGGGTGTATTGCTCTGTTGAAAGGCTTTCTTGGCAAACATTGCAACTTGAGCCCCGGTCACAAATAATGGCACGCCAATGGCAAACCCAACAACACGATTGTCAAAGATCACGGCGTCCTTGGGCCACAAGAACATTTTTCCTGCCACCATGGCCAGAAGTGACGACTTGTACACCATTGGAGGTTTAAAGGGTGGAAGTTTCGCGGCAACAGAACCCCTGCCGTTTCGTTTCCCTTGCAATTCTTGGTTGCTGTCGCTTTTCATTCTCTTTCTTTCGTTCTTTCTCTTTCTTCTTTTTCAAAACCAAAAATTAAATAATTGCTTGCCAGCTGACTGCTGTGCTCTAACAGCTATTAATTAGCTACTACTAGCTAGCTGAGAAATTAATGAACATGCCGCGATCAATCGAAGCAACAAGAAAACTGAAGAATTAATAACCAAGATTCAGATCTTTGGATTGTTAGTCGTGGGGAGCACTTCTAGAAGACATTTGTCATAGTGAAAGGAACGGTAGGGCTAAAGCTAAAAGCTACATGTTGAACATTGATAAGATCTCCTGAAGTGGAACTCCTCAGAAATAAATTGGAAAATCTAGCTTGGGTGGCTTTCTTTTATTGCTTCGCTACTGAACAACAATGATGACAAGTGAGCAACAACTTGTCTGCGCTCAATGTCGGTTGAGAGACAAGAAATCAATTGGAAAAATTGGCAAACATTCCATGTTTGAAGGTCCTAAATTGTTCCGCTTTGTCACTTTCTTTAAGAGATGTCATTTTGCTACATTGGGGTCATTCTTGCTGGGGTTCTGTTACAAATTTGCACCTAACATAGGAAGACAAGCCTGATAAACGACACATCTTCACCGTCAAATCGCCAAACAACAAGGGGTGAAATGCAGCAACAACACCTTAATGAAGAAACTTTCCTACTCTAATGTTCATCACTAGAACAGATGCTAATGCATGCAAATTTGAAAGTCATAAGCTTAAGCTCCCATAGAAAATGCTCCATGTTTGATCGAATGCTTCCAACAAGATCGACATCTTCGTTGGCAAGATTGCTAACACGGTGCGCATGTTTCGTCATGGTGAGATGCTTTTGTTACCACATGCCCGTAGGATTATA
>ENA-ORBV01009781-ORBV01009781.1-microbial-mat-metagenome-genome-assembly--contig:-NODE-9781-length-15582-cov-5.169300_pt1 | contig 15582 bp, 11 predicted proteins | sample MGYA00237777_ERZ505514 | MGnify/ENA primary metagenome ERZ505514 (study PRJEB26160, sample SAMN06269048) | microbial mat metagenome | isolation source: Oligotrophic lake microbial mat | place... | reverse complement strand
CTCAATGCCGTTGCCCGGGACAGTGAGGATGCAGGATACGTGGGCGGCAAGCTTCTCATCCTCGCCGCTTTCGCGGTGGGCGCAGTCGCGCTCGGTGCGATCAGTCTGCGGCGCACAAGCCCCTAGCGTCGCGAACGGATGAGTTGCTGGAGCCAGCGGTATGACCGCTTCGGCGTGCGTTCGAGCGTGTCGAAGTCGACCCGAATCAGGCCGAATCGTTGACGGAACCCGGTCGCCCATTCCCAGTTGTCCATCAACGTCCAGACGTAGTAGCCCTGAACATCGAGCCCCTCGACACCATCGAAGGCGACTGCGAGATGCTCGGCCAGATAGCGGATCCGACCCGTGTCATCCACTGAGCCGTCGGCTGCCACTGCATCGTCGAAGCTCGCCCCGCCTTCGGTGATGTACAGCGGTGGCAACGCAGCACCGTAGCGCGCGGCGTAATCCCGCAAGCTATCGCCGAGAAAGTCTGGTGCAATCGGCCAACCGAAGCCGGTCTTCGGATACTCGGGAAACTCAGCCAAATGGAACGGCAGCCCGCCGAGCCCGGGTGCCGACGTGCCGTCTGGGCTGCGATCGTGGGGCGGGGCCCCGGCCGCGATGCGAGTCGGCGCGTAGTAGTTGAGACCGTAGAAGTCCAGCGGCTGGTGGATGGTCGTCAGGTCGTGCTCGTCGATCTCGATGAGTGGCTTGAAGAGTTTGCGAGCCAGAAATGGAAACTTCGGGTAGTGCCCGAGCAGCACCGGGTCGGCAAACACGCGATTGAACACCAAGTCAAAGACCTCGGCGAAGCCTCGAGTGGTGAAGTTGTCTTTTGCCGGGATCACCGGCGAGTGAATGTTCGAAATGCCGATACCGCCGGTGACCGACTCTGAGCGAAGAGCCTGCACAGCGAGGCCGTGCCCGAGCAGTTGGTGATGGACAGACGGAAGAGCATCGAACAGCAGGGTCGCGCCTGGCGCATGCACCCCGAGGGCGTAACCGTTCAGGGTCACACTCGTCGGCTCGTTGAGCGTGACCCACTTGTCGACGCGGTCGCCGAAGGCTTGCGCTGCGATGAGCGCGAAGTCGGCGAAGCGGGATGCTGTGTCCCGCGTCATCCAGCCGCCTTGGTGTTGTAAAGGTTCCGGCATGTCCCAATGAAAGAGTGTGGCCATCGGACTGATCCCGGCAGCAAGCAACTCGTCGAGCAGACGGTCGTAAAACGCGATACCCGCCTTATTGGGCCCGCCAACGCCGCCAGGCTGGATGCGCGGCCAGGACAGCGAGAACCGATAGGAGTCAACACCGAGCTCCTTCATGAGGGCCACGTCTTCTGGGTACCGGTGGTAGTGGTCGGTCGTCATCGAGGCGTCGGAACCGTCGGCGATGCGTCCGGGTTGAGCCATGAAGGTGTCCCACGTCGATGGACCGCGACCGTCTTCTCGCACGGCACCTTCGATCTGGAACGCCGCCGTTGCGACGCCCATCGTGAAGTTGGGTGGCATTCTGGCGGCGAAGCCAACCGGGTCGTGCAGCCAGTCGTGGCTTGGAGTGGTTTTCGACGTGATCCGAGACGGGGTGCGCGAAGTATTGGGCTCGCTACTCACGAGCCGAGCACGGTCGTGAGGTAGTCGTTTGCAAAGACGCGATCGGGATCGAGCTGGTTGCGAACCGCAACGAAGTCATCGAACCGCGGGTAGCTCGGTCGCAGATCGTCAGCTGTGCGGCTGTGCATTTTGCCCCAGTGGGGGCGGCCGTCATGAGCACGCATAATCGCCTCGACCTCGCGAAAGTACTCCGTCGGGTCTTCGCGGTAGTACCGGTGCACCGCGACGTACCCGGTTGCTCGACCGGACGCCGTGGACAGACAGAGCTCGTCCGCGGCGCTCGATCGCACCTCGATCGGGAACGAGATACGCCAGCCCTTGGCATCGATGAGCCGGCGAACGGCGCGCACGGCGTCGGGCACCGCGGCAACGGGCAGGGCGTACTCCATCTCGCGGAAGCGCACGGTGCGATCGCTAGCAAAGACGCTCGCTGAGGCATCCGTGTATTCTCGATCGCCGGTGAGCTTGACGGCCAGTCGATTGATCGCCGGGATGAGCGGTGGCACCGCGCGGCCGAGGTTCACGATGCCGCGAAAGACGGTGTTGCTCATGAAGCTGTCGTCGAGCCAAGCCGAGAACGAACTCAGCGGATGCCGCGGCTCATCGGAGGCGAGGCGCGTGTTGCTCTTGCTGAGCACTGTCTCGGTGTGCGGCCAGACGTAGAACTCGAAGTGGTCGACGCCGGCAATACGTTCGTGCCACTCGTTGAGCACGATGTCGACGTTCTCGGGTCGTTCCACGGCGTGCAGCAAAAAGGCGGGGACGCATTCGATCGTGATGTCGACCACGACGCCGAGGGCTCCGAGCCCGAGTGCGGCAGCCGGGAGCAGTTCGGGGTTCTCGGTTTGGCTGATGCGAAGCAGCTCACCGGCAGCGGTCACGAGGGTGAGCGCGCGAATCTGCGTGGCGAGGCCCCCGAACGCCGAGCCGGTGCCGTGGGTTCCGGTCGAAACTGCGCCGGAAATCGTCTGCCGGTCGATATCGCCCATATTGGCGAGCGCCAGGTTGTATGGCGCGAGGAGCGCTGCGACTTGGTACAGGTGGGTGCCTGCCGCGAAGGTCGCGAGGGTGCCGTCAACCGCAAGCAGTCCGTCAAGGCCGCCGAGCTCGAGTTGGACCCCGGCCGTCGCGCCGATCGCAGTGAACGAGTGGCCGGCACCGATCGGCTTCACGGTGAGTCCACGATCCCGCGCGAACTTCACGGCAGCGACAACTTCTTCAACGCTGGTCGGCCGCGCGAGGAACTGCGGGTTGACCGTCACGGAGCGGCCCCAGTTGCGCCACTCCGAGCCGCGCTCGATTGCGCCGATCGAAATCACTGTGGTCACAGGAACGCCTTTCCCTCGCCGCGATATGTGGGCACGGTGTCAATTATCGACCCTTGCTCGACGATCGCGAACGCGTTGAGGTGCTCGCTGAGCTCACCAGCCTTGGTGTGCCGTAGCCAGACCCGGTCCCCGACGTTCAGACCTGCCGCGGCTGCTCCCGTGACAGGCGACTGCACCTCGCCCGCCATCTCACGCGCTACGAACTCGAGTGCCTCGGGCCAGGCGAGTTGTGGCATCCGGTCGATGCCGGGTGGGCCGGATGCGATCCAGCCGCCACCAAGGATGGTCGCGATCTGCGGAGTCGGCTTGCGCACCACGGAGAGCACGAAGGCGGCGGCGGGGGCCGGGCTGAAGTGCGAGTACGTGTCGAAGAGGTGCGGGCCGAACAGGCCGCTGCCTGCCGCGATCTCGGTGACCGAATCGTCGGAAGCCGTGCGCTCAATCGAGCCGGTGCCACCGCCGTTCACGAACTCGAGCTCGGCAAGGTCGCGGACCGCAGCGACAACTGCGGCGCGCCTCTCGAGTAGCTCGGCGAACGAACGCGCCTGCATCCCGTCGATGACGCGCGCGAGCATCGGCTTTCCCGGCGGTCGGTTGCCGAGGCCAGCGATCTGTGCCTCGTACGACATGACGCCGACCAGGGTGAACCCTGGCCGATCGATGACGGCTCCGGCAAGCGAGACGGCATCTTCGACCGTTCGCATTGGCGAGCGATACACCCCGAGTCGACCGAGCAACGGCGAGAGGTATGAGGCGTCGAGTTCGATACAGACGCGCACGGCTTCGCGGTGGCCGGGGTCGACCGCCGCATCCACCGCATCGAGTTGATCGAGCGAGTCGATCATGATCGTCACGCGGGCGGCGTTGCGTTCGTTGGTCGCAAGCGCCCTTATCGCCTCGCGATCTACGCTCGGGTAGCCGACCACGACATCGTCGATCGTCTCGGCGAGCCAGTTGGCCTCTGGCACGGTGTAGGCGAGCACTCCCGAGAACCCGGGCAATTCGAGCACGGACTCGATAATTGAGCGAACGCGCACCGATTTGGATGCCACCCTGATCGGCTTCCCGCCTGCGCGCCGGAGCAAGTCGTGCGCGTTGTGCGCGAGCGCCGGCAGGGAGATCACGCCGAATGGCGGATCGAGCTCGGTGGTCGCGGCATCCAGTTCGGCCCAGTATCTCGCCGGCTCGCGCCACGGACTCGAGTCTGGCGGGGACAGTCGCATAGTTGATGCTATTCGCTGAGGCTCAAGCACGGTCGGGCAACGTCTGTGTCGCCGGGCAAGCGTTACGCACCCTGCTTGATCTCAATGAAAGATCGTGGCTGGACCCGGCCTAGGCTCCGGACCCGGCCCAGACCCCGGATCCGGTCTCGGCCCAGACCCCGGATCCGGTAGCCGGTCTTTCAGAAGCACCCCGACGATACCCGACACCAGCAAGGCCACCGAAACTCCCAGCACCGCGCCCGCAATCACGTCAGACAACCAGTGCACCAGGAGGTAGTTGCGACTGAGCGCCATTAGCGGGATCCAAGTGCACGCCAGCACCCACGACCATACCCTCGGGTACGCAATCAGCACAGCGACCGTGATCGCAGCCGCAGTCGTCACGTGCCCGGATGGGAATGACTGGGAGGTGACGTCAACGAGACCGTCAACCGGCCGAGGCCGAGACACCACAGCCTTGATAAGCGAGGAGAGTGCCGACGAGAGCACCACACTGAGACCGATGATCAGCGCCGCCCGCAACTCGCGCAAGGACAGCAGCACGACGACAACGACAACGGTCGCAATCGTCATCACAACGGTGCCCCCTGCGACATTGAGAAAGCCCGCGATCGCGTCCGCCACCGGATGACGATGGGCGGCGACCATGTCGAGCCAGCCTTGATCCGGCCCGACTGGCAAGTTGCCTGCCGCCGTGGCGATACCGAATCCGGTAATTAAGACGGATGCTATCCCGATTGCGCCGAGGAACACCGCCGACGGGAGCCTGCCGATCATTCGTCGCGCACCTTCCCTCGGTCGTGCCTCGGTCGTGCCCTCGGACGTGCCCCGGCAGGGACTCGAACCCTGACTGGGACGATTTTAAGTCGTCTGCCTCTGCCGATTGGGCTACCGGGGCGTCGCGCTAGTTGTTCGCCGGGGCGCCGACTGCTACTGGCACTGCTACTGGCACTGCTACTGACGCGGGCACTGGCACTGGCGCTGCGCTGTGTGAATCCTCGCCGACGGCTGGCTTCGGGCGGGTGGCGAACTCCTCAAACGCGGCGCGAGAGTCGCTGCGAGCCTCGAGCGAGACGATGTCGCGACCGAGCCAGAAGTTGTTCCACCAGCCGGAGAACACCCGAATCTTACGCTCCCACATCGGGATCGCCAGTCCGTGGTAGTAGCGGTGCATGAGCCACGCTGGGAAACCCTTGATCGCGATCTTGCCGGACTGGAACACGCCGCTGTACAGACCGAGCCCGGCGACCGCGCCGAGATTCTCGTGGCGGTACTCGCCAGGAGTCTCGCCCCGCAGGGTCGCGACCAGATTCTTAGCCATGAGCTTGCCCTGGCGCACAGCGTGCTGGGCGTTTGGCACGCAGTATCCGCCGACACCGTTGCCAGTGACATCCGGAACCGCACTCACGTCGCCTGCACCCCACGCGCCCTCGACGATGCCGTCGTCGTCGATGACGCGCAGATCAGTCTGCACGCGCAGACGACCCCGCTCCTCGAGCGGCAGATCGGTGTTGCGCAGCATTGGGTTTGCCATCACGCCGGCGGTCCACACGACCGTAGCGGACTCGAAACTCTCACCGGTCGACAGTTCGACATTGCCACCGACCATCGACGTGAGCTGAGTGTTGAGGTGCACCGGCGCACCACGGCTCTCAAGATCCTTGATGACCCACAGGCTCGTCTTGAGGGACACCTCCGGCATGATGCGCCCCATCGCCTCGACGAGGTGAAAGTGGGTGTCCTCGAACTTGATTGATGGGTAGTACGACACCAGTGATGAGGCAAGACTCCGCATCTCGGCGTAGACCTCGATGCCGGCGTAGCCCCCACCGATCACCACGAAGGTCAGGAGGCGGTCGCGATACGGCCCCGGCGGGAGCGAAGCAGCCTTATTGAAGTTGGTCAGGATGCGGTCGCGAATCGCCATCGCCTCTTCGATAGTCTTCAGCCCGATCGCCTCGTCAGCGACCCCCGGAATCGGGAACGTCCGCGAGACGGCACCGGCTGTGACAACGATGATGTCGTACGACTGCTGCCACGAATAGCCGGACTCGGTCATGACGGTGACCGCCTTTGCTGCGTGGTCGATATCGGTGACCTTCGCCGTGACGACGTGAGTCTTCTTGAGGTGCCGCAGATGAGACACGACCGCATGACGAGGCTCGATGGAGCCGGCTGCCACCTCCGGGAGGAACGGCTGGTACGTCATGTACGGCAACGGGTCGACGAGGGTGACCTCGGCCTCGCCCCGCCTCAGCAGCTTCTCGAGCCTGAATGCGGTGTAGTAGCCGGCGTAGCCGCCGCCGACGATCAGAATCTTGGTCACGAGTGGTGGGCTCCTTGTGTTGAAGTTCGCCCCTAATCTACTCGGAGTTGTGGGCTGGCGTTGCGGGCTCGCGTTACGGGCTGGCCCTGCGGCTGGCTGTTGCGCGCGCGACTCGAAGTCGGCCGAAGAGACTCACGCCGAGCCAGACAACTGCGCCAGCGAAGAGCGCGACAACCCCGAGCGGCAATCCGACGTTGCGCAACAAGTTGACGGTCGGCAGAATCGATCCGAGCGGGTTCTGGGGTTGCACGGCGATCGGAGCGGGAGAAGGCGTCGGGATCGTGGCTCCGGGCGGGCTCGAGATCGGCTCCGGCGCGGCATCCGCTCGCCGGTAGAGGGTGATCCACTCGCTCAATTCCCCCATCGGGTTTGCCGACACTGGGCTCACCGACGCGGTGACCGCAGCGTATGCGTCGATGAGGCCGAAGCCGTAGATCGGGTCTGGCCCCGGCGTTCCCGCATCGCGTGCGGTCGAGACGATGCGGTTGATGACGTTTGCCGCATCGAGTTCTGGATGCGCCGCCATGACCAGTGCCGCCACCCCGGCAACGATCGGGGTCGCGCCGCTCGTGCCGTTCCACCGCACGTAGCCACCGCCGGGAACCACCCCGACGAGGCCTTCGCTCGGTGCCGAAACTGCAATGGTGATTCCCTGCGATGAAGCGTCGAAACTCGCTTCGCCGGTGGCATCCACCCCGGCAACGGTGAGCACGCCAGGCATCGTCGCGGGTGCGCCGACGACCGTCGTACCGCTGCCCCGGTTGCCGGCCGCGGCGACGACGACGACGTCGTTCTGCATGGCGTAGAGGAAGGCGTCGTCCCAGCTCTCTGGCCATTCGAGAGTGTTTCTGGTGAGCGACATGTTGATGATGTCGGCCCCGTTGTCTACCGCGAACCGCACCGCTTGCGCGATCTGATCGTCAGAGGAGACCTCACCCTCGCCGAAACTGACAGAGATCGCAAGAACCGAAGACGCCGGCGCTGAGCCGATCACACCAGCGCCCTGGCCCGTGCCACGGCCAGCGGCGAGCGAGGCAACCATGGTGCCGTGCTCGCTCCCCTCGGAGCCGACCGGGCTTTGGCCGTCTGGAGTGCCGAGGCCGGAGAAGTCGGCGCCACCGACGACCGCACCTGCGAGGTCGCGGACGCTGCCGTCAACGCCCGTGTCAATGATCGCGATCGTGACGCCGGAGCCTTCCGTCACCGTCCAGGCCGCACGGATTCCGTACGCGTCGAGCCAATACTGCTGGTCGCGCACGGCATCAGCGGATGCCGCGGTCGGCGCAAGGGCGATGGCTGCGGCGAGCGCCATGCAGGCCCCGAGACGGAATGCGCGAAGACCTCGTGCACCGGACCGCTTCGCGTCGAGACCCCGCATGCTGGCGCTCACGACGGCACCTGCTCGCACTCGCACACGCTCGGATCCCACGAGCTGCGCTCCAGCGCCAGATCGCCGATTGGGTTGACGCCCGCCCCAGCCGCCAAAGCATGGCCGACGAGAGCGTGCAGGCACTTGACCCGATCGGGCATGCCGCCAGCCGAGATGCCGGTGATCTCAGGCACGCGGCCAAACGATTCACGATCGGCAATGTACGACTCGTGCGCGGCGCGGTATTGCGCTGAAATTGTGAGCGCGGCGGTTGCCGTGGGCTGTGCGGTTGCCGTGGGCTGTGCAGGTGCCGTGGGCTGTGCAGGTGCCGTGGGTACTGCGCGTTCCACGAGCTGGGAGGGTTCGCCCTCCACCGCACCACGCTCGACTAGCACGCCGAGCAGCGCGGCGAGCTTCGGCATCTCCCCCTCAGCTTCGAGCGTCGAGACCGCCGCCGTCGCTGCCGGGTGCGTGAGGTAGTAGAAGGTCGGGAACGGTGTGCCGTCGGAGAGCCGCGGACGGGTTGAGACGACGGTTGGCGCACCGCACACGCATCGTGCGGCGATACCAACGACGTCGCGTGCTGGGCGACCGAGCTGCTCCGAAACTGCCGCGATGTCCGCCTCGGTTGGGGGCGCGAACGGCGGCCGCGTCACGAGCTGGCTCCGGTCACGGTGTGCCGCATCACGAGCTGGCTCCGGTCACGGTGCGCCGCCGCTCGCAGGCGCGACGAGTTCGCTCGGTGCGGCATCCGTCAACCCGGCGGTAAAGATTGACCGCAGCAGCGACTTGACCCAGTCGATCTGCGTGGTGTGGATCTGATCGCTGATCGGAGCGCCGTCGCTCGTTCGTGCCACCTCGGTGTCACCGATGACGAGGTAGCTATACTCGCCGGGGTAAACGAAGAGCAGGCGTTCGCGAGCCTGTGATTCGATGTATGCAGGATCATCCCAACGGGCGAGCTCGCCTTCGAGGCTGATCACAGAGTCCTGCTTCTCGGCGACTTGTTGTTCGAGCGACGCGATCTGCTGCCGCTGCTCGAAGAAAATGCGCAAGTTGGGGGCGAGCACAATCACGGCGAGCACGACGATGCCGAGCATGAGAACTGTGAAACCCGAGAGTCGCAGGTTGCGCAGCCAGTGCTCAGGCGCAGTCTCCTCGGGCAGGGCGACAGGCACACGCTGGGTCGTGGGTCGCGTCGCCATGTAGTCGATGCTAAGCGACGGGGCTGCTGCACCCCTTCAAGACAACCGCACGCCACCGCCGCTGCACCCCAGTGACGGATGCCGCGGCGGGCGCGGACCGCGACGCCGCGGCTATTTCGCCAAGCGAGGGAACGTGGAGCGCCCGGCGTAGAACGCCGCGTCCCCCAGCTCCTCCTCGATACGCATCAACTGGTTGTACTTCGCGACCCGGTCGGATCTCGCCGGTGCACCGGTCTTGATCTGACCGGCATCCGTTGCGACCGCAAGGTCCGCGATCGTGGTGTCCTCGGTCTCACCCGAACGGTGCGAGATGATCGCGGTGTACCCGGCGCGCTGGGCCATGGCGACGGCATCCAGGGTTTCGGTCAGGGTGCCGATCTGGTTCACCTTGACGAGAATCGAGTTGGCAATCTTCTCTTCGATGCCCCGCTTGAGGCGGATCGGGTTGGTCACGAACAGGTCGTCGCCGACGATCTGTACACGGTCGCCGAGCTCGGCGGTGAGGTGCGCGTAGCCCTCCCAATCGTCTTCCGCGAGCGGGTCTTCGATCGTCGCGAGCGGGTAGTCAGCCACGAGTCCGATGAAGAACTCGGTGAGCTGCGCTGGGCTCAGCGACTGCTTCTCGAAGGCGTACGTGCCGTCGCTGAAGAACTCGGTTGCTGCGACATCCAGACCGAGGGCGATATCGGTGCCGGGGGTGAATCCCGCCGACGAAATGGCCTCAACGATGAAATCGAGTGCGGCGCGAGCGCCCGGCAGATCGGGGGCAAATCCGCCCTCGTCACCGAGCCCGGTTGACTGGCCGCTCTTCTTGAGGAGGGACTTGAGAGCGTGATACACCTCGGTGCCCCAGCGCAGCCCCTCCGAAAAGCTGTCAGCGCCGAGCGGCACAACCATAAACTCTTGGATATCCAGCGCAGTATCGGCGTGCGCTCCACCATTGATGATGTTCATCAGTGGTACCGGCAGCGTGTGCGCGTTCGATCCGCCCAAGTAGCGGAAGAGTGGGAGATCTGCCGAGTCAGCCGCCGCCTTCGCGACAGCAAGCGAAACTCCGAGGATGGCATTCGCGCCGAGGCGCTTCTTGTTGTCGGTGCCGTCGAGCTCGATGAGCTCGCGATCGATGAGGCGCTGGTCAGCGGCGTCAAAGCCCTCGATGGCCGGGCCCAGTTCGTTCAGCACGGCCTCGACGGCCTTCAGCACACCCTTGCCGCCGTAGCGCGTCTTGTCGCCGTCGCGCAGCTCGTAGGCCTCGAATGCGCCGGTCGATGCGCCGGATGGAACCGACGCCCGGGCAACGACGCCATCCTCAAGCAACACTTCGACTTCGACGGTCGGGTTACCCCGGGAGTCAAGGATTTCGCGGGCGCCGACTGCCTCGATCAAGGCCATGGGAACTCCTTTAGAGAAAAGATTGTGGTGGGATGCAGTCGATCGCTGCGCCCCTAGATACTAACGCTGAGCACTAACGCTGAGCACCGGGCCTCGGCCGGCCGGTCAAGCCACGCGCCCAGCCTCGCGCTGGTTGCGGCCAAGAATTCCGCGTGCCCGGTCGAGTTCATGGGGGGAAATCGTCAACCGATACGTCGAAACTCCAGCGAGGCGAGCGTCGCGTCTGCGGTCACGACGGCGTACTCGGCGAATCCGGATGCCGCAAGCTGAGCCAGCAGCGGTGCCATGTTGCGCGGCTTGCGCTCCAGCCGCACGCGCCGACCGCTCGCGATGAGCGCGGCCTGGAGCGCGAGCAGGGTGGCTGGTGCGACGGTGGGGTCGTGGACGAGCGCCGTCGCATCCGCCCGCTCTTCTTTAGGCAACTCGACCAAATCGACGAGGCGTTCGAAGCCGAGCGAGAACCCCGCGGCTGGCACATCGGTGCCGAGGAAGCGGCCGATCATGCCGTCGTAGCGTCCGCCGCCGCCGAGCGAGTAGCCAAGAGTTGGATGGGCGACCTCGAAGATCGGGCCGGTGTAGTAGCCCATGCCGCGCACAAGATTTGGCGAGAACACGAGTCTGGCGCGGCTGCCGACGGCCTGGCGAATGGCGAGCAGTTCGGCGTAGGCGTCGTGATCGAGCCACGCCGGTGGAGCATCGAGGAGCGCCCAGCCATCGCGATCGAGCGTGCCGAGTGCCTGCAAGGTCACGGCTGTGCGGGCGGGGTGACCTAGGCCGAGCTCGCCGAGCTCTGCAATGACCCCCGCTACCCCTATCTTGTCCTCTTTGTCGATCACGATGAGGGCACGGTCGAACGACTCGGTTGGAACGTCGAGGGACGCGAGGAGCGCGTGCAGGATGCGACGATCGTTGATACGGATCGTGGCATCCGCGATGCCGAGAGAGGCGAGTGTCGCTGCGGTCGCCGTGATCAGCTCGACCTCGGCGAGCGGGCCGGGCTCCCCGATCACGTCGATGTCGCACTGAACGAACTGGCGGTACCGCCCCTTCTGTGGGCGCTCGGCGCGCCAGACCGGCGCGATCTGAATCGCTCGGAAGACGGTCGGCAGCTCGGCTCGATGGCTCGCGTAGAACCGAGCAAGCGGAACCGTCAAGTCATAGCGCAGGCCGAGGTCGGCGAGCTTAATGGGGTCGGTCGCTGTGCGCAGGTCGTCGGCGGTCAGACCCCGCTTGAGCACGGCGTACGCGAGCTTTTCGTTGTCACCGCCGAGCCCGGCGTGGAGGCGATCGCTGTCTTCGACGACCGGAGTTTCGATTTCGTCGAATCCGTGTGCTCGATAGCTTTTCCTGATGATGCCGAGGATGCGTTCGCGGTGCGCCTTCTCGGCCGGCAGGAAGTCGCGCATCCCGCGCGGAGGATTGACCGATGACGCCATGCGTCGATTGTCGCAGGTCAGCGGGGCCCGGTCACCGGGGCCCGGTCAGCGCGGCGGGCTCGGGCGCCGGGTTAGCCCAGAATCAGTTCCCACTCCCGATGATTCCGGCGTCGCTCGCTGTGGCGACCTCGTGTTCGCGGATCTCGCGCTGCAGATCCCGCAGTGCGGTGCGCAGGGCACGTTCTGAGTCGAGCCCGTTCGCCTTCGCGGATGCCACGATCGCGAGCAACAACGGACCGAGTTCGTCCTCGTCGGTTACGTTAACCGCGCCCGGCGCAGTTGCGTCGAGCAGCCCAACCTTCTGCGCTCGGCCCAGCAGCTTGTCAGCAAGCGCGAGGGCGGGCATCCCCTGTGGAATCCCGTCGAGGGCACTGGTGCGATGCGGCTTCTCGACCTTCTTGACGTCATCCCAGACCGCGATGACGTCCGCTGCCGTCTCCGCTGTCGCGTCGCCGAACACGTGCGGATGGCGGCCGATCATCTTCGCAGTCATGTGGGCCGCGACATCCTCGAGGGTGAATAAGCCGGCTTCGGCGGCGATGTCACTGTGGAAGATCACTTGGTACAGCACGTCGCCGAGCTCTTCGATGAGTTCTTCGGTGCCACCGGTAGCCGTCGATCGGGTCTCGATGGCATCGACGAGCTCGTAGGTCTCCTCGATCAGATATTGCACGAGCGACTCGTGGGTCTGTTCGCGATCCCAAGCGCAACCGCCGGGGGCGCGAAGTTGCTCGAGTACGGCGATGAGCTCGTCGAGCTTGGGATGCGGCGGGTTGCCTGCGTCGGTAGCGGGCTCGGTCATGAGGTCAAGTCTTGCACTCGCGGCAATGGTGACGCTTGCTGTCGTGGGTGGTGCAAGCGCTGTCGCCGCATCAGATTTGATTACCTCCTCAGCACAACGAACGATTGCGTACGCCTCGTATACCCACAAGGCGGTCCCGATGGCGCTCGCACAAATTGCAGATGATGCGCGTCTCATGTCGCCAATTACACTGCTTGCTTTTCTTGGAGACGCAACTAATACACTTGTTGCGACCGGTATCAGAAACACACCGATGGTATACGAGCGCGCTACGTATGCATGGGTCGAAGAGTCACTGGCGCTTGCGGAACGTGTGCAAACTACTGAACTTATGGTGGGTACCGCTCTCGGCAATTTTGCGTACGAAACGCTCTACAAAAAAGAAAACGCGCAAGCAAAGGACGCGACGTTTGCTACAACAGAAAAGAACACGACTAGCAAAAATGCAGTAAGCCTCATCGCATCACCAGCAGGCGCAGCAGACTCTTCGTTTCTCAGCGGCATATCTCCATGGCTTGTTTCTGTAGGTGCGCCGGTCGCGCGCGCAACGTACAGCGCATTTTTTGGACTCTATGATCGCGCAGGTCACCTGCTTGCAGCTATCACTGAACCGTACCGGAATCGCGACGCATTAGTCAGAGTCGACTATCCGCCTGCACCAAACCAGGACGACGCTTCACCAAACAGCGTGCCTACTCAAAACACAAATACAATTACCACTATTAAAAATTCTATTGTAGAGCCGGGCTCGAGCACCGTGGTCAAAAATTTCTATAGCGACTACATCACTGAAGGTGCAACCGTGGAGTACGTGGATGGCTGGATTGCCCGGCTTCAGCGAGCGATTAATACGAATTTCGAGAACCAAAATGGCGGGGGTAGCAGTAACGGCACCGATGATCTAAACATCCGTTCACTCGTGGTCACTACCACCGGCAGAATCGTCGGACTTTTGACGGCAGGCTCAGCTCAATTTGGCACACTTGCTATCGGCGGAAACACGACTCTTACTGGAATGCTTTCAGTCGAGAGCGTTGCCACATCGAGCTTCCTTGGCGGACTCTATGCTAAGCGCATCGAAGCCGGCGATTATCTTGCAGGTCCGTACGTGCTTGCAACCTCCACTACTGCCACTTCCGTCTTCTCGGGCAATATCGCAGTCGGCACGTCTGCGAGCAACACGCTTACGGTGAACGCTTTGGTTGGTTCGCATCTAATTCCTTCAACAGGAAGTACGTATGACCTTGGTCTGTCAACGAGCACCTGGCGTGCGGCATATGTGGATACCGTAAACGCGACGACGGTCGCCGCCACCAGCGCATCCTTCACGAACGCGACTTCATCACAACTTACCGTGACCGGCAACACCTACCTTGCGACCCTGGGAGGTAACGTAGGTATCGGCACGACCACGCCGTTTGCACGGCTTGACGTGGCAGGTATGAACAATGGCACCGCACCATTGTTCCGACTCTCTTCCGTGGCGGGTACCGCAACTACCACTCGCCTGGTGGTTGATTCTTCCGGTAACGTCGGCATCGGCACCACCACTCCATACGCCAATTTTGTCGTCAACGGTACCACCGGCCAAAACCTATTCCAGATTGCTACCAGCACGAACCAGGGCGTGCTTACGGTAACCGCGGACGGCCGCGTGGGTATCGGCACCACCTCGCCTGCCTACATGCTTGCGGTACAGGGCGATGGATATTTCTCCGGAAGTCTTCGCGTCGGTAGTAACCTCACCATCGACAACGGCTCGGTTACGGTAGGAAGCGCCACGTCGACCGTCGCCATAAATGGCAGTATCAACTCCAATCTCATACCTTCCGTCAATCAGACGTATGACCTTGGCTCAGCCTCGTACTACTGGAACCGCGCCTACATCAGCACACTGAATGTAAACAGCATCTCGGCTGCATCAACCACGATAGGTGGAACCAACAGTAACGACTTCACTCTAAACGCCGACAATGCCACCATCGACACGGAAGACATGAATCTTATATTTTTCCGCGGCACAGTGAATCCGAATGCCGTCATTGCTTGGAATTCAGTTGCTGATCGATTTGAATTCAATCAGCCAACCTTCTTCCGCAATCAGTCATCGACCACCACCGTCCCGACCTTGGCTCTCCAAGCCGCGTCCGGACAGACGGCACTCCTCCTTGATCTACGGGATACTTCCGGAAACACGTTTGTAGGGGTAACTCCTACGGGGTACGTCGGTATCGGCACCACCACCCCATGGGGCCTCCTCTCCATTAATCCAAACGGTATCACTGGGCCTGCGTTCGTGGTGGGCTCATCGACCGCAACTAATTTCATCGTCACGAATAGCGGCAACGTCGGCATCGGCACCACCACACCGAGCTCGCTCCTTTCTATAGGAAACACCAATGGCATTAATTTTTCGACTGCTACTAGTACGTTCTCGTCGACCGGCGGCATAGATATAGCGAGCGGCTGCTTTGCAGTAAACGGAACGTGTTTTGCGGGCAGTAGTGCGGGGCCGGGTACCGCGGGACAAATACCGTACTACGCTGCAAACGGCACTGCGCTTGTGGCGACCAGTACGCTTTTCATAACTCCAGCCGGCAATGTCGGTATTGGCAGCACCACCCCATGGGGCCTTCTCTCCATTAATCCAAACGGTATTACCGGGCCTGCCTTTGCGATTGGTTCCTCGACGGCGACTAATTTCATCGTCACGAATAGCGGCAACGTTGGTATCGGCACAACCAGTCCTACGGAACGCTTTGTCGTACAAGGCAACTCCTACGTGACCGGCGATATGTCGCTGTTGGGTCGTCTCCTCTTTGCTACCACAACATCGACAATACGCATTGGTGCTGCCGCAGGTAGTGAAGGCAGTACGGGAACCTCTAATATTTTCATCGGTACAAACG
>ENA-ORBV01009780-ORBV01009780.1-microbial-mat-metagenome-genome-assembly--contig:-NODE-9780-length-15583-cov-4.811492_pt1 | contig 15583 bp, 11 predicted proteins | sample MGYA00237777_ERZ505514 | MGnify/ENA primary metagenome ERZ505514 (study PRJEB26160, sample SAMN06269048) | microbial mat metagenome | isolation source: Oligotrophic lake microbial mat | place... | reverse complement strand
GGCGGGGCGTCGTCGTGTCGCAGGACCGGGTGGCGTCAACGGCCGCCGAGAAGCAAACCCTGGCCGGCCAGGGCGTCGCCGTCGAGATGGAGAGCGAGGCGGTGCGCGAGGCCGCCGGGCGCCATCAGGTGAAGTTCGCCTGCATCAAGTGTGTCTCCGACGCGGCGGGCGAAACGTTGCCCCTAGATTTTAACCGTTATCGCGCCGCCGATGGTGGCTTTCGCAAGGGGCGGATCGTGGCCGCGATGCTCGCGCGGCCGTTCGCCCGGATTCCGGCGATTCTGGCCTTGCAGCAACAGTCGCGCCGAGCGGCCCAAACTCTAGGAGGTTTCCTTGCTGACTGCCGTTTCTGACGTTCCGCGCCGTATGCTGGCGGCGGTCTATACGGGTCAACAGCAGGTGGAAGTGCAAGAGGTGCCCACGCCCGAGATCGGGCCGGGCGAACTCCTGGTGCGTGTGGAAGCCTGCGGCATCTGCCATACCGACCTCAAGAAAATTGAATACGACCTGCTGGCCGGGCCGCGCATTTACGGGCACGAGACGGCGGGCGTGGTGGTGGGCGCCGTTGGTAGCGTCCGGGCTAGCGTCACCCGCTTCGTCCCCGGCGACCGCGTCGTGGCCTTCCACCATATCCCCTGTAGCCAGTGCTTCTATTGCGCGCGCAAACTTTATGCGCAATGCCCGGTCTACAAGCGCGTCGGAATCACCGCCGGGTTCGAGCCGGCCGGCGGCGGCTTCGCCCAATACATCCGCATCATGGATTGGATTGTGGAGCGCGGCGTCGAGAAGATTCCGGACGGCGTCAGTTTCGCCGCCGCAAGCTTGGTGGAGCCGCTGAACACCTGTCTGAAGGCCGTAGTGCAGTCTGGCGTCCGGACGGGCGACGTGGTGGTCGTTCTGGGCCAAGGCCCGATCGGGCTCAAGTTCACCATGCTGCTGAAGCACTCCGGGGCCACCGTGATTGCCACCGACCTGTCGGCGAGCCGCCGGGCGCTGTCGCTCGAGTTCGGCGCCGACGCGGCGATTGACCCGCGCACCGTCGATTTGGCGGGCCTGGCCCGCGAAAAATCGGCCGGCCGAGGCGCGGATTTCGTCTTTGTGGCCGTCTCGGCCCCCGGAATCGTCGAGCAAGCCGTGCGCGCGACCCGCCCAGGCGCCAGAATCGTGCTCTTTGCCCAGACTTCCGATAAGGAACGAATCGAGTTGGCGGGTGCGGACATCTGTAAGGATGAACGAATGCTTTCGGGATCTTATAGCGCCGATGTCGACCTCCAGCGCGAGTCGGCGAATTTGATCTTTTCCGGCCAGTTGCCGGTGGAGCGATTGATCTCGCACCGCGTTGCGCTGGCTGGTTTCCAGGGTGGTATGGCCTTGGCCCTGCGTCCAGACGATTCCTCCTTGAAGATCCTGGTCGAGCCCCAGAAAGGGATTTCTTGATTTGATGGACGGAGATGTAGAGAATAACGTCGAGCCGGTGCGGTCCGTCCTCGGCGGCAAATTGAAACACAAGCCGCAATTGCTTGATTGGAATAGGTATACTGGGATGGTGGTACTGGTGTTGTCGAAGGGTGGTTACGAGTGGGCGTAAGAATGCTCGCGGCCGTTCTCTACGGGAAAGAGCACGTGGAGATTGAGCCGGTTGAGGTTCCGGTGATTGGTCCGGGTGACGTCTTGGTCCGTGTCCGCGCGGCGCTGACGTGCGGAACCGATGTGAAGGTCTTTCGTCGGGGCTATCACGCCCGCATGATCGTTCCGCCGGCCCTCTTCGGCCACGAACTGTCGGGTGACATTGTCGCGGTGGGTGCGGACGTGAAGCATTTTCATGTCGGCCAACGCGTCGTGGCGGCCAATTCCGCTCCCTGTGGTGAATGTCTCTACTGTCGTCGCCAATCCGAGAATTTGTGCGAAAACCTGCTCTTCAATAACGGCGCCTACGCCGAGTACATCCGCATCCCGGCCCGCATCGTCGAAAAGAACCTTTACGAAATTCCGCCGCACGTCACCTATCCTGACGCGGCGTTGATTGAGCCTTTGGCTTGCGTGCTCAAGGGTATTGAGGATTCGAATGTCAGCGCCGGCGACAGCGTGGCCATCATCGGCTTGGGTCCGATTGGTTTGATGTTTGTGCGGATCGCGAGCTTGCTGGGCGCGCGGGTGATCGCCGTCGGCCGCCGAAAAACGCAGCTTGAACGGGCCTTACGCATGGGCGCGCAGGACGTAATTTCCACCGCCGACACTCAGGATGTAATCTCGGCCGTCAAGGCCAATACCGGTGGCCATGGCGCCGATATCGTCATCGAAGCGGTCGGCAAGCCGCAAACCTGGCAGGAATCGGTAGGCATGGTGCGGCGCGGCGGTACGGTGAATCTGTTCGGCGGCTGCCCCAACGACACCACCATTTCGCTCGATACCAATCGGCTGCACTATTCGGAAATCACCTTAAAGGCCAGCTTCCACCATACGCCGGCGCTGATCCAACGGGCGCTCAAAGCCGTCTCGCGCGGCGACATTACCGCGCATGACTTTGTAAATCGCGAAGAGCCGCTGCAGAATTTGCTCGAAGTCTTTAAACACTTGATGAGCCACAACGGGCACATGAAGACCGCCATTATTCCTTAACGGAATGAATCACTTGCGGGTTCGTTTCGTCAAAAAGCCCCCCGGTGCCGGGGGGCTTTTTCCGTTTCCGCCTAGCCTGCCGCGTAAAGCGGCGCGTCACCTGGGCCAAACAAACGTCCGCAGTTTACTGGCCGCTGCGGAGCAGCGACAGGATCTGCTGTGGCGCGGAGTTGGCTTGCGCCAAGGCGGCGACGCCGGCTTGCAGGGTGATCTGCGCCTTCGTTAGATTGGCGGCTTCGGTAGCCAAGTCCGCGTCGCGGATGCGGCTTTCGGCGGCCGAGAGGTTGGTCACCTGGGATTGCGCCAGATTCACGGCAAAGGTGAACTGATTCTGGCCACGGCCGACGACGGCTTGCGAGGTGCCTAGCTTTTGCACCGCTTCGGCCAAGGCGCTGACGGCGGCTTCGGCGTTGGCCTGCGTGGAGATATCGGTCTGCGCGCCGCCCGCGGCCTGCGTGGCGGCGGTCAGTAGCCCTTGCCCCAAGGTGCCGATGCCCGTGGTGCCATCGAAGATGCCGATTTCGCTGGCTGCCGTCGAGGTGGCCACGCTGCCCACGCTCACCCGGAAATTGGGCAGGTTCGAGATGAACCGCACGCCCTCTTTGCGGTCGTCGGTGGCCGATTCTTTGACGGCGACCAGTTGCTTCAAGGTCGGATCGCCTGAGCGTTGGAGCGTGTTGTTGATCGTCGATATCACCTCGTCGAGCGAACGGCCATTACGGGCAATCGAGTCGTTGCGCAGCGTGACGGCCACCGAACGCTGGGCACCTGAAGGGTCGTTGGCGACGAGGTTGAGCGTCTGCGAGTCGATGCCGAAGCGGAATTGGCTGAACTGGTAGACGTCCTTGTTGGTGCCCAGTTCCGTCGCGTACGAGCCGCCCGAATTGAAGCTCGACTTGTCGGCGATGTTCGTATCGCCCACCGCAAGGCCTAACGTGGTCAGCACGGTGGCCGTGCCGCCAGTCACCTTCACCTTGTCATCGGCCGCGGTGCTCAGCACCAGCCGTCCATTGACGTCCGAGGCTGTCACCAGACCGGACAGTCCGGCGGTGCCGTTGATCGACGCGAGGACATTAGCGAGGCTCGCGTTGCCGGCGACGCTGACATCGTAGGCGGTGCCGTTGGCCGTCAGTTGTAGCGTCTGGCCGGCACCGAAGCCGATCGAACCCACCGCGCCCGACCTTAGGACATCGAGCGAGTTGTTGGTGAGCGCGCCCGAGGCGGCACCGAAGCCTTGCACCGCGCCCACGCGATTGTTCAGTAGAAAGGCCGTCCCGTTGGTGGAAGCGATGCTGAGTTCGCCGCTGGCCACCGAGGCCTGCAAGCCCGCCCTTTGCGCGTTGATGTTTGACGAGAAGAAGGCATTCAGCGAATCCACCGTGTCCTGCGCCGTGGCGCCAGCCGGCGTCAGTGTGCCCGTGTTAATCGTGCCCAGCGCGCCGTTCAGCACAAACTCGTACTGGAAGGCCGTGGCCGCGAAGACGGCGCCGGTACCGGTGATGGAGGTGTAGTCGAGCGTGCTGGCCGTCCCTTGGTTGGCCAGGAGCGACGAGCCCAGGCCGAGAATGTTGGTGCTGTCGCCGGCGGCGACGAAGCTAAAGCGCTCGCCCTGCTTGTTCCGCAGGACAATGTTTTCGGTCGGGTTCGCGCTGACGACTTCGATCCCTGCGGCTTGCAGGGCGCTGTTGGCGGTCACCTGGGCACTGAAGTCGGCGAGGACCTGGTTTACGGTGGTGGTGCCGCCGGTGACGGCGAGTTTCAGGTCCACCGGAGCGCTCAGGCCGCCGCCTTGCACGCGCACGATGATGTTGCCGGCCGTGCCTCCGGTGAGGCCGGCCCCTAGCGCCGCCGCGCCGCCCAGCACGGTGCTCACTTGACGTTTGCCGGCGGTGCCGCTGGAGAAGTTACCCAGCAGGGCATTAGCCGTGCGGTCGCCGGCCTCCACCTGGAAGGCGGCGGAAGAGCTGGTGAAGCCGAGGCGTTCCTTCACCGTGCCGTCGGCTTGTTTATCTTGCACGACGATCGCGCGGACGCCAGCGTTTTTGAAGGCGGTCGACTGTTGCGATCCCGAGTTGCCCGCCGCGTCGATCGCGGTGTTGATGGCGTCGGCGAGATTGCTCGTGTTGGTGACGCCGGAAAGCGGCAAGCTCACCCGGATGCGTTTGTCATCGGAGAAGCCGGCGCCCCGGAAGGTGAACTGCGTCGCGTCCGGAACCGCTGCGTCGGCCCGGTTCGATAGATCGGCCAAAATGTTGGCCACCGAAGTGGCCGAAGAAGTGGAGATATCGGTGCCCGCCTGGCCGGCCGCCTGCACGCCCGATAGGCCCAGCGAGCGGGTGTCGACCGTCGAGGCAGAGAGATCGACGGCGATGCTGCCGTTGGTGATCTTGGCCGCGCTCGAGGCGCCGGCCCCGCCGCCGATAAAGACGCTCAGGTTCTTGGCCAGCGCGCCGCCAACGTTCAAGCCAATGGTTTGCGCCTGGCGGTCGATTTCCGTTAGCACTGAGCCAAACTCTGAGTTGAGCAAAGCACGGGAGCCGCTAAAGGTGCCCGTGGCCGATTGCGTGGCCAGGGTCCGCGCGCGGTCAATCAGTTTGGAGATGTTATTCAGCCCGCCGTCGACAATCTGTAACTGGCTCAAGCCGTCGTTCGCGTTCCGGATGCCCTGGGTGATGACGGAGATGTCGGAACGAAAATTATTGGCAATGGCCAGCCCGGCGGCATCGTCACCGCTGGTGGTAATGCGCAATCCGGATGTCACCCGGGAAATCGTTTTCGATTGAAAATCAGAATTATTGCGGAGATACTCGCGGGCTTGCAACGAAGTGATGTTGCTATTGATGGAAAAACCACCCATGGGAATGACTCCTTCCTAGAGTTCGCAAACGGTAGCCAGCGGCAGAATCATTCTGTCTCACCAGAGGCGGGTTGAACACCCGGGCAGCTAATACCTCTCACGGACCCATATCGGGCGAGGCGGAAAGAGTATGAGGAAAATTTCAATTATTTTTGAGCGATGGTTCCAGTTAGACCCTTACCCCCTGGCAATATCCCTTCCCCGTAGCACCCCGGGATTCTCGCGGCGCAAGCGGAGCGAAGTCTGTTTGGCGGTGCGGGCGCGATCCTCGTCGCCCATCCGGAAATACACTTGCGACAGCATCACCCAGGGCTGGGCGTTCTGAGGATCGATTCAGGTTGCTGAGCGCGCGCGCCAACGCCACGCGAGCCGGCGAATACTCGGGCCGGATGGCGATCACTTTTCGCAGCGGCGCGAGCGACGGCTCCCATTGCGACTGCTTCACCAGCAGATCGCCAGAAAAGAAATAGGGTTCCTCATAGCGGTCATCCAACTCCATCGCCCGCTGCAGGTATTTCATTCCGGTGGCTGTGTTTCCGGCTTTCTGCAGGTAGTAACCGTGTTCGAACTGCGCGCGGGCAGAAGCCGGAAAGCGCGTCGCCGCTTCGGTTGCCAGCAGCGCCGCCGCGGCTTGATCGCCGGCATCCTGATAGGCCTTCAGCGCGAGAAAATAGAGGTTTTGCTCGCTGGGAGCCAGACGCAAGGCTTGCCGGGCGATCGCCGCCGCCTCATGGAAATAGCGGCCGCGGCTGTACTCAACGCTTAACACCTGCATCAATTTGACGTTTCTGGGTTCGAAGGCCAAGGCCGCTTTCCAGGCGCGAATCGTGTCTTCGCGCCGGCCGGAGCGTTGCGGGTGGCCGGCCCTCCAATGCCTCCGTCATTGTGACGAGTACCGGTACGGGCGCGGCCCGCACGGTGCAAACGAACGCCGCCGGCCAGTGGCGCCTCACGCCCCTCAACCCCGGCAGCTATTCGATTCAGGTGAAAGCGGATGGCTTCAAATCGCAGGTCCGCAAGGATATTGAACTGCAGGTAAGCGCGGTCTTGGAAGTCGATTTCAATCTGGCGCTCGGTTCGGTCACCGATACCGTCGAATTCACCGGCGCGGCGCCGCTGCTGCAAACTGAGGAAGCCTCGGCGGGCAACGTGGTGTCCGCGAAGGAACTGGAACGCCTGCCGGTGAACGGGCGGAACTTTACGCGCCTCATTCTCCTGATGCCCGGCACCAGTTCGGTGACGCGCAGTCAGTCGCGAGGTACGGGCCAGTCGGGCACCGCGCTTTTCTCGGTGAACGGCGCACGTCCGCAGGACAACAACTATACGATTGACGGCTTTGACGCCAACATGCAGATGATGAACTCGCCGGGTATTTCCCCGCCGATGGAGGCGCTGCAGGAATTTAAAATTGCTACGAACACGGGCTCCCAGTTCGGCCGTTCGATGGGCGCCAACGTTTCGATGGTGATCAAGTCCGGCACCAACCAGTTACAGCCAGCGGCTCCCGCGCCAACAATCGCGATGGTCTGCACTGGCGATATGACTAAAATATTAGCGAAAAGAACACTTTCTATTTCCGCTTCAGTTATCAGAACGCCGACTTACTCCAACCGGCCTTGCAGCCGAACTTCATCAGTAATAGCGAATACGATGCCACGAACTACGGCGGCTCCTGGACCCATATCTTCAACCCCACCACCACCCTCGAGTTGGGTTTTGGCACCAACCAGCCCAATAACCCCGGCATCACGTCGAAGGGCGCTCTGACGCGTTCGGAGTTCCTTACGAAAACGGGAATGCAGATGTACCAGAAGGAAGTATTCGGGGATCCGCTCGTTAACATCGGCTTTGGCGCTTACGGCACCCCTGGCGCTGGCGGCGATGTTACTGGCGACAACGTCTGGCAGTGGCGCGGCAACTTTACCAAGATTAAGGGTAAGCATTCGCTGAAGGCGGGCGGGCAGTATCATCGCGTTCGAATCAGTTTAACGATAGTTACAATGACCTGCAGACAACGCTGAAAAAGCGCTTCTCGCGTGGCCTCCAGTTCAACATGAACTACTCCTGGCAGAAGTCGCTGGATAACCAGTCTTCGCTCGCCGAAAGCAACAAGACGGAAGATCCTTTCAATCGGTGTCGTGATTGGAGCCGCTCCAGTTGGGACATCAATCACGTCTTCGTCTTCTCCTACGTCTACGAGCTTCCCTTTGGCCGAGGCCGCCAGTTTGGTCGGCGGCTGGTCGTTCGAAGGGATTACGCGCGTGGAAACCGGACCGCCCATCATGGTGTTCACCAGTCAAGATATCGCCAACACGGGCCGTAAAACTTAGCGGCTCAATCTGGTGGGCAATCCGAACGATGGTCCGAAAACGGCGGAACAGTTTTTCAATACCTCCGCTTTTGTGCGGCCGCCAATCTACGAATTCGGCAATGCTTCCCCGAATATCACCAACGCCGACCGCATCCTGAGCTTGGACTTTACGTTACATAAAGCCTTCAAGATTACGGAACGCCACGCGACCCCGTCGGCAACATCAATGCCGGCGATTTTGGCCGCGTCAACAGCCAGCGGGTCGCTTCGCGGCAGATTTAGCTCAGTCTGCGCTATCGCTTCTAAACCGACTCGCTTCGTTCAAAGAAAGGGCCGCGGTTCGCCGCGGCCCTTTCTGGTAATGCGGCCATCCACTGGCTGCCACAGGCTGCCACGGGGGGGCTTCTCGCTCACTCTGCAACGCGACATCGGCTACAAGACGGTGCTCGACGTGGGCTACATGGGTTCGCTCGGGCGGCACCTGCTCTGGCAGCCCAACCTGAACGCGATTCCCTTTGGCTCTAATTTCCTCGCCCCCACCAATGACCCCACCACGAACCGTCCGCTGCCGCTGAACTTCCTGCGGCCCTATCCGGCTGGGGCAATCTGACGGTGCGCGAACCGGCAGGCTCCTCGAACTACCACAGGTCTCAGCGAATCGTCGCTTCGCCTCGCTTGCGCACGCCAATCACGAGGACTTCGCCTTTGGCGGTCATCTGGCCCCAAGGGCCCTCGCAATTCAGGCATTCATCGCCTTGCGCGCGGTGCCACAGGTAGGCCTCGTAGGTATCGAGCCCGGTGGAGGCATCGCTGTCAGGCCGCCAATAGACGTCGTAGTTCGCTTCGAGCGCATGAAAGCGCAGGGGCGTTTTCTTGCCCGAAAGCCCATAGTGCGCCAGGCGAATGATGCGAGTCGGCAACATATAGGCGGTCTGGATGTAAGCCTGGTCGCGCACCAGCAGACTAGCCTTCACCAGTTTGCCTTTCCAGTTGAAGTCCTCATAACTGCGCACGTCGAAGCCATCGGCGTACCAGGACTGGCAGCCCCAAGCGACGCGCAAGTAAATCTTGCCGCCCGGCTTCACCACGCGCCGCATTTCGCGTAGGGCACGCTCGGGCTCGGGAATGTGCTCCAGCACCCAAACGGTCCAGATGGCGTCAAAGGTGTGGTCAGGAAAGGGCATAGCGGTCGCCGAGCCGACGACAAATTTCTTGTGATAGAGCGGTGCCACGGTGGGCGAAAGGTCCAGCCCGGTATAGTCGGCAACCACGTCCTGCAAGGATCCGCGGCCGGAGCCAACCTCCAGCACCTTCTTGTCCTCTAAATGGTGCTCCCTGACGAACGCCTTGACGTCGGAAGTGATACCCATGTTGTCGGCGGCGGTGCGGGCGGTCGACTCGTAGTCAATCCCTTTGGGCTTCGGCCCTTGCAGATAGGCGCTCTCGTAGAAGTCGGACGTGCGCTTCTTTTGGGTGGGCGCGGAGCCGGCCACGGACGCGGCTTCCACCTTCGCGGGGCCGTAAAGACTGGGGTCCACGTCGTAAGGGAAGTGGATCAGCACCAGCAGCGTTACCACTGGCACATAAAAATAAAGGGTCACCCGGCCGATGCCTCTACCAATGTCGAGAAGTTCCGCTGCCAGACCGCGCTTCGCCATACCGGGTCTATCGCCCAGGGAGGGAAAACACTTTACCCCGACCGGCTAATGCGTCAGCAAGCGGATCGAGCCGATCGCGGCAGAGAGGCTCCCACCAAAAATGAGCCGACCCAGGCCGGAGGAGCGGCCCCCGTGATAAGCGGTGGAACCTGCCGCACCATTCCGGCTACTCTTAGGTGAGTGTCCAACGAGCGTAAACTTACCGCGCACGTCAAAGCCGCCGGTTGAGCCAGCAAACTGAGTCCAAAGGTTTTGGACCACGTGTTGAGCCGCATCCCGCGTCTCCCTAATGCCAATGTCCTCGTCGGGTTTGACACGTCGGACGATGCCGGCGTCTATAAGCTCTCGCCCTCGCTCGCCCTCGTGCAGACCGTCGACTTCTTCACGCCCATCGTCGACGACCCCTATACCTTCGGCGCCATCGCCGCCGCCAATGCCCTCTCCGATGTCTACGCCATGGGTGGCACACCGCTTACCGCCCTCTCCGTCCTCGCCTACCCCGAAAAAGGCGACCTCGACGATCTCGAAGCCATCCTCCGCGGCGGCGCGGAAAAATTACTGGAGGCCGGCTGCGTTTTGCTCGGCGGCCACAGCGTGAAAGACGACGAAGTCAAGTTTGGCTATGCCATCACCGGCACCGTCCATCCCGACCACGTCAAGGCCAATGCCGGCGCCCGCCCCGGCGACGTCCTGCTGCTCACCAAACCCCTCGGCACGGGTGTCATCACGACGGCCCTCAAGCGTGGGCTCGCCACTGACGCCCACGTCGAAGCCGCCATCGCCAGCATGCTCACGCTCAATCGCACGCCGCCGGGCGCCGTCGAACACACCCACGGCATCACCGACGTCACCGGCTTCGGCCTGCTAGGCCACGCCCGCGAGATGGCCAAAGCCAGCGGCGTCACGCTCGAGTTTCACTCCCAGGAAATCGAATTCCTCCCCGGCGCCCTCGACTATGCCCGCGCCGGCGCCCTCCCCGGTGGACTGCATAACAACTGCGACTTCGCCTCCTGCGATGTCACGATCGCCGCTCATGTGCCCGCCGAAGTCGCCCACCTTCTCTACGACCCCCAAACCAGCGGCGGACTCTTGATCGCCCTGCCGCCCGAAGCCGCCGTCCACTTCCCACTCGCTCGCCAAATCGGCCGCGTGCTCACCTTAGGAGAGAAAGCCATTTGCGTCCTCTGAACCCGATCATCGTCGCCCTCGACGTCGAATCCGCCGCCCAAGCCCATCAAATGGTGGCCCATTTGGCCGATTCCGCCGATTTCTACAAGGTCGGCCTGGAACTCTACGCCGCCGCCGGCATGCCCTTTGTCCGCGAACTCATCGCCCAGGGCAAGCAGGTCTTCCTCGACCTCAAGTTCTACGACATCGGCGAAACCGTTAAGCGCGCCGTGGCCCAGGTCGCAGCCGTCGACGGCATTCGCTTCCTCACCGTCCACGGCCACCCCTCCGTCATGCGCGCGGCGATGGAAGGTAAAGCCGGTTCGCCCCTGCAAATCCTCGCCGTCACCGTCCTCACCAGTTGGACCGATGCCGACCTCGCCATCGACGGCCACCCCGGTACCGCTAGCGACCTCGTCGCCCTCCGCGTCGCCAACGCCCGGGACTGCCACATCGACGGCCTCATCTGCTCTCCCCTCGAAGTCGCCCGCGTCCGCCAAATCGCCGGCCCTCGTTCTATCCTCGTTACCCCCGGTGTCCGCTCCGCCGGCGCCGATCTCGGTGACCAAAAGCGCGTCGCCACGCCGGAAGCCGCTATCCGCGACGGCGCCAATTATCTGGTGATGGGCCGCCAAATCACCCGCTCCCCCGCTCCCGCCGCCGAGATCGCCCGCGTCCTCGCTACATTACGGATATAAATCTTTTCTATTACACGTAGATGGTTTCGCTTATTTGCGTAAACCCGGAATTTTTGATGTACTTGTTGCACATGGCGGTTCACCACACCGCCTTAATCTTTGTTGGGGAAATAAGTCTCGATGCGCATACTCAACTGCCTCGTCTGTACCATCCTTCTCTCGGCCCTTTCGCTCACCGCCCAAACCGTGGCTACCTTGAGCGGACTCATCACTGACCCGACGGGCTCTGCCATTCCTGGCGCCACCCTCACCCTCGTCAGCGCCGACAATAACTCCCGCCGCGAATCCGTCTCCGATTCGGCCGGTCGCTACAACTTTCCCGGCGTCAATCCGGGCACCTATCAGTTGAAAGCCACCAAGTCCGGCTTCTCCGATGTCTCGGTGCAAGGCATCCGTCTCACCGTAAATACGGCTTCCACGGTCAACCTGGCCTTTGAGAAAGTCGGCTCGGTCGCGACCACCATCGAAATCTCCGCAGAAAGCGCTCAATTGAATACGGTCGATGCCACCATCGGCAACAGCTTCGGCACCAAGCCGATCATGCAGTTACCCTTCGAGGGCCGCAACGTCGCCAAGGTGCTCGCCCTCCAAGCTGGCGTCTCCTTCGTCGGTGACTCTGACTCGGTGAACGGCGGCGTGAGCGTCGCCACTGACCGCGGCGGCGTCGTCAACGGCGGCCGTAGCGACCAGAGCAACGTGACTCTCGACGGTGTCGACGTCAATGACCAGCAAACGCGCTCGGCCTTCACCAGCGTCCTGCGCGTTACCCTCGACTCGGTGCAGGAGTTCCGCGTCACCACCAGCAACGCCAACGCGGACTCTTCGCGCGGTTCCGGCGCCCAGGTTTCCCTCGTCACCAAGTCCGGCACCAATCAGTTACACGGCTCGCTCTATCACGTCCTCCGCAATAAGGCCACCAACGCCAACACCTTCTTCAATAACTTGAATGGCATTGCCACTCCCAAGCTGAACCGCAACATTTTCGGCGGCAGCCTCGGCGGCGTGGTGCCCAACACCAAAAAGAAGCTATATTTCTTCGGCAATTACGAAGGCCGTCGCGACGCTTATGAGCAGAGTGTGCTCCGCGTAGTTCCGAGCCTCAGCCTGCGCCAGGGTATTGCCTCGTACATCAGCCGTTCCGGCGCCACCGTTCAGGTCGGTCCCCAGGAACTGGCCAACCGTCTCAACTACGCCCCCGGCGTCAATCGGGCCGCGCTTGACCTCTTCAATACCTACCCGCTGCCCAACGACACCTCCGCCGGCGATGGCATCAACAATTCGGGCTATCGATTCAACGCCCCCCTTAAGGATAAGTACGACACCTTCATCGCCAAGTTCGACTACGTCTTGAACGATAAACACAGCTTTTTCATCCGTGGCCAACTGCAGGATGACGTGCAGAATGGTGCTCCTCAGTTCCTGGGCCGCGACCCCAATTCGAAGTCGTTGACCAACAGCAAGGGCATCGCCGTCGGCTGGAACGCCTCCTTGCGCAGCAACTTGTTCTCCACCACTCGCTGGGGAATCACGCGCCAGTCGCTCGAAGATGTCGGCATCGGGCAATACGCGGCCGTCACCTTTCGAGGGCTTGCCAATCCTGTCGGGCTCGACCGCTCCTTCCGCCGCATCAGCCCCACTTACAACCTCACTCAGGATTTCTCCTACACTAAGGGTGCCCACACTCTCCAATTCGGTGGAAGCTTGCGTATGTTCAACAATGACCGTCTCAGCTACGCTAACTCGTACTTCGGCGTCACCAGTAACTCCTCCTGGCTCACCGGCAGCGGCGCGATTCTCAGCGCACCTTTCGTGGATACCAACAATGCCGCCGTCGGCATCAATCCCGGCGGCCGCACCCAGTTCAACGACGCCGTAGCCTCCGTGTTTGGTTTGGTCACCCAAGTCAATTCCCGATACAACTACCTGCCTAAGGATGGTAATGTTACGGCCCTGGCGCAAGGCGCTCCCAATCCGCGTAATTTCAAGGGTCAGGAATCGGAAATCTACTTCCAGGACAGTTGGAAGCTCACCCGCCAACTCACCATGACGGCCGGTGTACGCTACATGTACTGGCCCGCGATCTATGAGGCCAACGGCGTCCAAACCAGCCCGAATATTCCGTTGAGCCAGTGGTTCGATACCCGCGTCGCTAACGCTAGTGCCGGCCTCGCGGGTGGCACCGGCCTGCCGCCGATTTCGTTCAACCTCGCCAGCGGGCAGGGTGGACGTCCCCTCTACGACAACCTCCACAACTGGTCGCCTCGCTTCGCCCTTGCCTGGTCGCCTGAAGGCCGCTCCGGCCTGGGTAAGTTCCTCTTCGGCGGCAATGGCAAGAGCGTCATCCGCGCCGGCTGGGGCATGTATTATGACGTCTTCGGCGCTGGCCTCGCCCGCTCTTTTGACGCTTCCGCACTTGGACTGGCTACCGACATCCCAAACTCCTCGGGCCGCCTCAGCTTGGCCGATGCTCCTCGCTTCACGGGCCTCTTCGATATCCCCCAGTCGCTCATCACCCCGGCCCCTCCCGCAGCCTTCCCGGTTCTCCAACCCAACGCCTTCCAGATCACCAACTCTCTGGATGACAAATTGAAGTCCCCCTACGTGATGCGATTTAACCTCTCCACCACCCGCGAGTTCGCCGGCGGCTGGACCGTTACCCTTGGCTATGTCGGTAGTCAGGGCCGCCGCACCCTCACCAGTGAAGACCTCGCCACCCCGCTCAACATCCGCGATCCTCAGTCCGGCCAAACCTGGTTCGACGGCGCTAAGGCCGTCATCGCTCAAATGCCGCAGACCATTCGGCGTGAATATACCGGACCGACGCGGCTTACCGACGCTGACTTCGCCCGCGTGCGGCCGGTTCCTTTCTTTGAGAACATGTTCCCCGGCCTCGCCAGCGGTGGCCGCACCGCCACCCAGGTAGCCTATGGGCAGTTCGTCGATTTCTTCCCGGACTCGACGGGTGTCCTCGAAAACCTTGACCGCTTCGGCGACCCCTCCGCCAGCCGCCTCGGCCGCTTGGCCTTCTACAACCCGCAGTTTTCCTACCTGCGCGCCATCCGCTCCGTCGGCTTCTCGAGCTACAACTCCATGCAGTTGAGCACTCGCAAGATCTTCAAGAACCGCGACCAAGTCGACTTCAACTGGACCTGGTCTCACTCTTTCGATCTCGGCTCCACCACGGAAAACAACGCCGCCGAAGGCCGCGGAGTCATCATCAACCCCTACAATCGCAGCCAGATGCGCGCCTCGTCAGACTTTGACCAGCGCCACAACATCAACGCCAACTATGTCTACAACCTGCCCGTCGGCAGGGGCCAACGGTTCCTCGCTAACTCCGGTAAGGTCGGGAACGCCCTCTTCGGCGGCTGGCAGCTTGCCGGGATCTACCGCTGGACTACCGGCTTGAACGTCAGCGTCGGCCACAACCGTACTTGGCCCACCAACTACAACATCACCGGCTTCGCCACCACCGTCGGCCCCTTTGCCGACGGCACCAATAAGAACTCACAGGCTCCTGTGCCCAACGCCGCCAACCCGGCCGCCGAAGGCCGCCTCTCCGGCCCCAACGTCTTCCAGGATCCTCGCGCGGCCCTGGACTCGTTCGGCTTCACCCTGCCCGGCGAAATTGGCAACCGCAACAACGTTCGCGGCGACGGCCTCTTCAACATCGACGCCAGCCTCGCCAAGAACTTCGCCATGCCCTGGAGCGAAGACCACAAAGTCCAGCTTCGTTGGGAAGTCTTCAACGTCACCAACTCCGTACGCTTCGATCCGCGAGATACCAACCTAAGCCTAGGTTCGCGCACCAACTTCGGCCGCTATACGGGCACCCTGCAGCCCTCCCGCGTGATGCAGTTCTCGCTGCGTTACGACTTCTAACCCGAACCCCGCAACCACAACTCAACTCTGTAGGACGGGCACTTCGTATACGAATCGAGGTACCGCTGTAGCGGCATGTTTATGTCCTTATCGCCGCATAGGAACAGGGTTGTCCGCGTGCAGAAACGGGTAGGAGATCTCGAGCCAAGGCTCCAAGCCCGAACGCGAGCGGAAACGCCACGCCGGCCCGTTAATCCCCCCAGAGGGTCGCCTTTCGTATTATTTTTCTTCTACATCACTGATTATAAACATCTTTCTCCTGATCGGGGGCATCCACGCGCATCCCCGAGTTTCCGGCAAACTCATTGATTCGCAGGCACTTAGCCTAAAATCCTGTCTCTTATACACATCTGACGCTGCCGACGAATAGAGAGGTGTAGATCTCGGTGGT
>ENA-ORBV01009779-ORBV01009779.1-microbial-mat-metagenome-genome-assembly--contig:-NODE-9779-length-15583-cov-16.413453_pt1 | contig 15583 bp, 13 predicted proteins | sample MGYA00237777_ERZ505514 | MGnify/ENA primary metagenome ERZ505514 (study PRJEB26160, sample SAMN06269048) | microbial mat metagenome | isolation source: Oligotrophic lake microbial mat | place... | reverse complement strand
AGCAACGAAGGATCTTGGTCGGCTGCCGTCTGTAGAGCACGCTCCGCGTCTTCGCGTTCGCGCCCTAGCTCCACTCGAAGCTCGTCCTCGGTGGGCAAGCACGTCTGATATCGCGCCGCGACGATCTGCTCGTTGTCCTCGGGCAGCGTGATCTTCACCATCGCGTCGTTCTTGTCGGAGCAGAGGACGATGCCGATCGTCCGGGCCTCGTGCTCTGCGCGTTGGAAGCGGTCGTAGTAGTTGACGTACATCTGCATCTGGCCAAGGTCCTGGTGCGTGAGCTTACCGATCTTAAGATCGACAAGGACGAAGCAGCGCAGGAGACGGTGGTAGAAGACGAGATCCACCCGGTGGTGCCTGCGTCCCTCGGTCATGCGGAACTGGCGCGCTTCGAAACAAAACCCGCGCCCCAGTTCGAGCAGGAAGTGTTGCAGGTGATCCAGCAGCACGGACTCGAGATCCTGTTCGGAATAACTGGGCCGATCGGTCAGCCCGGTGAACTCGAGGACGTAGGGGTCGCGCAGCAGGTCGGCGATGGTCTCGCGGGGCTCTTGTCTCGAGGCGCGGGCCACGACCGCCTTCTTGTTGGTGGAAAGGCCGCTTCGCTCGTAAAGGAGCGAGCCCATCTGCCGCTGAAGCTGCCGGACGGACCAATGGCCCTTGAGGCATTCGTTCTCGTAGAAGGACCGTTTCCAAGGATTCTTGACTCGGATCAGTTCCTGGAGGTGCGTCCAGGAAAGCCGCATGAGCAGGCTCAGGTCAAGAGCCTTTGGCAACTCGGGGGTCACTGACCCCCGAATTGAACGGATGGCTCGCATCCCCCCACCGCCGCCACGCCGGAGAGATCGCTTCAGTCCAAGCCGAAACGACGGGTTCTTCGCGATGACGGCGTTCCTGTGTGTGGATCGTTTCCACGGATCCTGAACTCGGAACAGTTCCTGAAGAGGACTCCACGAGAGCCGGCGAGGAATCTCCAGCGAAAGCGGCGCCGGGAATTCGGGGGACAGTGTCCCCCGAATTGTGAGGGCCGATCCGGTTGGAGATTCGACAGACGGTGTCTGCCGAATTGGGAGCTTCAGGAGTAACGGGTAGTTCACTTCGTGAGCCCTCCAATCATGGCGAGGAAGCATCAGTTCCGGAGATTCAGAGCAGTCGCGGGCAAGCCCGCTAGCGCGAGCGTCCACCAGTGGTATGAGACAACCGCCCCAAACGGAGGGTGGAGCAGCGCCCCGACGGCCTCGTGGTCCGAGGCCAGGCTTGCGCTTCCCCAAGGGGAAGCTCCGCGCTACTCGGCCGTGATCTCTCGATTGGCTTCCCCGAGAGCTTGGCTCACTATCGGTTCAGAGCTATATTCGGCCGGTGAGCGATGTCGTCTACACGGACGAGTTCCGCGCCTGGTGGGACACTCTTTCTGAGACCCAGCAGGAGGACATTGCGCACGGCGCCGACCTCCTTCAAGCGAGGGGTCATGGGCTCGGCTTCCCTTGGACGAGCGCTACAAAAGGGGGCCAGTTTCGCTCTTCGTGAGCTTCGGGTTAAGAGGAAGGGCCGTCCAATCCGCGTCTTCTATGCCTTCGATCCAGCACGTTCGGCGGTGCTGCTGATCGGTGGCGAGAAGAAGGGCCAGCCCAGGTTCTATGAACGCATGATTCGCCAGTCGGAACGACTCTGGAGCGAATACCTCTCGTCGTACTCACGCTGAAATAGGCAGAAACGGAAGATCGATATGCGCGTCCACAAATGGGATGGCCTGAAGAAGAAGTCGTTCACGCCCGAACAGCTCGAACGACTTGGGCAGAGAGCACAGAAGACGCTCCTGGACATGCGGCTGCGCGAGCTTCGGAAAATCGCCGGCGTCACGCAGGCGAGCCTGGCGAAGCGCCTCAAGGTGTCCCAGGGGCAGATCTCTGAAACCGAGAGTCGAGAGGACGTGCTCGTGTCGACGTTGCGGCGCTACGTGGCGGCGTTGGGCGGTGAGATCGAGGTCGTGGCTCGTTTCGGTGACAAGAGTCTGAGAGTCAGCATCTAGCAAGGGCCGCGGCCGCGGTTCGCCTTCAGGGACATCCTCGACAAGCAGACGGTCGCCGAGCACATCGACCTACACTGATTTTGCAGACTGATACAGATTCCCGAGTCGTTGTATTCCGCCATGCAGGGCTCCCACTGAGATAGGCAGTACGAGTCGCAAGCGTTGTACCAATTGCCACACCCGTCCGCGAACGCGTTTGATGCCAGAATCGAAAGCAGGCCTGCGATGACCAAGAGGCGTCCGCTCAGGCCGGCAATCCATCTCAGTGCGCCCCGATTTTCCGTCTCCTTCTTCACGTGAGCCATATCGATACTCCCTTCCTCGAAGACGGCACCCATCTGGGCATTGTCGATAGTCTCCGGGTGGAGGTCGATGTTGGCGAACTTCTCCGTGACCAGGTAGAGCAGAGAGGACTTGGCGAGGCGGTCGATCTGGGTGTGGAAGTCGAAGCTCTCGAAGATGTCGCGCACCGCGGGCGAAAACGCCTGCATGTAGGCGCGGAGGTTCTCGCCGATGTGGTCCTGGTCGCCCATGAGCTTCTTCATGTCCAGGGGAGACGTGTTGAAGAAGTGCTGGCCGGACTTCTTCAGCAGGAAAGGCTCGGGGTTGATGCCGGCCTTCTTGCGGATGGTGAGTTCGGCGAGGACCGCGCGCTTGGTGGGCTCGAGGACGCAGTCGAGACCGCGGAGGACCGTGAAGGGGAGGATGACCTTGCCGTACTCCTACTGCTTGTAGTCGCCGCGCAGGAGGTCGGCGACGGACCAGATGAAGGAGGAGCGGTTGGGGTCGGCCATCGTTGGCGGCAGTTTGCCCCAAGTGCGGGGCGCCACGCGACGGCGTGCCGCCCGCGCGTTCGTTGACGCACGCGACCCGCGTGGATAACATCGGCTGCTTGCCCCCCACAGAACAGATGATCGGACGGACGATCGCCCACTATGTCGTCACCGCCAGGATCGGCAGCGGCGGCATGGGCGTCGTGTACGAGGCCGAGGACACCAAGCTCGGACGTCACGTCGCCCTCAAGTTCCTGCCCGCAGAGTTGGCGCAGGACCAGGCAGCACTCGCGCGCTTCCAGCGCGAGGCCCGCGCCGCCTCCGCCCTCAACCACCCCTCCATCTGCACCGTCCACGCCATCGACGAACACGAGGGCCAGCACTTCATCACCATGGAGTTGCTCGAAGGTGAGACGCTGGCGGAGAGGATCAGGCGTGGGCCGATCGAACTGGGGATGCTCCTCGACCTGGGGATCCAGATCACGGACGCGCTCGAGTCCGCGCACGCCAAAGGGATCGTGCACCGGGACTTGAAGCCGGCGAACATCTTCGTCACCCCGCGCGGCCAGGCGAAGATCCTGGACTTCGGCCTGGCCAAGATCGAGCGGACGCGACGTCCCGAAGGCGACGACAACTCCGACGCGCCCACCGCAGTCCAGCCCAACGATTTGACGAGCGCGGGCTCCACCCTGGGAACGGTGTCCTACATGTCGCCCGAGCAGGCCCGCGGCCAGCTCACCGACGGTCGCACCGATCTCTTCTCGCTGGGAACAGTGTTCTACCAGATGGCCACCGGCGTTTTGCCATTCCAGGGCGAGACCTCCGCGGTCGTGTTCGACGCGATCCTTAACCGCGAGCCCGCGCCGATCTCCCAACTGAATCCGGCTCTGCCACCAGAGCTCGAACGGATCCTGTCGAAGACCCTCGAGAAGGACCGCAACCTGCGCTGCCAGACCGCGACCGAACTCAAGACGGATCTCCTTCGCCTGAAGCGCAATACCGACTCGGGCAGCCGGCGCGCGGTCGAGCCCGGTGACTCCAAGAGCGGCGCCCAGAAGGTCGCGGCCCGATCGGTCGCGGTGCTCTACTTCGAGAACCTCTCGGGGGTGAAGGAGGACGAGTACCTGCGCGACGGTGTCACCGAGGACATCATCACGGAGTTGTCGAAGATCAAGGGGCTGAAGGTCCTGTCCCGCCAGGCGGTACTCCCGTTCCGGGACAAGCCGGTGGCGACCGCCCAGGTCGGGCAGCAGCTCAAGGCGACGTCGGTCCTCGCCGGCAGCATCCGGCGAGGAGGCAGCCGGCTGCGCATCACCGCCCAGCTCGTGGACGCGGCGTCGGACTCGCTGCTCTGGTCCGAGCGCTACGACCGTGAGATGGCCGACGTGTTCGCGGTGCAGGACGAAATCGCGCGAAAGATCGCCGAGGCGCTGCGGGTCACCCTCACGCCGCAGGAGCAGGAGGCGCTCGCCGCCAAGCCGACCGAGAACCTGCAGGCTTACGATCTCTACCTCCGTGGCCGCAGCTACGCCCGCCGCCACACGCGCCAGGATCTCGAGTTCGCGCTGCAGATGTTCGAGAACGCGGTCACCCAGGACTCGAGCTTCGCCCTCGCCTACGCGGCCATCGCGAACGTGTGCGCCCAGTACCACTACAACTACGAGCGCAAGAAGGTCTGGCTCGAGCGCTCGCGCGAAGCGTCGCGCAAGGCGGTGTCGCTAAAGCCCCACCTGCCGGAGGTGAAGGTCGCCCAGGCCTGGATCCTCTACACCCAGGGCGAGTACTCGGAGGCGGTTCACGTCGCGCAGGAAGCGGTCGAGAGGAAACGCGACACCGAGGGGGCCTACTACCTGATGCTGCGCGCGCTCTTCGCGGCAGGACGCTACCAGGACGTGGCGGCGGTGTCCGACGCGGCGCTCGAGGCGAGCGGCACCGACTACAACGTCTACGTTCCGATCATCAACGCGCTGGGGGCGCTGGGCAAGAAGGACGCGCTCGACAACATGCGCCAGCGCAGGATCATGGCCCTCGAGAATCACCTGAGGACGGTGCCGGAGGACGCCCGCGCCCGCGGCCTGATTGCGGCCGACTACGCCGCCATCGCCCGTGTCGACGACGCGGTGCGCGAGGCCAACCTCTCGATCACGCTGCGACCCAACGAGGCGACCGTGCTCTACAACGCGGCCTGCGTCTTCTGCCAGCTCGCGAGGAAGGCCGACGCCCTTGCGGCCCTGCGCAAGGCCTGGGAGGCCGGCTTCAAGGATTCGGACTGGGCCCGTCGCGACCCCGATCTCTCCCTGCTGCACGGCGACCCGGACTTCGAGCGGCTCTACCCGGCCGAGGCCGCGGAGGGCGAGCCGCCTGCGCCAGAGGGTGGCGACCGATGATCGGGCGGACGAATCCCCACTCTGTCGTCACCGCCAAGATCGGCAGCGGCGGGATGGGCGTCGTCTACGAGGCCGAGGACACTGGGATTGCCCCGAAAAAGTGGACGGCCGCTTACGTGGTGAACCCCGTCATTCAATGTTGTTTTGAGGCTCGACCCAGATAGAGGTGCGCCTTCGATTGAGAACCTCGTAGACGCGGTTGCGTCGACCGATCATCGGTTCAAGGTCTTTGGGTCCAATACCCTAGTCGCCCGTCGATGTACCGCCATCCTTTATTCTGGCCCTCGACACATGACCCGCCGCTACCTGACCGCGCAATCGGCGCTCTGGCGTGCCGCCTCCACTCTTCCGGCGATTCTGGGTGTGGTGCTCCTCGGCGTGTTCGTCTGGATGTGGATTCCCGATCCGCAAGCGGATTGGACGAGCCTCCTCCCGGTCACGGTCATCGGCTTCATGCTGATCCTTCCAGGCATCGTTGCTTTCTTCAAGCGCGAGTACCTTCAAGTCGATCTCGAGAAGCGAGAGGCGGCCTTCTTCTCGAAAGGGCGCGAACAGTGGAAGTGCCAGCTCGATGAACTTGGCGCCCTGGGCGTTCGGCAGGGCTATCGCGAGCGAGGCAATCGAAGGACGGCCGGCGACCCGATCGGCGGAACGACCTATTACCACGTGTTTTGCAGCGGACGGCCCGGTCTGGCCCTGCGCGAAACCTACGACTACGCGAAGGCCAGCAGGTGGGCGGAGCGAGTAGCACGCGAATGGAAAGCGGGCTTGGCCATCGATGGACGGCAAGTACCGCGCTCCCGACGATTCCGAACGAATGCGTCCGCAAAAGTCCGGCGGGGCGAAAGCGCCGAAGCTAAGCCCCGAATCCGGCGTTGTGATCAACACGGAGAACGGGGTCACGACGATCCGCTCAACGAAGGTTCCCCGCTTTGGCGAATTGCCGAACTGGCTGTTCCTGGGCGGCGCCATCATGGGTGTGGTGGCGCTCGGCGACGTCAGGGTGGGCGAAGTGATTGCTGACCCGGCCCAGGATCCGGGACGCACCGCAATGGCGGTGCTCGCGTCGCTGCTCGCGGCTGGTTTCGGCCTGCGGTTCGGGATCGAAACTTTTCGTTTCCTGAACTCCGCGAACGTCCTCACGATCGACGCGACGCACGTCCGTTACCAGGGGCGCGCGGTCCCGCTTACGAGCATCAGCGAAGTGACCTACGTCCATGGTCCGGTGATTATTGGGAAGAAGAAGAGCATCGAGATCAGTCCGGAGTTCTGCGAGACGAAAGAGTCGCCGGCCTTCGTGGCCGAACTCCGCCGTTTTGTCATCGCGGGCGCCGACGCAGGCGCGCAGGGCGATTCCGCGGTCTAACCGCGCGGGTGACGGAGGGGACGGCGTTCGTGCTGAAACTTGCGATGACGGTTACCGTCGCGGTTTGCAAACGGACTCTTCGCGCTAGGCCCCGGCCTGCGCCGGGGTAACGGAGGGGACAACCCGGCTTGCGCGGGGGTGACGGAGGGGACAACCCGGCCTGCGCCGGGGTGACGGCCCCCCCCTAAAACGTCGCGGTGTCTCCCGGCGCGTGTCCGATCGACGTTTCGCGGTCGAGCACCGAAAGCGTGTGCTGGTAGATGTTCTCCACTTCCGCTCGGGAGTTCGCGATCGCGGTCATGCCGAGCTTTCCGTGCTGCGACAAGGCGCCGATGAGGTGGAAGAGAACACCCGACTCCGTCGCGTGCGAGTAGTGAAGCCGGTTGATGGTCAGGATCTCGATCAGATCCTCGGGCAGCAGGCCGCGATACGCGTCCGACCTGAGGTTGTCGGTCGCCCGGTAGTACTTCACGTGGCCGGAAGGCGAGCGGAAGAGTCCGGTGGTCTCGTCGATGCCGCCGCCGGTGAGGAACTGCAGGGCGAGGAAGGGATGGGTGGTGCCGCCCATCCGCAGGTTGATCTCGAGGGCGGAGATCGACCATGGGCTCTGGCCGTCGTTTCTATAGGCGAGGAAGTCGATGGCGAAGCGCGAGACCACGCCCTTCTTGGCCAGAACCTCGCCGATGGCGCGCGCCGACTCCTGTATGGCCATGCGGTACTCGTCGTCCGCCGGAAACGCGCAACCGAGGAAAATCTGGCCGGTGGCTCCCCCGAGAAGCTGGTCGTGGGTGGAGATGACCATCACCTGGCCCGAGGGCGAAATTCGAAGCTGGGCCGAGGGCGAGACCTTTTCGTTCGCGTCCATGAACTCCTCGACGATGCCGCCCATGCGGGTGAACTTGTCGAGGTAGACCTCGGAGGTCTCCTTCGGGATCGAGAACTGCGAGTGGCGGATCTCGTCCTTGATCGCGGCGCGCGAGAACTCCTCGGGATAGCGGTAAAGCGCGTTGCCCTCGCCCGAGAAGCTCTCGTTCAACTTCACCACCGCGCGCCTGAGCCCCGGGTCGCGCTTCTTCATCTCGTAGAGCCCGTCCGCGACATCGCCTTCGGTGCGCAGGTCTTCGAAACCGAAGGGCAGGGCGACGCCCGCTTCCTTGAAAGCCTTCCGGCTGCCGGACTTGGTGCCGATGTGGTTGAGCGAAGGGTCGACGCCGTTCAGGGGGATGCCGAGAAGCACCGCGAGTTTCCGTTCGAGGGGCGTTGAGTTGAAGACGGTGAGATACGCACGATCCTTGTCGAGGATTCCGTGGCGGATCCGCTCGATGAGCCGGGGACGTTCGAGGATCTTCTCGGTGAGCGAGCGCGGCGAGTCGTCGTAGGCGCAAAGGAGGGTGAGGCGCGAGCGGGCATGCGAGGCGGGAATGCCGGCGAGGAACTGGAAGTAGTACTCCAGGATCATCGGGTGCACGGGCTGCGAGGTGACGTAGACCATGCGCGCCCGGGGGTTGCGCAGGCGGATCAGGAGGAACAGCAGCCGCTCTTCATAGAAGCTCGAACCCGCGAGGCGCCTCAGTTCGGCCTGATCGAGCGAGAGAGAAGGGACGACCACCGAGGTGGCGGGCTCGTCGTCCTTGTAGGTCATCGAATTCCAGACCGCCTCGAGCCGCGGCTTCAGGATTTCGAACTGGCGCAGTTCCTCGTCGATCGTGATGTCCCACGGGTACGGTGGTTTCGGAAGCGTCATGTTCGCTCCTCAGCGCTTGGGGCGGGCCGGGGCCGGTTCCGCCGGTCTCCAAGCGGCCGGTCGAGAACCGCATCTTCGTGCATTTCGAAGACGCGATTCAATCGTTCCGCGTGACGCCGCAGATTCTTTACCAGGTGGAAACGCAGCGGCCACACGAAAGTAAATCCGGTGGTCATGGCAAGCTGCTGAGCCAGATCGGGGTCGCGATGACCCTTCGCCACCACTTCCATCCGTTCGTCGTACCAGGCGCGAGTGACCTCGCCGCGCTCCCAGAGGCCGTCGATGATCAGCTTCTGGCGCCCCGCGTCCATGATCTCGGGGTGGTGGTTGACCCCGAACATGCGCGGCATGGTGCCGGAGGGATCGCGCGCGAATTCGACGCCGGTCATCGCATCGCCGATCGAGCCGTCGCGAGCCATGGTCTCGAAGCTGAGAGGCGCCACCCTCAGCACCGCCGCGGGATCGGGAATCAGGTCGAAGAGGCGTGAATCGATGGCCTGAAATCGCGACGTGCCGGTGTTGCGGACGAAGCCCGAGAACCACGGATGGTCCTCGGCCACCTTCGAGAGGGCGTTCTCCACAATGCCCGCGCTTTTTCCGCCCTTGGCCTCGCCCCGCTCCACGGGTGCCGCCACTCCCGACCACCGGCACAACACCCCGAACGAGTGGCACACCGCGACGAGGCTGGCCTCGGGATCGGCGAGGATCGCGTCGAAAAGCTTGAACGCCTTCGCCTCCCACGACGGGTCCTCCTGGACGCCTTGCGAAAACGTCGAGACGCCGTCGTTGAGGTGCGGGTCGATGTGCCCGGGGCCGCCGGTGCCGAGATAGAGCGAGAAACGCCCGCCCGGAGGCTCGGGAAGGAGCCCGGCCTTTCGGACATCGAAGGAGAAGACCCGGACCTTGAGATGGGCCTTGCGGATCTGGGGCTCGAAGTCGCAGGCGGCCTCGCGCACCGCCTGCACGATCGAGTTGTGGCCGAGGTTCGGCCAGCCGTGATGCATGTCGAGGACCGCAATGTCGCAGATTCCCGGCTCGGCGTTGGGCAGGGCCGCCCCGAGTTCCACGCGGTGAAAGGAAAAAACCGAATGCAGGCCCTTCATGGCGCAGTTGTCGAGGCAGGCGACTTCGCCCACTTCGCCCATTCGCTGGCAGGTGGTGACGATCTTGTCGGACAGCAAGGGGTGTTTTTCTAGGCCTTTCCTTCAACCACGAAAGCCGGAACCTGGCCGCCGCCCGAGGTCACATTGGCGAGAGACGAGCCGGAAAGGCGGGTGAGAAAGCCTTCGACTTCGCCGAAAAAGAGGTACGGGTCGAGGTCCACCACGAAATCGCGGGAAGGAAGGCCGGGGGCGATCAGCGGAAACGACTGGCGGCCGATATCAACCTTGCCCTGGACCACGTAGGGGCTCTTGAGCGACGCGGCGATCGCTTCATCCCACTCGGCTTCACTCGACTCGAAGCCGAGGAAGACGCCCTTGCCGCCATATTCGTCGTTGGGCTTGAGCACCAGTTCGGCGCGGCGGGCGGGATCGCGCATGAACGGGACGAGATCGATGGGCTGGCCCTGATACGTCGTCCGGCCCTCCGAGACCACGCGGGTCCAGGGCACGGTCCGCGCGATGGCTGCCCGCTCGGAGTCGGTGAAGAGGGGAAGGTGCGCGTCGTCGGTCAGGACCGCGAAGATCGCTTTCTTGTGAATCGGCTTGCAGCCGAAGGGGTTCACGTAGACGCAGGCCCTGGCCCGCGCGGCGTCGATCAGCGGCTTCACCTCATCCGCCTTCTCGAGCAGCTCATTCACCAGGAGGCGTTTGTAAACGATGTCGACCACCACGCCGTTGTGGCGGAGCGCACCCGCCTCGAAGGTCATGGCCCGCGGGTCGCACACGATGGCCGAAGCGCCCAGGGCCTCGAACAGGTCGCGCAGGATGTGGTGTTCGGTGCGCGTGGGCACTTCGTCATAGTCGACGATCGCGATCGTCGGGTTCGCCTTCTCCCCGCCGGCCTGGCGATAACAGGTGATGAGGGTTTCGAGCAGCTTCACGCAGGGTCGCGGGCGATGAATGGTGAACGACTTCTGAAGTTCGCGCATCACGCCGAGATCGAGGAAGACATCCGAGAGGACGTCGGCGTAGCCGAGGCCCGCCGGGGTCTCGGCGTTCAGCTCGACGAAGGCGTACGAGGTCTCGGTGAGGAAGGAGTCGAGGCGCGAGAGCGGGGACGGCGAGGCGGCGCCGGGATCAAGGGCAACGAGCTCGCGCTCTTCGGCTGTGAGGCCGACCAGGTCGTGAAGGTCCGGGCCGAGGGCTTTCCAGATTTTGAGGGTGGCGCTGTAGATGCCCCTGGCCGCGGCGCGCACCTGCTCGTAGTCCTCGCGGGCCACGAACTGGGGCATCGCGAAGGGGCATAACACCCGCCCGGCGAATGTAGCGCCGCGCGCGCGGAGCCGGGTCTCGAGCTGCTCCTCGATCTCCTGGGCGAGCGCCTTCTCGTCCCTCAGCAGGCGCATGTACAGGTCCACGGCTGCTGCGGACTGCGATCGCATGGCGTGGATTGTATGCGAGGATGCCCGCATGTTCCTGGAGACGGAGCGGCTCATTCTCAGGCCCTTCCGGGAGGCCGATCTCGACGCGTATTCCACGATGTGCGCGGACTCCGAGGTCATGCGCTTTCTGAGCGCCGACGGGGACCTTCTCTCCCGGGCCGAGGCCTGGCGGCAGATCGCGATGTTCCTCGGACACTGGGAACTGCGGGGCTTCGGCACGTGGGCGGTCGAGGAGCGTGGGACGGGCGAATTCGTGGGGCGCGTCGGGCTTCACTATCCCGAAGGCTGGCCCGACCGCGAACTCGGCTGGACCATCGCGCGGAAATTCTGGGGAAACGGCTATGCCAGCGAAGCCGCGCGCGCCTCAATCGCCCACGCGTTCAATGCGCTTGGCTGGCCGCACGTCGTGAGTCTCATCCACCCCGACAACCACCGATCGGCCCGACTCGCCGAGCGCCTCGGCTACCGCGTTCACGGCACGGCCGAGATCCGCGGCCTGCACCTGACGATGTACCGCCTCGACCGAGTTCCCCCGGCACCCTGAAGAGCGGGACATCCGGCAATTCCAACCACGACCAAGCCAACCGCCCCCCTGCGAGTTTCAGCACGGACTTCGTGCCCCGAGGGCAGGCTGCGCGCTCCGTGACGTTTGGCAGAAACTATCCGTCACCCCGGCAAGCGCCGGGGTCTAGGCTGGAACGAAAAGTGCCACCCAGCCAACCGCCCCCTAGTAACATCGACCTCATGAACGCGCTCCACCAGACCGATTCCGACGTCGCTCAGGCCATTCAGAACGAGGTGCGGCGGCAAGGCGCTCAGCTCGAGATGATCGCGTCCGAGAACTTCGTCTCCGAAGCGGTGCTGCAGGCGATGGGGACGGTGCTCACCAACAAGTACGCCGAGGGGTATCCGGGCAAGCGCTACTACGGCGGCTGCGAGTTCGTGGATGTCATCGAGGACCTCGCGCGGGACCGGGTGAAGCAGCTCTTCGGCTGCGATCACGCGAACGTGCAGCCGCATTCAGGCGCCCAGGCGAACATGTCGGTCCTGGTCGCGAGTCTCAAGCCGGGCGACACCCTCATGGGTATGGACCTCTCGCACGGCGGCCATTTGAGCCACGGGCATCCCCTCAATTTCTCGGGGCTCTATTTCAAGATCGTGCCCTACGGCGTTCGCAAGGAGGATGAGCGGATCGACCTCGACGCTTTGCGCCTCAAGGCCATCGAGTCGAGGCCGAAGATGATCATCTGCGGCGCCTCGGCCTATCCGCGCACCATCGATTTCGCGGCGCTCAAGCGGATCGCGGATGAGGTGGGCGCCCTGCTGATGGCCGATATCGCCCACATCGCGGGCCTCGTGGTCACCGGCCTCCATCCTTCGCCCGTGCCGCATGCGGACTACGTGACGACCACCACGCACAAGACGCTGCGCGGTCCTCGTGGCGGACTGGCGATGTGCAAGACCGCGCACGCGAAGGACCTCGACCGCGCGGTTTTCCCGGGCGTGCAGGGCGGGCCCCTCATGCACGTTATTGCCGCGAAGGCCGTGGCGTTTAAGGAGGCCCTCGCTCCGGAATTCAAGGTCTATCAACAGCGCGTGGTCGCAAACGCCGCGGTCCTCGCGAAGACGATCGCCGACGAGGGATTCCGCATCGTGTCCGGAGGCACCGACAACCATCTTGTTCTGATCGACGTGTTCTCGCGCGGCCTCACCGGCAAGGTGGCCGAGAAGGCGCTCGAGCACGCGGGGATCACCGCCAACAAGAACACGATTCCCTTCGACCCGAATCCGCCGATGACCGCTTCGGGGGTGCGCGTGGGCACTCCCGCGCTGACCACTCGCGGAATGGGAACCGCGGAGATGGAAGAGATCGGAAGGCTGATCGGCAAGGCGCTCAAAGGCGCGGAGAGCGAAACCACGATCGCCGAAGTCCGCAAGTCCGTTGAAACCCTCTGCGCCCGTTTCCCGCTATACGCATCGCTTCTGACCCCCACTATCGCGTGATCCACAACCCGCGCCAAGGCGCCACTTCAGGGCTCGTCAATGCGAGACCACACTCCGTTTGCGGGGGGTCGAAGCAACCCCCCCGAACCACTACCCCGCTGACCTGACTCGATGAAACTGGACGCAAATTTCTTCGGGCCCGGCGGTCGCCTCGCCTCCGTCTTCCCGTCGTACGAAGAACGCATCTCCCAGCAGCAGCTCTGCCTCGCCATCGCGGAGACGATCACGAACGGCGGCATCCTGCTCGCCGAGGCCGGCACCGGCACCGGAAAGACCGTCGCCTACCTCGTGCCCGCGATCGCGGCGGGGAAGCGCATCGTGATCTCCACCGGCACCAAGAACCTCCAGGACCAGCTGGTCGAGAAGGACATTCCGCTCGTCGCCCAGGCTCTCGGCCGCGATGTCCGCGTGGCCCTCATGAAAGGCCGCGGGAACTATCTTTGCCGCCTTCGCTTCGCGTCTTTCCAGACCTCGGGCCAGTTCCAAAAGATGGACGAGATACCGCTCTTTCGTTCGGTCGAGGAGTGGGCGAAGGAGACGGTGGCGGGCGACCGTGCCGAGATCGACGGCCTGCCCGACAACGTCAACTTCTGGCGCGAGATCGCGGCCACGAGCGAGAACTGCATCGGCCAGAAGTGCGCGGAGTATCAGCGCTGTTTCGTGACGGAAATGCGCAAACGTGGCGCCGAGGCCGAGATCGTGGTGGTGAACCATCACCTTCTGGTTGCCGATCTCGCGATTCGCGAGAACGATTTCGGCGAGGTGATCCCCGCGTATGACGTTCTCATCCTCGACGAGGCGCACCAGCTCGAGGCGGCCGCGACCCAGCACTTCGGGGCGCAGGTCTCGTGGAATCGGACCGAGGAACTCTGCCGCGACATCGAACGCGAACTCGCGGCCGCGCGGATCAACTCGCCCGAAGTCCTCGCCGAGGTCGAAAACCTCCGCAATCGCGCCGAGCGCTTCTTCAAGCTCCTCACCCGCGAGGCCGGCCGCCGGCTTCGCGCGAAGTGGGTCACGAGCGCGCTCGAGGAAGACGCCATGGCTTTCGCGCTGCGGCTCGAAGGGGTCAAGACCGCACTCGCGGTTCTCGGCGATCGGCCAGAGCCCGTTCGCGCGCTCGAAGGCCGAGCCATGGAGCTGCGCGACCACCTTCTTTTCATCCTCAAGGCGGAGGATCACACCCACGTCTATTTCGCCGAAGCCCGCGGACGCAACGTGGTCCTGCGAGCGACGCCCATCGACGTCTCGCGGATTCTCAAGGAGAAGCTCTTCGATCAGGTCTTTGGCGCGGTGCTCACCTCCGCGACCCTCACCGTCGACAAAAACTTCACCTACATCCGCTCGCGCCTCGGCATCGAAGGCGACCACACCGCCGACCTCAATCTCGAATCGCCTTTCGATTTCTCGAAACAGGCCGTGCTCTACCTGCCGCCCGGCGTTCCTGATCCCAGGGAGGCCGGGTTCATCGATCGAGCCGTTGATGAGATCGCCGACATCGTCGAGATCACCGAAGGCCGCGCGTTCGTGCTCTTCACCTCGTATGCGAATCTCCAGGCCGCGGCGGAACGCCTGGCCGCGAGAATCCCGTACCCGATCCTCGTCCAGGGCGAAGAGTCGCGCGCGCGCCTTCTTCAACTCTTCCGCCGCAAGAAGAACCCGGTGCTCCTCGCCACGTCGTCCTTCTGGCAGGGAGTGGACGTGGCGGGCGACCAGTTGAGCGCCGTCATCATCGACAAGCTGCCCTTTGCGTCGCCGTCCGAGCCGGTAGTGGCCGCGCGCATCGAGCGGATCAACGCGCAGGGCGGCAACGCTTTCTCGGACTATCAGGTTCCCGAGGCGGTTCTGATGCTCAAGCAGGGCCTCGGAAGACTCATCCGCACCGCGACGGATCGGGGGATTCTCGCGATTCTGGACTCTCGACTGACCACGAAGGGCTACGGGAAGCGTTTCCTGGCGAGTTTGCCACCGGCGAGGCAAGTCACATCAATTGAGCAGGTTCGGAACTTCTTTCATCCAGATTCTTAGCTTCGGTTGAGCCTCTTCTTGACAGTGAGGCGAAAACAAAGCGAAAATATCGCCGTTCGGTTGGACCCGAACCTGACGCAACCAGGGGTACCTTGGGCGCGTCAAAGAAAGAGGTCGCTCCAATGTCTGCTCTTGAAACACTCTCCCTCGCCTCCCTCACCATCGGCGCCCTGGCCATCCTCAGATTCGCCTGGCTCGATTCGCTTCGGTTCCCGGAGCCGGTGCGCGAAACCTCCGATCCCGAAGTCGTCAGTCCTGGAACGGCCCAGCGGCTGGCCATGCAGGCTGAGGCGGCTCGAGTTCTCGCGGAAACCGAGAGTCTGCCCAGGGCGGCGTAGCCCGAGCGCGACCTGAGGGTCGCAACCGAGGGTCGAAGTCGAGAGCGCGCTCTTCGACAACCGGTCCTGCTGCGGTAAACTTCGCGGCCCGGCCGTTGCTGCAACAGCAATGACCCCGTAGTGCAGCGGTTAGCACGTCGCCCTTTCAAGGCGAAGATCGAGGGTTCGAATCCCTCCGGGGTTACCACCCCTCCGGGAGTCGAACCCTCCATCTGCGATCGAGGGTGTCCAAGCTGATCTGCCGGCCTTTGGCCGTCAGATCCCGTGGGGCGCCTTACTTCGTGCGGCGTCAAATCCCTCCGGGGTTACCACCCCTCCGGGAGTCGAACCCTCCATCTGCGATCGAGGGTGTCCAAGCTGATCTGCCGG
>ENA-ORBV01009778-ORBV01009778.1-microbial-mat-metagenome-genome-assembly--contig:-NODE-9778-length-15586-cov-5.432072_pt1 | contig 15586 bp, 12 predicted proteins | sample MGYA00237777_ERZ505514 | MGnify/ENA primary metagenome ERZ505514 (study PRJEB26160, sample SAMN06269048) | microbial mat metagenome | isolation source: Oligotrophic lake microbial mat | place... | reverse complement strand
GTTGCTGCTGCTTGCAGTGGATCTTGAAGTGGAAACTTCAAGGATGCCATGGTTGTAGATGCACACATCTTCCAACACAAAGCTGCGTGGGACCACAAGCTAGCTAGCAGTGTGCCAAGCGGTGCTCTGCAGCTGACAACGAAGACAAATGGCAAATGTCGACGAATGGTGGACTTGATGAATGGTTAACTTGGCGCGATGCGGTGCATCGCACTGCTGTGCTGTTAGCTAGCTGCTAGCACTGATGCTGGCAATGCTTGATGCCGCCATGCATCAAGGCCAAGTCCCGTGACTGGATCTTCAAAGGATGGAAGGACAGACAACACGAACCCCAGCAACTGGCTAGTAGCAACTTGTTGTTGACTTGTAGCCTAAGGTCATTGTGTTTGCAATGTTTGGTTTGAGGTTTTCAATTTGTCCAAAATTGAGATGTCTTTGGGTTCAAGCACCATTCAATTTGGAATTCTGGCTCATCAATTGTCTTTCAATCATGTTCTGGAAAAGTGGCTTCAAATGAAGTCAAGATCACCAACAGTCAGTCATTGAAATTGGTTGATTTGGTTCTAGCAATTAACAAATCACCCTCTTTTTGCATGCAAAATGACATGAGTTGTTGCTTTGAGACAAACATCAAATTGAAGAAAGCTTAATCCTTTGCATGCTGCCATTCACAAGACATCTAAGAAATCAAAAAATGGTCCTAAAATGAATCTGCAAATGTTTTGAATGCACTTGTCGACAAAGTCATTTGAGTGTCTTGAATGTTGGCATGGTGAAGGGACACTTCTAGTTTTGTTGCATTGCAACCTTTCAACAGGTCATTACATCTTTGCTAATTGTTTGAAATTGATTTAAAAAAGAGGTCTCAAAAGAGACATCTAAGAGAGGGAGTCTGGGGGGGCTTTTGATGCCAGCGCTGGGCATGGACTGTGCAGGCGGTTTTCAGTTGCATTTGATGTTTTCATCATTTGGTTGTTTAGCAAACATGGTTTGGTGATTGCACCCTTCCCTGCTTGAACGTGTTTTGTCATCAATGTGATTTTCCGGTGCATCAGGCTGCACAGAGTTTCCACAGACATTTGGTGTGGTGAATTGATGGATCGATCTTTCATGGTGGATGAATTGACAGCACCAGATTTGGTTGTTGTGCAGGCTTGTCATTGAAAGCTGTTGGGCTTTGCCCTGCTGCTGTGTGTGTTCAGTGCTGAAAGCCACTTGACTTTTCCATCAACAGCCACAAAGCGGCTTTGTCTTCCACCACTTGGGCTGATGTGCAGCATGGGCAATGAAAGCAGCTTGGGCTCACCCTCAACATCTGCAATGTTGCAGGGTTGTCCACCACTTGGGATCACACACAGCTTTGGCACTGAAATCAACTGAGCCCCCCAAAGGAAACACAATGTGGAAGAAGTCCCAATTGAAAGTGTTGGTAACATGTCTACTAGCAACTGCACCAGCAACAAATTTGATTGTGGACTGAGACATCATGCTGCTGAAGCACATCAACCTCGGAGGTGCCAGACAAAGACAGCAGAAAAGGAATTGTCGTTCCTGATCAAGAAAGTTCTTAAATTTCTGAACCCGGAATGTTGCCAAGTTCAATGAAACAGTCACACCTCCTTGCATTGGACACAACACTGCGGTCATTGACAACCTTGCCACCATTTGCAAGAGCACACATGTTTTCATTGCATTCCCCTCTGTGATCTGCATTTCTCAATTGCCCCAGAACATGATGACTCTTCGGGGATCCCTGTCCATGCCAGTTGAGAATCAATTCATGTCTTGTGAAGAATTGACTCTTCCCACCAGTTTTGATTTTTTTAATTTTCTAATTTCCATTGGGGAGACTTTGAGACAACTGCGTCTTTTGCTCCATTGCAACACACCGAGCATTGCGTGAAAAGACAAGTGTCAAATGAAACACACTCACCTCAAATTCAGTCAAGTCACCAGAGCATTGCTGTTGATGACAAATTTGGGTGTTGAGGAAGTCATGGAGAGGTGCGTTGCCAACCACATGTCAAACACAAATTTCCAGCAATGATGAGCATCTGATTTGTTCTGTGGAGTTGAAACATGAGAACAATCAGCACACACATTGTTTCCATGCGATTTTTGGCAATGTTTTGCCAAACTTGGTTGTTGCAGGCATTGTGAAAGTGTGACAGCTGAACCAACATCAAGGCATGTTTTAACAAGGGAATGCTGTTTTTGGAACACACATGGAATGCAAACATGGCAAGTGATGGAAAAACAGAGTCTGTGTCACTGTGTGGATCACCACTGGATGTTCTCATGCGTGACCTGACTCATTTTGCTCATAAGCTATTACGTAGCGGTGCGAGATTCCCTGTGATCCACGCCCATCCATTCGATTCCGAATTCTCGGAGTATTTATTTTACTCACTATCGATTGGCTCCGAGAGTGGCTTCCTAAACTATCGGAACTCGCAGTTTTTAAAGACTTAACTGACTCTTTTGTACTCTCTCCCAAAAGTACAGTACGTGCTACGTACAGCCTGAGGCTGCCGGCCGGAGCTCGCCTGTCTCAAATCAGCATGCTGTAGATGGTTGGTGTATGTAAGCAAAGTGTCTGTTCATATCGGCATTATGAAGGGCACGCAATGATAGCTCTTATCTACTGCGCTTCGGAGCAATCATCACCAGAAGCAACAAAGAAGCAACAACAACACTCTTACTATTCTTCCTCTGGTAGCTAGCTAGTGCTGCTGCATGCACTGCTGTCTGCCCACTTTACTCGCCGCAGTTTAAATCTACGCTGTTGATTCCATTCCTACTCTACTTTATGTACTACTTGGAAGGAAGGAAGGAAGGAGTGACAACCAAAAATTAGCAGTTCGAAATGTCGTCGCACTTCCGAGTCCTCCAACGACATATTAGTAGGAAATCATCATGGCACTACTCGTCGTCTCCTCCACTAGTACGATTTCTGCTGCTAGTATTACTACTCCATAGTAGCAACCATGTACATGTGCTTGCCATTCACTTTAAAGACTGTTGGTTGTTGTTTGGCACGGTGGATGATGTGGGTTGGACGCACGCCACCAATTTGGGACGCCTAACTCTAAATCGTCATTTGCGCGCCAAATTTGGGGACGACACCTTTGAAACGGTGGCCTATCCGGGCGCCTTTTTTATGAGCGAGGCGGATCGGGAAGTGCTCATCAATTCCACCATTCGTGACGAGTGCAATTTCATCTTGGCGGGAAGTGACAATATTTTGAACAATAAGCACGTCGAATATGCGCTGGAATTTCCCAATGTCAGTTTTACACGCTTTAGTGGCGCCAGCAATTTGAATGTGGAAGAGCTTCCCATGAACTTGGTGGAGTACGAAGGCAATTGGTTGGATCCCAGTTTTGTGGCGGGAGCCGTGGCGGCTTCTACGTCCCACAAGTGTGCTGGCTTTATCAATGCGTTGGAAAGTGCTCGCAGTGCCTGGGGTCATGCCACGGGATTTGCCTTGGGCTATCATTGGGTCAAGCCTCATCAAGACGTACACATCATTACTATGGATTCTTACTACAATCCAGACGCCGAACAATTGGCTGCTCAGCTGTTGATTGAAAGCAAAGGATGTGACGTCATTGGGCGTCACACGGATCCCAATCAAGTCGATCAATTTGTGGCGAGTCTCCAAGGCAAAGTTCTGTCCATTGCTCGCTATGTGGACATGAGCACCTTTGTGTCGGATACCGTCTTTACCTCCCAAGTCATTGACTTTTTTGATTATGTGGGACCTGCTGTGGAATCGGCCTTTTTAAGTGCTAAATACCGCCAAACTGGAGCCATGTACAAATTGCCTCCTCTCAACACTATTACTACCACCACTTCAACTACGACTTCAAATATGCAAGACTATCGACAATATCAAAATCCAACGGCCTTTGGTGACAACATCACAACACGTCTCGGGAATTTAGGCTTTGACATGCAATTGTCACCCTTTACCAGTATGGTCGACCAGCAATATGCAAGCGAGGTAGAAACCGTCGCCCTGGAATATTTACAAAGGGAAAATCCATTGTGTGGAGCACACTTTCGAAATGGGACCAGTGCCACACCCATGGGAGACGAGTGTCCTACCATTTTTACCATTGAACCAGTCCATTATTTACTATTGCCCAATACCACCTACTACGATGCCTTTCAAGATGGAGGCGCCCTCTGTGGTGCCGGCCAGTATTATTACTACCACGACAATTTGACGTTGGAGTGTTTGCCCTGTCCGGAAAATACGGTTTACTCCAATGGCACCGGCGGCCGTGCCAGCACTACTTGTACACCCTGTGAAAATGGAACCGTCGCGCCCATGGGATCCTCTCAATGTGCACAACCGGCGACCATCGTAGAAATGCAACAAGCTGTAGGGGCATCCATTGGGGGTAGTTTGGCAGCACTCTTTACTCTCATTTTGTGTATTTTGGCGGCAATGGTATATGCGCAAAAAAGGGGCATTCGGGACAATCGGAATGCACCCAAAACTCCCGATACGCAACCCATTGCCGTCTTGTTTACCGATATACAAGCCTCCACCACCATTTGGGCCAATGCGCCCGAAGCCATGTCGCAAGCCGTCGAAGATCACCACGACTTGATTCGGCAAATTCTCAAGCAGCATCGTGGATATGAAGTCAAAACCATTGGCGATGCCTTCATGGTCGTTCATAGTGACATTACCAAGGCTGTTGCTATTGCTTTGGATATTCAACGAAAATTACATCAACACGATTGGAAAACAAAGGACATTGATGAAGTCTATCGGAATATGGAAGCTCAATCGGATAGCGATGGCCATGATGAAGATGATCTTCGGTTGTCCTTGCGGAATTCGTCAAACTCTCAGCCACAATCACCACCGGAACACGGCCAAAAGAATGTCCATGCGGAATCCTCTACTACCACTGTACAGCATCAGAATACCAACAACCACCATGCGACTACGACGAATGATCACAACCACCATCACGACAAGTCTTGGAATGGACTTCGAATCCGTGTAGGCATGGCCTATGGGACATGTGACGGTCAAAAGGATCCCGTCACCCATGGATGGGATTACTACGGAACGCTAGTCAATACGGCCGCGCGTGTCGAAGCGGCGGCACATGGGGGACAAGTGGTGCTCACCGGTGCGGCCTATGAAGCCTTGTTACAATCGAGTAGTGCTGGTGCTGGTAAGGAAGTTCATGACAACAACAATGTCAGCAACAATAAGCGACCATCCGCCAAGTGTCCTGTAGTGTGGAGTGTACCACCAAAAATCCAAGAAGAGTTGGGAGTGGCCTCGGCCAAATCTCATGGTGATATTTCCCTTCGAGGCTTGTCGGAACCCCTGGAATTGATTGAACTGGTGCCCATTGGGTTTGAGAAACGACAATTCCCGCCCCTTCGTATCGAAACGGACAATGCTGACGTGGAAGAACCAGACGGTGATCATTTTGGTGATGATGGAAGTGTTGCCGGTGGTAGCGTTGCTTCCGGGGTTGGATCTGCCTTGAACCATATGGATTTTGCTCACATGGACGCGGAAGAAAAAATGACCCGATTGACGGATATAGCATTAAAGGTGGCGGGGATCAAAAAATACGACGAACGACTGGCCATGTCGGTGCGATTTGCCTTTGATAGTCTTCGAGCATTGCTGTCGCTTCATGCCGCTCAAGACCGGGAGACCCTGCTCAAAGGGCTGCTTTCCAAGTGGCATCTCCAACCACCCAAGCTTACCCCTCAAACTTTGGAGGACATTGGTGGTAAGGAAGTGCTGCATCTCTTGATGCTTTCTGTGCGTTCTGCCACCGTGGCGTTGGCGACACGACAAAAAGAATCTCCACTCAAGATGATGAACGACGACAGTTTTTTGACTGGCTCCTTCGTTCATAGTCGATCCATGACTTCCCCTGGTCACAATCACTCCATTACGAGTAGTAAGAATCGGTCGTCGACCAGAAGTCACGAGCATGTCATTGCGAACCTTGAGCCATTAAAAGAGGAGCATGCGAATCACTAGAGTGATTCATTGGCTGTCAGCCGTTTATTTTGGCCCCTTCATTGGCAAGAGAACCTCTTTGAGAAATTCTGAAACAACCTTCGTCTGTGCGGTGGCCGAGGATCAATCGACCCAAACACAGGGTCCACCTGATGTCATAAAGTCCATCATGCTTCGGTGTGGTAGACCGCTGAAGGGTTCAGCTGCCGCAACCCTTGTGGTATGGGGTGGGAAAATTCGTGCTAGCCTATAGGCTGCTGTATCTGGTTAGGTACAGCATTTGGGTTCGCACCGATGCCCACTACAGCAGAACCCCCGAAAAGGTTCCATGACAAGTCGATCTTGTATAGGACTACTCAGTTATGGCAAAATGTATCTATTTGGTATTCATAAAGTAAAAAAGGCCCGTTGTGGAGCTTTCGCCTCATCGCGCGACGACGAGACCAATGATACTCGTCGTCGTAGCCGTCGTGAAGGTTTCCTCCATTGGTTGCATCTTGGTGGGCCCCGGGCTGACAGACAACTTCAAGGTTTCTTTCGTTCTTGCAAATAACATCTAATCCCTTTCCACGACGGTATTCCATCCCGTATTTTCAAAAAGGGAAAGAGGTTTCTCGTCCGAGAACCCCACCTTTGTATCCTTGCTGTCTTTTTTCTTGTTCTTTTCCTTTTTTCCCTTTTTGGATTTCTTCTTGTCGGTGATGGGGCTACTGCTGCTGCTGCTGGTATTGGCAGGGGTATTGGCAGCTGTAGCGGCATCTTGTTCGCTAGTGGTGGCTGCTTCACCATTGTCGCTGTGGTCATTGTCTTGATCCGGATGGACGACGACCGTCTTCCACCCATCATCCATAATGGAAAGGGGGCTGACAAAGAGATCCTCCTTCTTTTTCTCGTCGCTTCCGGCTGCCGGCAGTGCCATTTCGGGACATTCGTCTTCTTCCTCGTCTTCATTGTCGGACGACGAGTCATCAAACTGGTCCGTTGGCTTGGTCTTGATCTTGTTGCTATTATCGGCCCGACTTGTATTGTCTTCATTCTCGTCGTCGTCATGGTTGTCATGGCCTCTTTTGTGCTTGGTGTCATCTTGGTTTGATTTTGAATCGGCAAAGGACACGGCACTGTTGCGACCCGTCCCAAGGGCAGTGGAGTGGCGCATAATGCTTCGCGTCAGGCGTTGTTTCTGTTCTTGTTGGGTTTCTCCCTTGGTCTGGTCTACTAAAACAATCTTGGGCACAAAAATGACAATGAGGACCACTGCCGAAATGATGAAGATCATAAAACACAAGACCAAATAATAGGCTTGTGGGGATTGTCGTACGACAAACAAAATGGGAATTCCCGAGAGCATGGCTTGCAAGAGGGATGCCATGGCAATGCCAATGTACTTGGCTTCGGCAAATTCGGATTGAATGTTTTGTTGTCGTGCTTGGTAGGCTTGATAATTGGCCATGAGCAATACCGACAAATTAATGCACGCCAGTGGAATGAGGTAGTATTCGACATGGTTGGATTGACAGGATCCGTAGGTCGCAATGACCCGATTCCAACCATCCATTCCGGGCAAGTCATGTCGAACATACGTCAATGGATCCAAGACGGTCCAGAGCGTCAAAATGATGGTATTGAGGGACAACAAGACCACAAAGGGAATGAGGACGTCTTGTGCTGTGACGGTGATTCGTCGTGGTGTATTGTTGGCATTGTCGGTCGTACTCAAACTGCCGGCATTGGCATTTTGGTTTTTGGTCATCATGGAGTGAAAGATGGTATTGACGCGATAGAGCTTGGCAAAGAGCGCTGAAAACATGATCGTAAAGCCAGTGGATGCCAACCAAGGAATGCTCATGCACATGGTAACGGCTTCACCTGTACTTTGTTGTTGTTCTTCGAGAAGGGTATCGTTGTAATTATCATCAAAGGATAGAGGAATCAATGCGGATGCCATGACGAGTGTACCAGCCGCGACCATGATGAGAAATCCCGGTTGCGCCACTTTGACGACGTACAAGTTTCGTTTGACAAAAACCCAAATGGCAAAGCCAATGGCCATGACAAAGACGATCCCACAGAGTGTAAACCCGACGGCTCGCAAGGTATGCAATAGGTTGTGATTGACGGTCAAATGGGGCAAAACCAAGGGTACTTGTACCAGAGTCAAAACATTGGTTCCAATGACATCGTTTTCAATGTGGAGAGCCTTTGGATCCGTTATGCCTTGTGCTTCCATGTGCATGACATGCTGCACCAAAGTCTGTACAGAAATGGCTCCAAAGTCATAGGGGAGTTGCCCTACGAGACCATGCACATAACCACGTTCCAAGAATTCGATCTGATTGGGCATGGCATCTCCTGACACTAACGTGATATTTAGTTCTTTTGCCATGTCATCGACAAATTCCTTCCAGCAACAACTTCGCATGGGCATGCCCATGACGGGAGCAATGGCGGTCGGAGGAGGATCGAGTGCGGCCAGTGCATACATGTGTTCCATGGCCAGTGTAATGTTACTCTGTACATCCATGACGTAGTAGGGATTCTCTTCCACGAGAGACACGGGCGTCCAAAGTCCTTCGTCGTGCAAAAGCTCATCCACAAAGCCAGCGGCGCGTTCTTGTAGATTCAAGGATTCCAAACTGGCCACGACTCCAAAGGTTCCTCCATTGGGTTTCAGTTGCTTCAAGAGCTTGGCAATTTGAGTCCCGAAAAAGTAATTGTCCGTACCAATGTACTGCAGGCGCGTGGAATCGGGAGCATCGCTGTCAAAGGTCACGACGGGAATTCCTTCTCGTGTGGCCAAATCAATCATTGGCTGCAGTGTTTCGACGGCGCGTACTGCCACAGCAATACCATGAGGGCGTGTGTAATTGGTGCCTTTTCCCGTAATCAAAGCGTGCATAATAGCGGCTTGGATTTGCCCATCATTGTCATCGGCATCCCCCGGAGGTCCTGTATAGTCGCACACCACTTCGATACCACTGCGACTCAAAGCAGCCGCCGCATCCATGCAACCATCGCGAGCAATATCAAAGAAGGGATTATCAAGAGACTTGGGAATCACGGCAATGTGATACGCGGTATCTGTAGTAGTGTTTGTACCAGAGGTAAAGCCATCACGACTCAGTTCCAGAGATTCAGTAGCCGTAGTGTCAGCTCGGACGTTAGTAGTGCTTGTGGTTAGCATGGCCAACAGAAGGAGCAACCATGTTGCAGAAGAAGGAGGAGGAAACATCTTCAAATGTTGGTAGTGTTGTGTAGTGTTTGTTACTGTTGTTTGGGAAGCAAAAGCCAGCAGACCAGAAATTATGGAGTTGTGCTTTAAACGCTGAGAAAACTCTTCTCTCTCTTCCATCTGCATGTGTAGATATCACGAAGAAGAAGTACTAGTACTGAACCGGTACATAACTTTCGTGTAGTAGCTTGTACGACGTACTAACCAGTATGCATGAAGGATCGGTCGATAATGACTCGTTGTAAACTACTTGAACTTGGCTACTGAGAAACTGCTCTCCACTACAGTAATCCGCACGTACAGCACACTTTCTTAATCTTACCTTTAAGTCCAACCACTGCAAATCTGCAATGCGTACGGAAGCAGACGACAGGTCAGGTCATCCAAGACAAAAATATATAACTGTTTGGTCATCCGACGACATCTTAGGATGTTCAATAATTCCTTCATTACAATGCCAAATTACCAATGCCATTGACATTTCATTTTTACCTTTCGTAAAACAGTAGAACGACTCCTTTTGGTAAAAGTAGCAACTCAAACCCTACTCAAAGATTCACCCTGAAGACTTCACGTGAAAAAAGAGAATAGCCCCACCCAGCTTTCTCATTCAAGCAGTCATCTTTCAAGTGCACATTATGCCGTCATTAACACGCCGGCTTAACAGTGCCAAATCGTCGTGTAATCAACGGGGCAATAACAACAGAGCAAGCAAGGCAATTAAACTCGCTGTGACGCACGATGGGAGAATCGTCACACACATGATCGGATGATCCATAACCCTAACCGGAGCAGTCTTTCGCGACTTACATTTGAGACCAACACTGCCTCCAAAAATCTAAGCACAGGTGCCTGTTTCCACCCTTCAGTGGCTGTCTGTCTTTCCATGCATTCACACAGACAAACAGTCATGTCAAGAGGCACTGGAAAAGCAAGTGTCTCTAGCAAATTCAGCAAGCAACTCACCTGGAACATTCATTTGATGGTTCTTGCATGCAAAAAAATGTTTGTGAGTGTCAGCGTTCTCACAAAACAAATTTGTGATCTCATGGGTTTTGTTTGTTCATGCATTCTGCTACAGATGTTGCTTTCTTAATCAAAAACTAGGTTTGACTTTGAATGGGACATCTTCTTTTTTTCTGCTCTTTGTGTGCTGCCTTCTTTTGACTTGATTTGCATCAATTGAAAACTGTTTTGCTTTTCATGTTTGATTTGTTCAACAATCATGTCACCAATGCTGCTTTTTCATGCCATTCCTGACTGGTTCAAAATCAATAACTTGATCATGATGGACAGTCAGGTGCACCTGAGAATAAGTGAAACTGAAATGAAAAGTCCAAAGTTGTCAATTTGAGTTCGTTGGCTTCCTTTGGCTTTTGGAAGGTTTCGCAATGCCAACAAAGTTGCTTTGTTGGGTTTGATGGACTCAATTGATGCTAAAGAAGCTCCATTAGCACATTTCAGTCTTGACTTTCTGTGCGCTACAACAAAGAAATCAAAGAAGAAGCAAGATCTGCTTGTGGCCCAAAACAGTGGGTGAATGCTGCACTGATCGGTCATTCATGCGTTGTTTCCAAAGTCATTGTCATTTTTGTTGGAATCTCAATTTTTTTTCCACAATTGCAACAACATCCAATTGGACTTCTTGGATGTTGCTGTCACTCCAGACTGCAAGGTTCAACTGGCTGGCTGGGCAAACTGAACAGTGCAGGCAATCTTTTGACTTGAGTTTGAATCATTTGAAAAGTGAGATTCATTTCATCACCAAATGGACATCCACTGCAAGAGAATGCATTGAAAGATCAAGATTCCAAAAAAGCAAAGTTGACATGCATGTTTGCCACAAAAGTTCAGTCTTGCTGTTGATCTGTTTCAATCACTGGACCCCAAAACATCCAGATCAATCACTGCTGCAACATGTTTGTGAAAAAAAATTGTTCATCGCTCAAATGACCAAGTGAATCATTGTGGTCATTTCAACAGATGACACAGCTTCTTGCCAAATGACACAGCCTTTTCAGACCAGCAAATTTGTTAACTGCGCTGAAATTGCGGCAACCAAGGGCATGGAACACATGCATTGAACGGGGTGAATGGTGGATGTGTTTGGAGGACAAAGCAATGGCATGCAGCTGCATCCGGTTGAAACGTTGGGTTGTGTGATGTCTTTGCTCTCAATGAAGTTGCATTCTGTTGCAATTGCATGGGGTGGACCCATGGAAAAACAGTCAGTTTGATTGAACACAGAAGAAACAAATGGTCCGTTGACAAGACCGACACTTGTTTTGACACCATCAAGCAGAAGCCATCCATCAAAGAGCAACAGCAACAGATGAAGTCGAGGTTGTCATGTGAAGTGCCCCCCACTGAGCAATTTTCCTTCTTGTGGATGGTCCATGAAGATCAACATTCCAGTGGCAGATGAGCTCCCTCCAGAGAGGACTGTCAACCACAAAAGCCACATTGCCAAAGTTGTGTTCCTGTGTGCTCAAGCAAGACCACGGCAACTGCCCAACAACCAATGGTGGGACGGCAAAATCGGAATCTGGCCTGTTGGATGCTGCAGGGCAGCCAAACGCGACAGCTGCAATGGGCCAAAAGGAACTGGATTGTTTGAAAGTGAGTTTGTCGATGTGGATGAGTTCAGAGACATGCTGACTGGACTTGTGTTGCCTGCCATTTTGAACGAATTTCGCACAGCTGAATGCAACAGATTTGATGAAATCATCATTCAACAGGACAGCGCACCTGCTCACATGTGTCCAAGAGACCACAAGTGGATGCAAATGTTGACCGACATGGGATTGGAAGAGAAGACAAAGCTTGCAACACAGCCGGCAAACTCCCCAGATCTCAACATGAACGACCTTGGATTTTTCAACGCGCTTCAGTCAATGTGCTGCTGCACAACCCCACGGAACGAGGTGGGATTGATTGAGATGGTGGAGCAAACACACAGGGATTGTCCACTGAACAAGATCAATTGAATCTGGGTCACACTGCAGACAACATTTGACAACATGCTTAACAACTTTGGAGGCAATCAATTCAAGATGACACACATGGGCAAAGAGAAACTCGAAAAAGCTGGACGTCCACCATGTGTCATTGACGTGAATCCAATTGCCAGGCATTTTCCAAACGATTGACTCTCTTGCATGGCTGAACTGCTTGACTTGTGCCTCCACCATGTTGTCATTGCAGAGCTGTTGGTGGCGCCGCCGCTGTCGGTCATCTTGACACATCTCTTGTTGAGTTTGGCATGTTCACTTGAAAACTTCAAAGTGAACAATTTGTGTCACCAAATGGAGTGATTGAAGCCGGCCGGCGCATCAACAGAGATTCAACTTTTGTGTTCATCTGAGTGGTCAAATCAGCTGCAAGCTGGCATCGCCTCCACGACATTGCTGGCAGTAGCGTCTGTGCGTCATTCTCACGCATGTGGGGATCGGGCACTAAAAATTGGGTGGAGGGAGTAATTAATTTTCGCCTCAAGGATCGACATATGTCGAGGAGACCTTTGCGTTGAGTACATACGTTGCAGCAACAGCAGCAGCAACAGCAGCAACCGCAACGTGGAAGCAGTAGCAGCAGAAGCCCGCCGAATTCAGTTCCGCCGCCGCCAACAACAGCAGCTACTACCACAGGCAACGAGAAGAGATCGACCAGTACGATCGTCAAGTGCTTGGATTATTTGATTAACCCACCTACCTACCATGGCGGGAAAGCACAAACAGCGGCAGCAGCAACAACAACAATACCACCACCAACAACAACAACAAGTATGGCTACTGACGAGGAGAAGGCGTCATGGGAAGCAAAACTCGGAGAAAAGAAATGGAACATCAAAGGCATCAAAACCCAAAATGATGGTATGATGAAGGGCGTCTACGATACACTCGGGATCCTCGAGGACGAATACGCAATTCAAAGTCAGGTTGTTGCCTTCATCGAGGAGAAGCAGAGGCAGGGACAGCCGCAGCAAGAAGGTGAGAAGACTTTTAGATTTTGTTTGTTCGTTGATTTTTGATAGATTTATTCAAGTTATCTTCGCTAACAATTCATCTGCCACTCTGTGTTTTGACCAAAAGCCCAAGCCTTCCAAATTTTTTTTGATGTTTGGATGGGACTGCCCAACGGAGCTGGTGTCGTAGGTAGAACAGCGCTCCGACAACAGAAACTAGTTGGAAGAATACTGGCGGCCACCGCTGGCGTGTATTGGATGGAGTCACCTCCATCCTCTGGGAAGACAGCACTGGGACAGATTCTGAAATTGAGTGGTTGGACCTACTTGCACGCAAGGGATCCTGATCATATCACAGCAATTGAATCTGTTGATAAAACAAAGATTGGGAAGAATACTTTCATTGATGAGGCACAGGCTCTTGAATTGAAACAAACCATCAAACTTCGTGCCCTTCAAGACATGGGTTATCGCATAGTCTGTGCAGGCACCAGTGGTGCCCCAGTTCCCACATGCCCCACCTGCATGAAGCCAAGTTGCACAGTGTGCACTGGTTGCTGGAACTACAAATGTGGCAATGGGCACAAAGGTGACTGCCAAGGAGAATCATTTCAGGAGACAATCTCAATGGTCATCGCTGAAGATGACAATCGACGCTTTACTGTAGAAAATCTTGCTGCTTCCCAGGAGGAGCTAACACATTTTCTGGCTTTGTTCTTTGCGGACAATGGGCCGCCGGATCATCGACATGGCCTTTGCCTACACATCCCGCAGCACTTGGCCAGTGAGGTTGCCAGGTGCCTCGCCCCAGATCTTGTTGCTCTTACGGGTGGATTGATGTCATACATTAACACTTCAGTCCGCACTCTGTACTATGATCAGAAGTTTTGGAGGGGCACTGAGACAATCAGCAATCCCCAAGATCACTCCAAGGAAATTTTGGCGAAGCTCAATCACCCAACTGTTCTGGCAGCCCTGAGAAAAGTCAGGCTCTCGGTCACTGTCGACAACGCCGAGGAGCAAGCCCTTATTAAGTTCATCAGAGAATACAAAGTAAGCACAGAGCAACAAACAACAGTGAACGCACGTTACGCTTCATCTCTGAGGAAAAAAGCACTGATTCGGCGAAACAGCCAAGGAGGATGGATTCCTTGGTCGCCTCTGGTATTCGACATACTGACATACAGGCTCCTCCAAGAGCCCGGTCATATTGCCTGTTCTTTCGACGTTGATTCGGTTATTGATCTGGTTACGTACATAGCCACCACACTCAAGTCAGTTTATAGTGATTGGGTGTACCCAGATGAAAATGAAAAATTGAAGCATGAGGATGAGATAAACAGCGCAATTGCAGGCATCTTGAAGAATGCGCTTGGGGGGGACGGAGTGCATCGTGGTCCAGCAAAGAAGACGGAAAAAAAAACTTATTCCCAGGTGGATCATGCAATCTATTGGAACAGCAAAGATCAGCCGACTCTCATCGAGACCTGTCTAACGGATGTGCCAGGTCATATCAATCGTTTTGGCGCAACGGGGAAATACAAACTGAACTACAACTTCGGTTGTGGAGTAGTCCTGGTCATCAACAAAACGGTGAACCCCGAGCCTCCCAATGTCCCAAATGGAGCAATTCCTACCAATACCTATCTTTTTCATGTCAGTATCCCATCATACAAACTGGCACAGTACTTTGCAGCTGGAAAAAGCTGGACACCCGTGGGAGCTGAATAAGTCCGTAGTGCTGATGCGCTATGTATTCCCTTTATTTGCTGTCGCGATTTTCCTCGCAATACATCTGGTCTATTACGGCGGCTCGTTTGGCGATGAGAAGCTTCTTTCTTCTTTAGAAGATAGCCTGGAGATTGTGGACTTTGAAATTGGACTCATTTCCAATAGCACGGAGGATAACTTGTTTCTGGTCGATGTACGAGCAGAGCTGCTGTGCGCGGCATCAGCGCAGCATCGTGTCTACGACGCAGCAAAGCTAACGAGTCTGCTTCCTCGATTAGTGGAAGCTGCCTTGCCATTGATGTGTCTGAAGAATTGCAGCAAGGCATCGGATGCCATTGGCTCTTGGTTATTACGAGCGGAGCCTTTTGATGAACCATCAAGCCATTGTCTCGTTTCTATTCCGCAGTAAACGTCAACCAACCAGCAAGTGCCAGAGGAAAATATCTCTTTGGCGAAGATGTTGTTTGTACGGTCAAGGCGCATGTACTTTAGGCTACTCCTTTTAAAAAGAGATTTTTCAATCTCGCCAGTCACCATTTCCCATGTCCAAGTATCGTAGCCTTCAGGGGAGCATTCTCTTGCTACTATCTATGGCATGGTGATCGATGCGATGATGATGATGATGATGATGATGATGATGGATCAGGGA
>ENA-ORBV01009777-ORBV01009777.1-microbial-mat-metagenome-genome-assembly--contig:-NODE-9777-length-15588-cov-8.998324_pt1 | contig 15588 bp, 12 predicted proteins | sample MGYA00237777_ERZ505514 | MGnify/ENA primary metagenome ERZ505514 (study PRJEB26160, sample SAMN06269048) | microbial mat metagenome | isolation source: Oligotrophic lake microbial mat | place... | reverse complement strand
GACAACATCTAGCTAGAAATCCTTCGGCAACAGCGCAATCTCGGCCTTGCGGCGGGCCACATACGCGTGCAGGGCCGCCTCGATCTCTGAGTCGATAGGTGGAGCCTCGTAGCTGGCGAGCAGCTGGCGGGCCTTGGCCGTGGCGCGGGTGTAGGCGTCCTGCGCGCCGTCGATCTCCCACTGCTCCGACGAGTTGTAGTCGAACAGCTCGGCGCGGTAGAAGGCGTCGCGGAAGTGGCGCATCGTGTGGGCGGTGCCCAGGTAGTGCCCGCCGGGCGGCACCTCGTCGAGCGCGTCGAAGGCCAGCGCCTCGTCGGACAGGTCGATGCCCTTCACCCATGTGTGCAGCATGCCGAGGATCTCGCAGTCGAGCACGAACTTGGCGTAGCCGGAGGCCAGGCCGTTGTCGAGCCAGCCGGCGGCGTGGAGCACAAAGTTGGTGCGGGCCTGAAGCGTGGGCAGCATCGACATCACGCTCTCGTAGCCGGCCTGGGCGTCGGGCAGCTTCGACGACGAGAAGCAGCCGCCGCTGCGGAAGGGCAAATTGTAGTGGCGGGCCATCTGGGCGGCGCCGTACAGCGCCAGCTGCGCCTCGGGCGTGCCCATCGTCAGCGCGCCGCTCTGGAGGCTCATGGTCGAGAAGAACGAGCCGAAGACCACCGGGCAGCCTGGGTTGATCATCTGCACGAGCACGATGCCGGCCAGCGCCTCGGCCACCACCTGCACCAGCGAGCCGCCGATCGCGGCTGGCCCCATCGCGCCGGCCAGGATGAACGGCGTGATCAGCAGCGCCTGGCGCGCGCGCGCGTAGACCTTGAGCGCGGCGAGCATGCGGTCGTCGTAGCGGCGCGGGCTGCTCACGTTGATCAGCGAGATCAGCGCTGGGTGCTCGCGGATCGCCTCTGCCCCGAACACGATCTCGGCTAGCGCCACGCTGTCCGCCGCGTTCGGGCCAGAGGTCACGGAGCCCATGAACGGCCGGTCGCTGTAGAGAATATGGCTCAGCACCATGTCGAGGTGGCGCGTGGAGACGGGCTCGTCCAGCGGCTCCACCACGGTGCCGCCGGAGTGATGCATGTAGGGGCTCATCTGCGCCAGCTTGACGAAGTTGCGAAAATCGTCGAGCGTGGCATCGCGGCGCACGCCATCCAGATCCTGCACAAAGGGCGGCCCGTACACCGGCGAGAAGACGACCTTATTGCCGCCAATGATCACGTCGTTGGCGGGGTTGCGGGCGCGCTGCACGAACTCGGGCGGGGCCATGGCGACATACTTCATCACCAGGGCCTCGTCGAAAAAGACCGTCAGGCCCTTCACGGTGGCGCCGTGCTCGGCGAGGATCGTGCGGCACTCCTCGTCGTAGAAATCGACGCCGTAGTCGCTGAGGATGCGCATGGCGGCGCCGTGGACGCGCTGCACGCCCTGGGCGTCGAGCAGCTCGTGGATCGGCAGCGTGTAGGTGATCTGGCCGGTGCGCTGGGGGGCGACCGTGTGCTTTGCGCGCCGCTCGCGCCGACGCTCGGTGGTGTCGGTCATTTGGTACTGCTCCTATCGGCTCCCGCTCTCCCGCTCAGGGAGAACAGGCAGGGGGATGCGGGCAAGCTAAAACAGTCCTACCGTATTGCCGTGCTCGTCGATGTCGATCTGGTGGGCGGCGGGGGCGGCGCCGAGGCCCGGCATGGTCACCATCTCGCCGGCGAGCGGGTAGATAAAGCCGGCGCCGACGCTGGCCCGCACCTCGCGGATGTGGAAAGTGTAGCCGCTGGGCGCGCCCTTGAGCTTCGGGTCGTGGCTGAGGCTCAGGTGCGTCTTGGCCATGCAGATCGGCAGCTCGCCAAAGCCGTTGGCCTCGAAGGCGGCGATCTGCTCGTCGGCGGCGGGCGTGTAGCTCACATCGGCGGCGCCGTAGATCTGCGTCGCCAGGACGCTGATCTTCGCCTTGATCGGCAGCTCAAGCGGGTAGAGGAACTGCGGGCGCGCCTCGGAGCGCTCGGCGGCGGCCACCACCAGGCGGGCAAGCTCCTCGCCGCCGGCGCCGCCCTCGGCGAAGACCCGGCTCACCGCCATGCCCTCGGCGCCGGCCTCCTGGGCGATCCGGCGCACCGCCTCGATCTCGGCGGGCTTGTCGTCGGGGTAAGCGTTGAGCGCCACCACCACCGGCACGCCGAAGCGGCGGGCGTTCTCGATCTGCTTGCGCAGGTTGGCGCCACCCACGTAGACATCGTCGGGGTTCTCGTCTAGTAGCGCGGCGGGCAGCGGCTTGCCGGCCCTGATCTTGTACTTGCCGGTGTGGCTCTTGAGCGCGCGGATCGTGGCCACCACCACGGCGACGGCGGGCCAGAGGCCGGAGGCGCGACACTTGATATTAAAAAACTTCTCGCCGCCCATATCCATGCCGAAGCCCGCCTCGGTGACGACGTAGTCGGCCAGGCGCAGGCCGATCTGGTCGGCCAGAATCGAGGAGTTGCCCTGGGCGATGTTCGCAAACGGCCCGGCGTGAATAAAGGCCGGCGTGTTCTCGATCGTCTGCATCAGGTTTGGCTTCAGCGTCTCGCGCATCAGGACGGTGGCCGCGCCGGCCGCGTGGATGTCATCTGCCGTAATTGGCTTGCCGTCCTCGGTGAAGGCCACGACCATTTTGGCGATGCGGGCGCGCAGATTTTTGATCGCCTCGGCGTTGCTGCCGCCGGTGGCGAGCGCGAGGATGGCCATCAGCTCGCTGGCCACGGCGATGTCGAAGCCGGTGGCGCGCGGGGTGCCGTTGGCGTCGCCGCCCTGGCCCACCGTAATATGGCGCAGGAAGCGGTCGTTCACATCGACCACGCGGCGGATCGCGATGCGCGCAGGGTCGATGCCGAGCGGGTTGCCGTGGTACCAGCTGTTGTCGGTGAGCGCCGCGATCTGGTTGTGGGCCTGGGCCACCGCGTGGATGTCGCCGTTCAGGTGGACGATGCTCTCCTCGAGCGGGATCACCTGGGAGTGGCCGCCGCCAGCGCCGCCGCCCTTGATGCCGAAGGTGGGGCCGAGCGAGCTCTGGCGCAGGGCGATCGCGGCGTTCTTGCCGATCCGGTTCAGCGCCATGCCCAACCCGATTGTGGTGGTCGTCTTACCCTCGCCAAGCGGCGTAGGCGTGATCGCGGTCACGAGAATGTACTTGCCGAGCGGCCGGTCGCGCAGATAGTCGAGCACGCCAAGGTCGATCTTGGCGCGGTAGCGACCGTGCTGTTCTAGAAACTCGTCCGGCAGGCCCAGCCGCTCGGCGACGGTGCGGATATGATCGACGCGGGCCTCGGCGGCGATCTCCAGGCTGGTCTTCATCAAAAACCTCGGTTAACTGCGGAAACCAAGACGGTGCGAGATCTCGGCGGCGGCGGCGAGCACCAGGGCGCCCAACTCGGCGAGGCGCGCGGCTGGCACACGGTACGACGGCCCGGAGACGCTGACGGCAGCAAAGACGGCGCCGTCCCGATTGCGGATGGGCGCGGCGACCCCGTTCAGGCCCGCCTCGACCTCGCCGAGCGTGCGGGCGTAGCCCTGCTCGCGGATCGCCGCAAGCTCAGCGCGCACCAGGCGCGGGTCGGTAAGCGTAAGCGGCGTGATGGCCTGGAGCGGGCCGGCAAGCACGCGGGCGACCATCGCGTCAGGCTGGAAGGCGAGCATCGCCTTGCCGTTGGCGGCGCAGTGGAGCGGGGTGCGGCGGCCGATCCAGTTTGTGGCGCGGATCAGGTGCGGGCCGGCGATCTGCTCGACGTTGACCACCTCGTCGCCGTCGAGGACGCCCATATGCACCGACTCTTGAGAGCTTTCGCTGAGGCGCAGAAGCGCAGGCTGAGCCACGCTGCGCAGATCGCTAAAGTGGGTGACGCGGCCGGCGAGGCGCACGAGCAGGAAGCCGAGGCGATACTTCTCGGAGTGAGGCACGCGCTCAACCATTCCCTCGTGCTCGAGGGTGGCGAGGAAGCGGGCGACCGTGCTCTTGGGCAGGCCCACGGCGCGGCCAAGCTCGCTAATCCCAAGCTCGCCGACATCGCCATCGAAGGCCTTGAGCAGCAGCACGGCGCGCTGGATCGACTGGATGCGACCGCCTGGCTCTTGCTCGTCTAGCATCACTATTTGTTCCACTATGCGGAACGCATCTCGTATGGTGGAACGTAGTATAGCAGCGCTGTTCGGCGTTGTCAATTATGCGCCGGCCTATTGCTGGCCGCAGGGACTCACCAAAACGGCGTAATCGGCTCACGCACCGCAAGGCGGCCCGCCGGGGCAAGAGCGCCGCCGTGCGAGTGAGCGGTGGCAGCACCGCCGAGGCCACGCAGCCGCGCCAGCCGAAAGAAGCCGATGTCGTGGCGGCTGTGGCCGCGCTGCGCCAGGTCGGCCAGGATCTCGCCCACAACGCTGGCGAACTTAAAGCCGTGGCCCGAGCAGGCCGACGCAAAGACCACCTGCGGATACTCGGGGTGCGTGTCGATCACGAAGTGGCGGTCGGGGGTGTTCGTGAACATACAGGTCGCCAGGCTCATGGTGGGGCCGTTGGCGTCGGGGAAGAAGCGGCTCGTAAACTCGCGCAGGGCCTGCTCGTCACGCGGGTGGACGGCGTTATGATCGAGCTGCTCGGGGTCCACATTCTCGCCAAAGTGGTGGTACTTGCCGAGCTTGAAGCCGGGCACGCCGTGAATGGGGAAGCCGTAGTAGCGCCCCGTGTCCACCTGGCAGTTGAAGACCGGGAAGCAGTCGGGCTGGAAGCGCTCGGGGCGAATGGGCTGGAACCACCCGAGTACCTGGCGCTCGGCCACGGCCAGGCCGCGCAGGAATGGCAGGAAGCGATCAATCCAGGCGCCCGCGCTCAGCACCAGGCGGTCGGCCTCGTACACGCCGCGGTCGGTGCGGACGCGCACACCGCCGGCGATCGGCTGCCAATCCAGCACCTGCTCGCGGCCGTGGATCTCGGCGCCGTGGGCCTGTGCGGCCTGCACATACTGCACGATGCAGCGCTCCGGCGTAAGGAAGCCGCCCTCGGGCTGCAGCACGCCCAGATAGTCGCCGGGGAACTGGTAGCCAGGAAAGCGCTTGGTCAGCTCGGCGCCCGTAAGCACCTCGTGCTCCAGCTCGTGCTCGATGCACGACTGTAGCGAGCCCTTGAAGACCGGGCTATCGGCAGGGCCGACATCGAGCGAGCCGGTGATATGCAGCAACTGCTCGCCCACGATGGCCTCGATCTCGCGCCATAGCTCATACGAGCGGCGCAGCAAGCCCACGTACGAGGGGTGCTCCAGGTAGGCCAGGCGGATAATGCGCGTCTGGCCGTGGGAGGAGCCCATGGTGTGGGGGATGTCGAAGCGCTCCAGGCCGAGCACGCGCACGCCGCGCCGGGCCAGATAGTAGCAGGCCGCGCTGCCCATCCCCCCCACGCCCGCCACGATCACCTGGAAGCGCTGCGCCGACGATTGCATGGCTGCTCGCTGATTCTGTTCGTTGGAGGACACTCAGTGTATTGTCGGTGAAGCAGACGGTAGACGGTGGACGGTGGACGGTGTCCGAAAGACGCAGCGTGGCTCCTGCTAGCTCCTGCTGGCTACCGTCTACTGTCCACCGTCTACCGTCCCCTACTTCGCCCGCATCCTGGCGCCCTGCGGGTCGAAGAACGGCGTCGCGGTGACGGTGGCAGGCACCGGGCGATCTTTCACCATCACCACTACGCGGCTACCGGGCCAGGCGTAGGGCGCGCGCAGGTGGGCCAGGGCCAGCAGTTTGCCCACCGTGTGTCCGCGTGCGCTACACGTCACCGTGCCGATCTCCTGGTCGCCGGGCAGCAGCTTGTCCACTGGAGCGCCCGCCTCGGGGCCGCTGAACAGCTTGCGCGTCGTGGTATCCACCGCGCCCACGGGGAAGATCTTCGCGTCGGGGGCGGCGGCGATCTCACCATGAAGGATGAGGCCAACCCAGCGCGACTCAAGGCCGCGCTCCTGGGCGCGCAGCAGCGCCTCGCGGCCCATAAACTCGCGCTTGTCGAAGCGGATGAAGCGATCCAGGCCAAGCTGAAACGGCGTCAGCTCCTCGGTGATGTCTTTGCCGTAGAGCGGCAGCGCCTTCTCGATGCGCAGACTCTGCATCGCCGTCACGCCGTAGGGCATCAGGCCGAAGGCACGGCCAGCGGCCAGCAGCTGCTCCCAGAGCGGGCCGGCCTCCTCGGCAGGAGTGTAAAGCTCGTACCCCAGCTCGCCGGTGTAGCCCGAGCGCGAGATGATCAGCTCGGTCTCACCGATGCGGGCGCGGGCAAAGTTAAAAAACCTCAGCGCGTCCAGGTCGGCGTCCTGCACCAGCGTGCGCAGAAACTCGCGTGAGCGCGGGCCCTGCACCACCGGCAGCGCCACCGAGCCGCTGATATCGGTGATATAGGCGGCCGCGCCCGCCGCCTGCTCCGCGATCCAGCGGAAGGTGCGCTTGCGCGGCCCGGAGCTGGTGACGACCATAAAATGCTCGTCGTGGAACTTGTAGGCGGTGATGTCGTCGATGATGCCGCCCTGCTCGTTGCAGAGCGTGGAGTAGCGCACCTGGCCGGGGTGCATGTCGCGCACCTCGTTCACCAGCAGGCGGCTCAGCAGGCGCTCGGCGCCGGGGCCCTTGATGTCCACCTCGCCCATGCTGGACAGATCTTGCATGCCCAGATTGGTGCGCGTGTTAACGTGCTCCTCGATCGGGGAGGCGTACGCGAGCGGGAAAAGATAGTCGCCGCCCCCCAGCACCATCTGGGCGCCTAGCCGAAGATGGTTCTCGTAGAGGGGGGACCTGCGCTGCGGCATAGTCGCTCCTGTTCAGCAGCTGCGGCGTGGCAAGGCTTTAGAAAGCGCAAAGATTGGATAAATCACGCATATCCTATGGCGAGATGCGCGCGCTGTCAAGCGGCCTACCCTTGACAGCCTTCCCTCCACCCGCTATATTGGTGTAAGTTTAACACTAATTGCCATCTGCGAACTGATCCTGCGAACTGCCCCTGGAAACTGCCACCTGCCACCTGCAAACTGAACACCTGGGAGAAGCCATGCAACCCGACCACCAGCGCACAGCCGAGGGCATCCTCTTTACCGATCAGTACCAGCTGAGCATGGCCCAGCTCTACTTCCGCGCCGGCCTCCACGAGCGCCCCGCCCAGTTCGATCACTTCTTTCGCCGCTACCCGGACTACGGCCTGCACGAGGCTGGCTACTGCGTGAGCGCCGGCCTGGAGTGGCTGCTCGACTGGATGCGCCAGGCCCGCTTCCGCGACGAGGATCTGGCCTACCTGCGCGCCCAGCGCAACCACGCTGGCGGCCAGGTCTTCGCCGACGATTTTCTCGCCTATCTGCGCCAGCACGGCAGCTTCGAGGCGATCAGCCTGCGCGCCATCCCCGAGGGCCGCATCGTTCACCCCAGCGTCCCCCTCAGCGTAGTGCGCGGCCCCCTGGCCATGGCCCAGATCCTGGAGACGGCCCTGCTCAACCAGCTCAACTACCAGACCCTAATCGCCACCAAGGCCGCCCGCATCCGCGAGGTGAGCCGTGGCAACACCGTGCTGGAGTTTGGCCTGCGGCGCGGCCAGGAGCGCGGCGCCAACGCCGGCACGCGCGCGGCCCTGATCGGCGGCGCCGACTTCAGCTCTAACGTCGGCCTCTCCAGCACGCTCGGCCTGCCGCCCAGGGGCACCCACGCCCACTCCATGGTCCAGGTCTTCCTCGCCCTCGGCCAGAGCGAGCTCGACGCCTTCCGCGCCTACGCCGAGGTCTACCCCGACGACTGTCTGCTGCTTGTGGACACCGTGGACACGCTGGAGAGCGGCGTGCCAAACGCGATCCGCGTGTTCGAGGAGCTGCGGGCGAAGGGCCACGCGCCGGTCGGCATCCGCCTCGATTCAGGCGACCTGGCCTATCTCGCCATCCAGGCGGCCATACTGCTCGACAAGGCCGGCTTCCCCAAGACAACCATCGTGCTCTCCAGCGACCTCGACGAGCTAGTGATCTGGCAGATCCAGACCCAGGTGCTGCAAGAGGCGCCGCGCTACGGCGCCGACGCCAACGCGATCCTGGCCCGCCTGGTGTACGGCGTGGGCACGCGGCTCGTCACCTCGCACGGCGAGGGCGCCCTCGGCGGAGTCTACAAGCTGGTGGCGATCCAGGAGCGCGACAGCAGCTGGCGCCCAGCCATCAAGCTCGCCGACACGCCAGCCAAGCTCACCAACCCCGGCCTGAAGCATGCCTGGCGGCTCTACGATACACGCGGCTTCGCCACAGCCGACCTGATCGCCCTGGAGGATGAGACCCCGGCAGAGGCCGAGCGGATCGCGCTGCGCCACCCTGGCGACATGGCGCGTCAGCGCACGCTGGAGCGCACGGCGATCTCCAGCATGGAGCCGCTGCTGGCGGAGGTGCTGCGCGCAGGCGAGCTGGTGTACGCGCTACCAGACCTGGAGGCCATCCGCGAGCAGCGCCGTGCCGATGTGGAGCGGCTCGACTCCGGCGTGCGCCGTCTTGTCAACCCGCACATCTACCACGTCTCGCTCTCGCAGCGGCTCTGGGAGCTTAAGCAGGAGCTGCTGGCGCAGCTTGGCGGCTCGTAAGCAGCGGCGGAAGTCGGCCGAGCATCTGGACCACCGACCGTCTGGACTACAAACCGTCTGGACCACGAACCGTCTGGACTATGAACCGTCTGGACCACGCACCGTCTGGACCACGCACCGTCTGGACCACGAACCCCGCGAATGCGGGCGAAAGTCGCGAACGCGAAGCGGCGCAGCTGTTCGCGGCTTCGTGGTCCAAATGGCTCGGGTTCCGCAACCTGAAATGGAGCTGCCCTATGATGACGCCGGAGCGGCTTCAGTATGTGGTGCGTGCGGAGGAGACCGGCCTCTCCTTGCGCGAGCTTGCCGAGCGGCTGGCGGGCGAGGCTGGGCTGGCCGCCGTGGCTAGGGGCGGCGCGTGGCTGGGCGAGCGGCGGGCAACCGATCCCGAGCAGCGCCTCGTAGTCGGCGCGACCCTCACCCTGCGCCTGCCGCCCGCCGGGGGCTACGCTGAACTGAGCATCGGCCCCGCCGCGATCGCCTACGAGGACGCCTGGCTCGTGGCGCTGCACAAAGCGCCTGGCTGGTACGTGGGCGCCACGCCGTGGGACACGCTGGGCAACGCGCTCGCCGCCCTGGGCCGCTACCTCGTCGCCCGCGACGGCAGCCCCCCGCCGCTGCACCTTGCCCACCAGCTTGACCGCGACACCTCGGGCGTGCTGCTGCTCTCGAAGCACCCCACTGCCAACCCGGCGCTCCAGGCCGCCTTCGCGGGCGGGCGTGTGGAGAAGCTGTACCGCTGTCTCTGCGCAGGCGTGCCGAGCTGGGATGCGCTGGAGCTGCGCACGGGCCACGGGCGCTCGGCGGGCGGGCGCTGGCGTGTCTACCCGCTAGAGGATGTGGGGCACGCGCTGCCGGCGGGCGGCGGGCGCGTGCGCGAGGCCCACAGCAGCTTCACGCTGGAGCGGCGGCTGCCCGGCGCGGCCCTGCTGCGCGCACAGCTTCACACCGGGCGCACGCACCAGATCCGCCTACACCTGGCCCATAGCGGGCACCCGCTGCTCGGCGACACACGCTACGGCGGGCCAGTAGAGTACGCCGGGCAGCGGCTGGCGGGGCACCTACTCCACGCCGAGCGCCTGCGCCTGGCTCACCCGATCACAGGGGCGGAGCTGCTGATCAGCAGCCCACTGCCGCCGCTCTTCACGACACTCCTAGAGGAATCGTAAGGGCGCCCCTCGTGGGCGCCCCCTGGCGGACTCGTATAGGCGCCCCCGCTCGGCTTGCCCCCTGTCCCTTGTTCCCTGTCCCCTCCGCTCAGGCAAACAGCAGCATCCCCAGCGCGATCACAAAGATCAGAGCCGTCAGCTCGATCGCCCGCAGGCAGTCGGGGATCACACCGCGCCAGAACTCATCCTTGCCGAGCCACCACCAGAGCCGGTTCAGGCCCGTGCGCAGGCGCGATTCGTCCCAGTTGCGCAGCTGCTCGACGCAAGCCAGGCGGAACAGGCGGCGCGTATGAATCACGAGTGTCGAGGCCCAGATCCCGGCCAGCATCAGGTGTAGCAGCAGAGGCATCGCTAGCGCTCCTCGTCGCGACTGGTTGCAATGTGATCTATGCTTAGTGTGCACGCTGTCTGCCCAGAATCGCAAGGGCCTGTGATAGAATGACTCCACCCATCTCTTGCCCCTGAGGAGCCGATGCAGAGCCTTGCGATCGCGCTGCTTGGATCACCGCAGATCGCGCTCGACGGCGCGCCGGTGAGCTTTGACACACGCAAGGCCGTCGCTCTGCTCGCCTACCTGGCCTGCACCAAGCGCGGCCTGAGCCGTGAGCGCCTGGCCGCCCTGCTCTGGCCCGAGTACGCCGACGCGCGCAACGCCCTGCGCCGCACGCTCTCCACGCTTCAGCACGCCATCGGGCCAGGCTGGCTCGCCGTGGACCGCGATCAGGTGGCCGTTGTGCAGCGCCCGGAGCTCTGGCTCGACGTGGCCGAGTTCGAGGCTGCGCTTGACAAAGCCACAGACCGGGCGGCCCTGGCCGCCGCTGTGGCGCTTTACCGCGACGACTTTCTGGCCGGCTTCACGTTGCGCGACGCCTCTGCCTTTGATGAGTGGCAGTTCTTCGAGGCCGAGCGCCTGCGCCAACGCCTCGCCGGCGCCCTGGAACGTCTCGCCGAGCTGCACGCAGCGACGGGCGCACACGAGGATGCGATCGAGGCGGCCCGCCGCCGCCTTGGCCTCGACCCGCTCCACGAGCCAGCCCAGCGCGCCCTGATGCGCAGCTACGCCGCTGCGGGCCAGCGCTCGGCCGCCTTGCGCCAATACCGCAGCTGCGCCCGGCTGCTAGAGCAGGAGCTCGGCGTAGCGCCTGGCGACGAGACCGTGCAGCTCTACGAGGCCATCCGGAGTGCAGCCCCCGCCCTGGCCATTGCTCGGCCGCCTGCCGCTCTCAGCGGGCCGTCTGCGCTGGACGCTCCTGTGCCACAGCCTGCCGCGCCCTTGGTCGGTCGGGGGGCCGAGCAGGCGCAGCTGCGAGTGGTCTACGCCGCCGCCGGCGCGGGCGCCCTCGCCGCCGTCGAGGGGCAGGCCGGGATCGGCAAGACGCGCCTCGCCGACGATCTGCTCGCCGCCGCCCGCGCCGCTGGCGGGGTGGGCCTTTCTGCGCGCTGCTACGAGGGCGAGAGCGGCCTGGCCTACGCGCCGGTGGCCGCCCTGCTCCGCGCGGCCACCGCCACCTTGGAGCGCACGGGCCGGCTCGCAGCCCTGCCCCCTGACCAGCTCGCCGAGGCCGGTCGCCTTGTGCCCGCCCTCGCCCGGCGCGCCGACGTGCCCGTAGCACCCCCACTGACCGGCCCCGACGCCCGGCGGCGCTTCTTCGAGGCCGTGGCCGATCTGTTGCTCGCCGCCTACGCCGGCAGCGCCCCCGGCGTGCTGCTGATCGACGACGCCCACTGGGCCGACAGCGCCTCCCTCGACCTACTCGCCTTTCTCGCCCGGCGGCTGCGCGGTCGGCCAGGCCTGCTGCTGCTCACCTGGCGCGCTGAGGAGGCGCCGGCCGACCACCCGCTGCGCGCCCTTGTCGCCGAGGCCCGACGCGCCGGCCCCACGGACCTGATCCAGCTTGGCGGGCTGAGCGCCGCTGCGGTGGACGAGCTGGCGCGCGCCCAGGGCGCCAACCTGGATGCCCCGCTCGCCGAGCGCCTGCACCGCGAGAGCGAGGGCGTGCCGTTCTTCGTGGTCGAGTACCTGACGGCGCTGCGCGAGGGCGGCCTCGCCGCCGGGGATGGCCCCTGGCCGCTGCCTGGCCGCGCCCGCGAGCTGCTTGAGGCGCGCCTGCGCCCCCTCAGCGACGCGGCCCGCCAGCTGCTGGCCGCAGCGGCGACAGTTGGCCGAGCCTTCGACCTTGCGACCCTCTGCGCAGCTGCGGCGGTCAGCGAGGAGGGCGCCGTAGACAGCCTGGAGGAGCTGCTCGCCCGCGGGCTGATTGTCGAGGCCACGCTCGCACCGCTGCGCTACACCTTCGGTCACGAGCGGCTGCGGGCCCTGGCCTACGAGCGCGTGAGCCAGATTCGCCGTCGGCTGCTGCACCGCCGCGTCGCCGCGCACCTGGCGACGCTTCAGAGCGGCGCGCCCCGGCCGGGCCTGGCTGCGCAGCTCGCCCACCACGCCAGGGCGGCGGACGATGCTCCGCTGGCTGCGGCGCAGCATCGGCTCGCGGGCGACGAGGCCCGCGCCCTCGCCGCCAACGCCGAGGCGGTTGCCCACTACGCCGCCGCGCTGGAGCTGGGCCACCCCGAGGCCGCCACGCTCCACGTGGCCCTCGGCGATCTCCTGGCCCTCGCGGGCGACTATCAGGCGGCACTCGCCCACTACGGGGCGGCCCACGCCGGGCGCGCGGCCGACCCCGCCATCGCCCGCAAGACTGGTGAGATTTACCATCGCCTTGGCGACTGGGGCGCCGCCGAGGAGCGGTTCGCCGCCGCTCTATCCGCGCTAGGCACGAGCCCGGCCGAGCACGCCCGCGCCGCTGCGGCGTGGAGCCTGACCGCACGCCGCCGTGGCGATCTGGCGCAGGCCGCCCGGCTGGCCGACCAAGCCCTCGCTCTGGCCGAGGGCGCGGGCGACCCCGGCGCCCTGGCCCGTGCCCACGGGGCTGCCGGCGCCCTCGCTGCGCTCCTGGGAGACCAGAGTGGCGCCCTCGGGCATCTGGAGCGCGGGCTGGCCCTGGCCGAGCAGGTGGACGACCCGGAGACGCGCGTGGCCGCCCTCAACAGCCTGGCCCTGGCCCTCGCCGCGACTGACCCGGCCCGCGCCATCGCCCTCGCGGAGACCGCCCTGACCTTGTGTCTCGCCCGCGACGACCGCCACCGCGCCGCCGCCCTGCACAACACCCTGGCCGACCTGCGCCACGCCGCAGGCGAGCGCGAGACCGCCCTCGCCCACCTGCGCGAGGCCGTCGCGCTGTTCGCCGCCATCGGCCACGACCAGCCCGCGATCTGGATGCTCACCGAGTGGTAGCTGGCCTGCGCATAGGCCGTAACGCTCGCCGTAACGATCTCCGCACGCACGGCGGTGTACGCTGGGCGTATCGGTTCGCTCGAGGTAGTCAGATGAAGCGAGAGACAAGGATGGCCACGCTGATCCAGCAGTTCCGGCGCGCCCTGCGGCGCAGCGAGCCGGCCGCCCCGGCGACGAGCCCGCGCAGCCCTGCGGCCCTAGATCCTGACGCCGTGCGCGACCTCGACTTCGCGCCCAACGACCCGCTGCGCGCCTACCTTCAGAGCTCACCTGGCGTGCTCGATCTGGAGACACTGCGCCTGGAGTCGCCGATGGTGGCCCGCCTGCGGGCCGATGGCGCGCGCCTGGTTGTGCCACTGTTCAGCCAGGGCGACCTGGTGGGCCTGCTTTCGCTTGGCCCCCGCCGCAGCGAGCAGGGCTACGCCAGCGACGACCACGCGCTGCTTGTGAGCCTGGCGACCCAGGCTGCGCCCGCCCTGCGCGTCGCACAGCTGGTGCGCCAGCAGCGGGCCGAGGCCCGCGAGCGCGAGCGGATCGCCCAGGAGCTCAAGGTGGCGCGGCTGATCCAGCAGACCCTGCTGCCCCGCGAGCTGCCCACTGTGCCTGGCTGGGCGATCACGCCCTACTACGAGCCCGCCCGCGAGGTGGGCGGCGACTTCTACGACTTCGTGCCACTGTCTGACGGACGCCTGGGCCTGGTGATCGCCGACGTGACCGACAAGGGCGTGCCGGCGGCCCTGGTGATGGCCATGACCAGAAGCGTGCTGCGCGCTGCGGCCACCCGGCTGGAGTCGCCGGGCGCGGTGCTAGCGCGCGTCAACGAGATGCTGGTGCCCGACATCCCGCCCAACATGTTTGTCACCTGCTTTTATGCTGTGCTCGACCCAGCGAGCGGCCGGCTGCACTTCGCCAACGCCGGCCACGACGTGCCCTACTGGCGCACCACAGATGGCGCGGTACACGAGCTGCGGGCCTGCGGCATGCCCCTTGGCCTGATGGAGGGCATGGTCTACGAGGAGGGCGAGGCACAGCTAGGCGCGGGCGACCACCTGCTGCTCTACAGCGATGGGCTGGTGGAGGCCCATAATCCTCGGCGAGAGATGTTTAGCTTCGAGCGCCTGGCTGCTATGGTGGGTGCAGCCGAGCATGGTGGGCAGCCGCTGGTGAGCGCCCTGCTGGCTGAGCTGGCGCGCTTTACGGGCGCCGGCTGGGTGCAGGAAGACGATATCACGCTCGTCACCGTCGAGTGCGTGAGCCTCGCTGCGCAGACGGCGGGCGACGAGCGCGAGGGCGACGCGGCGGGCTGGTGGAGCCTGGCCGAGCTGGCGATCCCGAGCGCGCCGGACAACGAGCGCCTGGCGATGGAGCAGGTGGCGGCGGCGGTGGCCGAGGTTGGCCTGCCTGCGCTGCGGCTGGAGCGCCTGAAGACCGCCGTGGCCGAGGCGACGATGAACGCGATGGAGCACGGCAACGGCTACCGCGCCGACCAGCCGGCCCGTATCAGCGTGCGCCGCTCGGACGACACGCTCTCGGTGCGGATCTTCGACTACGGCACCGGCCCGCTCGAGCAGCCCGACGCACCCGATCTGGAGGCGAAGCTGGAGGGCTTGCAGACCCCGCGCGGCTGGGGGCTGCATCTGATCCGGCACATGGTGGACGAGCTGCGGGTGGGGCGCGAGGACGGGAAGCATGTGATCGAGCTAGTGGTCCGCTTTTAGCGGCGGGTGTGGCCCGCCTGTACCGGAGGGAACTATGCCCACCACCCAACCCTTCGACGCGAGCGTGCGGCGGCAGCCGCGGGCGGCGATCGTGGAGCTACGCGGCGAGATCAACGCTGCGGCCGAGGCCGGGCTGAGCGCGGCCTACACCCAGGCCGAGCAGGACAGCCCCGAGCTGATCCTGCTGAACTTCGAGCGGGTGGACTACATGAACAGCACGGGGATCGCCCTGGTGGTGGGGCTGCTGGCGCGGGCGCGCAAGGGCCACCAGCGGCTGGTGGCGTGCGGGCTGAGCCCGCACTACCGCGAGATCTTCGAGATCACGCGCCTGGCCGACTACATGCCGGTCTTCGGCGACGAGACGAGCGCCCTGACTGCGCGCGCGGAGCGCTGACACCAGCTGCGAGGGCGCAGCACGCTGCGCCCCAACGGAGGAAGTTATGACCACGACCAGCGCGATCACGGCCCGCCGGGCCGATGCCGACACGAGCGTGCTCGACATCCGTGGCGACATAACCTCAGGCTCGGAGGCGGCCCTGATGGGCGCATATGGCGAGGCTGCCGCCCACGGCGCAAAGACCATCCTGCTGAACTTCGCCGGGCTGGAGTACATGAACTCGGGCGGGATCGGCCTGCTCGTCACGCTGCTGATCCGCGCCAACCGGGCGAAGCAGCGCCTGATGGCCTGCGGCCTCAGCGAGCACTACCGCCAGATCTTCGAGCTCACGCGCCTGAATGACGCGATCAGGATCTACCCGAGCGAGGCCGAGGCCCTGCGGGCGGCATAAGGCTGTCTCTTATACACATCTGACGCTGCCG
>ENA-ORBV01009776-ORBV01009776.1-microbial-mat-metagenome-genome-assembly--contig:-NODE-9776-length-15589-cov-5.606949_pt1 | contig 15589 bp, 10 predicted proteins | sample MGYA00237777_ERZ505514 | MGnify/ENA primary metagenome ERZ505514 (study PRJEB26160, sample SAMN06269048) | microbial mat metagenome | isolation source: Oligotrophic lake microbial mat | place... | reverse complement strand
TCTAGCAGCAAGACAGTCAAGGCTTGAACGGCGTGCTCTGGAAGAGAAACGCGAGGAAAATCAGGCCCAAGAGCGCCAGGTGAAAATGCAAGAAAAGCGGCAAGAACGAGCAAAGGAACTAGAACGACGACGAGTGGAGCACGCCAAGGCCAAGGCGACACAACAAATGAAAGAAAAGAAAGAATTGAAAAAGAAGTTTCCACCCAACCAGGAGCTATGGAGAGAAGTGGCGTACCTCATGACAGAGCACTCCAAGTTGGAACGGGAAAGTCGTCTTTGGCAAGAAGCGGAAGCTTCTTTCGACGCGCGAGAAGAGAGTTTGAAAAGCAGAGAAGAGGCCGCCAAACTGAGTCGCCAGGAAAGAGCGAATTCCATTAGCGAGAATAAGGATTCGGAAAAGGAAAACGAAGAATCCGCTCATTTTGTGGACATGAAGCCTTTTGACCAATCCATGGACGACATTGTTCAATCATCCAACAACATCAAGTCAGCTTTGAAGCTCGTGACCGAGCTCATGGTTGATTCCGAACAATTGCGCAAGAATCTCTACCGACGTTACCGCCATGACCACCAGTTTGAAGGCTACCGTGGCGTCAACGACCCAAAAGGTCTTATTCGCATTTTGAGTCAAGATACAGAGGCCTAAGAACTCCTGTACTTCTACGCGTTGTAAGGCTACGCAACAGACGGGGACAGGCAGCCTAGGGAATACTCCACCGAAGATAGTCACAGCCATCAATGATAAATCAGCAAGTAATATGTGGTCTATAAAGTTTCAAAATATTCCATTCTGCAATCCAGTTTAGTAAACTCTCAAGCCAGCAATTCCGATTGGATTTGTTGTGCTCCCCATGTTCCCTTTTGTTTCCATACGTCTTCATTTCAAGACTTTAACCACTAACACGCACGCGCTGGTTGTGAAGGTCTAATCCATTCAATCTTTGTTGTTTGGGAACAAGCGAAATTGATGCTGAATAAATGTACGGTTTCCGTCCAGAATTGGACAAAATATGTGTTCATTTTTGAATTGTTCGTTCATACCCTGCGAAGCAAGTGGCTTGGTATACGTGATCAACAAAGCCTCCTCCAGTGCAGGCTTGATATGAATGCCAGATTCCGGGAAATGGACCGCTCCGCCGCTATTCTCTTCAGGAACCTCACAAAACATTAGAAGACGGGCATATACTGAACTATCTACGGGCCAAACGTCATCAGAGAGTACCCGTTGCTCCTCATGCTGAGGAAACTTGCTGGAATCGTGGAAAACCTTGAAAAGATTCTGTCCCTTTTCGGGCAAGCCAGCGTACAAGTTCATCAACTTGACGGCAGGATCGGCGTACGCAAATATTCGGGAGAGCAAAGAAATGGTTGCCATGTCCTTTCGAGCTTCCCACGGAACAAGGGATCGGTCAGCTTCATTCATCATGGCAAATTGTTGCATACTCTCGCAATCGGACGACTTTGAAATATTTCCAATCAAAGCAATCATGGTGGTGTCAGCCTGTAGCAGAACCTTGACGTCGTGATTCCGGTCGTCTGCGACTACTATCCGGGCTTTGCTGGGATCCCATTCCTTTGTGAATATTGGTTCCGTTTGTGGAAATGCCGGGTCACTACATGCATAGGTTGTCAGCTTGGATCCCAGCCGTCGCCGGACGTCCACTTGGAAATCAATTTCCTCTTGCGTCGCATAGATGCGATCGCCAAGAGTTTCTTTCATGCATTCGGCCATTTTGTCCATTTTATCGACAGGAGAGGTGCCCATTTTACCATTGGCATCAATTTCCATGCTCCTGCATTCTTTCAGAGCATCCTGAGCTTTCGCTTGCGCCTTTGTTCTGACGTTGGATATCTCAAGCTGGAAGTCTCTGGTAATGGTAAACACTGTATATGAATGATGAGAAAGCTCGTGAGCACAGTCTTTTCTTCTAAAATATAATTTACAGTCTTCAAGTTTACCTTGTTCTTCATTATCGGTCATTTGAAAATATGTTATCCTGCATTTGCCGTTTTTCCCTGGATGCCAATGCACAAACGCAGGCAATACAGTAGAAGCAAAAAAGTGAGATGGAATCGCATGGATTGGAGCCCAAGAAGAGGGATGTTTAGGTACAAAACGTACCGCCGCATTCGCCATTTTTGTCTGCCTTTTCTCGAATCTCAAACTCATGGTGCACATGAGAATTCATCTGGTCCTTGGCTCCAGGTACCAATTCAAATTGAAGGACTCGGGATTCCGTCATCAAATTGACCCAATACACTTCCAAGGCGTAGAGGGAAAGATTGATGACTGTAAATGGTCGAGCACTCGGGTCGTTGTCTTTTCGGATTCGCTTTGGCGCCACTGGATGGAATGATACTAGCAATGATAAAATAGCGAGGCTCCGCACACAGCGCATACTACGAGTAGTAGTAGAACGTCTCGTCCACATCGGCATTGTGATTTGGTTGGTCGAAAAATATTAGAGAAAAAAAATGTCCGATCCTTTACAAGGAGAAGATATACGACTTTTTAAAACTATCACAAACTTGTAATCATGGAATGGAATGATTTTGTTTCATTGTAGGATGGCCGATGGCATGGATGGCATAGATGGGTGCCTTGGTTATTGCTGGTGGTAGGAGTTGATCATCGCAGTTCGCAAAACTGGGGCTTCGCGAGAGAAGGGTCATTTTATTTCAGTCTTGGCCTCTTGTAGTGAGTCCTGTTGAATCACTGTGACGTCCTCATCAACATGTTGATAAACCTTTTGAACCCTAACTCTAAAGCGATGAATTTCAGTCCTGTTCGTGATCGAGGGCGGGTATCTTTCGATCTTTCTCATGTCTACAACGCGAAGCACTACTACTGTAACAGCTGAACATTTCCGCACTAACTAACTGTAACAGCAAAGGGCCACACCAAAGTTATAGAATACAATACCGATTAAAAGCCAGGACGTTGTGCACCAACACAACTGATTAGCACAGTACCAGTTACCAGAACATGATGCAACAAGTCTCCTGTTATTTAATGGCTATGAAAGTCTCCAGGCTAGCCGTAGTCTGTATGTGTGTGCTTTTGACAAACGGGTCCTCCTTTACTCTACATCCAGCGACGGCCGCTACCTCCAGGAGAGCAACTAGTACTACTCGTACCGGCCCGAGCGTCGTGTCATCTGGTAGCAGTCCTACTAGTAGCACGCAACTATTTTCTATACTGGATACCCTGTCATCCTTGGGAAACATGTCACCTTCCAAGCCAATACTCGAAGGAAAGACAGATTCACTTGCGGCTCTCCTCAAGGGAACCTTTCTGGAACAAAATATAGAAAGCGTCAAAGTCTGCTATAAAGCCTCGCGGGACGGATGGTCGGCGATTGACTTTCACACAAAAGTTGATAATCGGGGATCGGGACTGGTGGTCGCCAGAACACGCACAGGCGTTACATTTGGCGGTTTCAATCCCAATGGTTGGAGGAGCACCGATGACTACTATCTCAGCAATGCGGCCTTTCTGTGGTATGCTAAGGGCGGAAAGGCGGGTGGTGGAAAGTCCATTGTCAAGTGTCCCATTTATCCAGGAAGCAATGCCGCTGTGTACGACTACGCCACGGGTGGTCCCTGTTTCGGGTCGGAAGATTTGGTGATTGGAGCACCGCAGGCAGCCGTCATGGGAGGCTTTGCCGGACCCGACATGGAAAATGTTGCCGCGAATGCTGGCAATTTGAGATCCGGACGATGCAGCTTTTCTGGGGCTTATGATTTTGATCGAGGCTGGCCCGCTCGAGGATCCTTCTCGTTGGTCGAAGTAGAAGTATATTGCATGACCAATCCGTCCTCCAAAAATAAGTCTTCGTTTTGGTAGTAGAAACGACAATATTGTAGAAAAGGAACTGGAATCCAAGAATAGACCGGGTCTATGTCAATGAAAAAGGACAATCATTCGCGCACGGTTTTCATTTCCAAACCTTCATCAAAATTATATTTGAAATACGGCGATTTTTTCCCCGTCAAACAGAATGAGCTACACCAGTTTGTCTCCTTTTTTTAAATGATACTCCACGGAGAGGTTTCATCAATATATATTTTGAAAGATTATGATAAGTCTGGTCCAAGTGGCACAATTGGCATACAAGGAGGAAGTTGGCGAAGGATTCCGGCCCAGAAAAAGGGTCACAACGGGACGTGGACTTCCTTCGCGTGGTCCCTCGATGATGGTTGGAAGAAGGAAAATTGCCTTCGATGATGGTTGAAAGAAGGAAAATTAGATATTGATTTGTGCTACCCTGGTTCTAAGTCAATCAAAAGCTAGCTACTAAGTAGTACTGGTAGTACAGCAACATTTGTAGGGTAGTTGCTGAAGCTTGGTACATGGTAGTGTAACAGTAGTACTTGCCCCTAATCCTAAAAACTACACACCTTTAGTCCTGTTCGTGATCGCGAGGCGAGGTACAGTTGAGTATCTTCGTCATCCATTGATTGAATGATCTTTGTTTCTCGTCGAAGATTTTTCTTTGCTGCTACTTAACTACCAGGAAGCTAGCTAGGAACTGTAACAAATGTATTACTATGCAGAGCTCTATGAAGTGTACCTCTATGTGAAACAACGCCAAGGTGCTGAGAGATCCAAACTCACGTGACAATGTTATTTCAGGTGTCCAACTGATGGTTCCCGCAGAAACAATTGGCGCAGCCTATCTATAGAGGAACCCAACGGGCGTTCTTGGACGATCCAACATTTTCTCCTCCATCCCTCGAAAAGTCCTCCAATATGCAGTACGCCTTGGTTTTAATACACCTCTTGGCTCTGGGCCAATGCTCTACAGAGACTGATATTTCGGCGCTGCTGCTTCGAGATTTTCGAAACCGCTGTGCCTGCACCGAAACACCATAACCAACCAGCCAAAAGATGGCATATGAACCAACATGGCGTGTTCGAAAGCAGCAACAAGGTCTTCCGATGATTCATTTTTATGAGCAGTTTGTGAAAATAGCCTCAGCCAGAAATTCCACCAAGACTAGTAGCAGTATCGACACAACTTCTCCGACTGTGCAGCTTTCCGTGGATTCACGACGACGAGGCAGGGCAGGATCCATGTCGTCCGACACAACTGCACGCGCTGGAATGCATTCGTCACCCGACACAATGACGACGCTTAGTAATGTTCTTGTGATGAGAGACGACATTTTCGCTAGATCTTCTCCAATTTCACCACTGACGCCATCAGCCAAAGATCGGCCAGCAACATCAACAAGACGTAGACAAGGCGGGAAGTCATCTCGTCTTTTAGATGCACAAAACAATCGTCAGAGAAGCGATAGAAAGGAGAACAAAATGAGCGAACAGCACCGCCAGATCAATAACCCCACCAAAACGAGGCTTTCGATGTATGAGCGTTCACAGCTTCGTTTGAAGGAAAGAGAAAAGAAGATTGAAACGCTCAGAGAAGAAATGATGAAAGATTGCACCTTTCGCCCTGACACGTCTGCGAAAGATGCGGTCAGAAAGGGACGAAACATGTTCGTTTCCAGGGGGCGTGCAAATAAGAAGAGAGACTCTAGCGTGGATGGGGATTTCTTGTCACGCCAAAAGAAGCACGCCGATAGTAGATCAACCCCCACCAGCACCACGGCGACAACACCGACAACAACGTCGACATCCAGGTCTGCAGCTCAGTACTGGCAAGACCTGCAGAGCAAGCAGCAACAGAGACAACACCGCCACCACCACCCCCACCAGCACTGCGCAGCATCCGCTGCAACTTCCAAAGGTGGAAGCATGCCTAGCAAATTGAGCAGTACAACCAGGTCTTCAAGATTTGAAGATTTGTACCAAGATGGAGTGAGGAAAGCGCGACAGCGGCCTCCGACGGAAAAGGTAAGTTGTGCGTGGAAGAGATGTGGGAAGCTGCTATGCAGCACATGCTCACGTGGTCCTCTTTTTGCTATTCTTCTGTCAGGCTGAGCAAGAGCTGCGCCGGAAGAGGCTGGAAGAAAAGGAACTCCGAGATTGCACGTTCAGGTATATTCTCATCTCCACAGACCGACTTTCGCACACCGTTGATGTTTTTTCTGTGCTGTTCTCACCCTTACTCGTTTTGCAATCCTCCCGGACGCTCCAGACCGAAGCTTTACTGGGGAAAGAAAGTCGTGACGAACCGAAGGAAGCCACTTGTATCTTCTTCAAGCACCCACGTTGATTCAAATAGCAGCCAAATAGATCGTCGAGGAAGACAGAACATGAGCCCCCGAAGAACGCAGGTTAATTTATCGAAAGGCTTTTCTACCAAGGGGCCGTCTACAGAAGAAGATCCGCTGTCCACCAAGAACCACCTGAGTCCCCCTATGCAAGACGAAGAAATCCAGGATCAGAGTTGTGGCAGCCTGAGCCTGCTACGAAGGCACCATAATATCATGCGTGGTCGGAGCAGAAGGGATCACTCACCCATTCCCCCTCTCCCGTTAGAAATCATCACAACGGGCATTGCACCTGTGTCACCCGTGCAAAGCAATTGGAAAGAATTACTATACACGAGGAGTACAAGGGATGAAGGCATTAGCCCTCTGCCAGGGCCAGCGTTTGGCATTGAGATAGATGAAGAGGTTACCCATTCTCCACTCGCACCCCGCATTATCTTTTGCGGCACTACTGTTGGAGGTGAAAGTGAAAGTGAGGCTGCGAGAACGGGAGTGACAGAGTATGGTTCTATCTAGATAGCTAGCCAGCGCATGTAGACTTTTTGTTTTCGAAGTTGTGACATGGCATTCCATATCCTGAAACAAACGCACGCGTAAATAAATAATACAATCTATTATGCGCCCTCTTCCATAATCTCCTTCCAAATGGAGGGAAACCAATAGAATTCCAACCCCTCATACTTGTCGAGCCATGCCATACCTTCCTGCAATAGAAGGTCCAATGCTCTCTTCGCTCGTTCTTCACTCCATTTTGTTACGTCTTGCAACTGTTCCAGAGTAACACATTGCATGTCTTTTGCCAGGGACATCACTTCCATGTGATCATTATCCAGCTCCAATGGAACGGAGATTATCATTGTTGAGTCTCCTACCTTCACCGTCCGAAATCCATTGCCCAGCTTGCTTAGTTTTTTAATCGATATCTTTATGTCTTCTTCACTGTACGTATCTTTGCTTTTCTTTCCCTTTTTCTTCTTTCCAGCATCCGATGGCCCAGCAAAATCAAATTTCGTAGTTCTGCGGGATAATATCGACTGGACCTCCGTAATACTCATAATGCCACCATTTCTGGCCCTGCTGGCCAAGCACGCTTCCGCAACTTTGACGGCCTACAGCACAGCAGCACAGCATGAGAAAAGCACCGCATTGACTCGATCGCACGCAGTGCATATGATGATACTTACTAGCTCGTAATAAAAATCGCCCATGCCCAAAACGCCATTCCAAAATGATTTTTTACTCAATAAGGGGTCGACTCCCAAGGGAGCACACATTTGTAAAAACTGATGTCGAAAGGCAGGATCGTTTTGGATTTCACTTCGATGTTTGTCGGCAAATTCCGTCAGTTTTGTTTCCAGCGATCGGACCGTGTCCATTGCTGATTGGATGGACATGGCCTTCATTTCATCCGCCTTTTCTTGGATTCTTGGTGTGTAATAGCGAAAAATGGGGTGTTTGAGAAACAAACCGAAGAACGTCACACATTTCTCATGTGGGTGCGACGAACATTGAATGATTCAACAATGCGGGAAACTACTTACTTTTTATTGGCGCCAGAGCGCGCTACGCCAACACCTCTTCTTCTGTGAGACATGATACTGCTTTGTGAGTGCAAGTGCAAGTATATCCTCTTCTTAATGATCTTGAAAACTGTATAGTATACAGCTAGCTATTAGCGAAAAACTCTGCTGGTGACTGGGCTCGTGTAAAAATTGTTGTTCGTTGTGCTCAAAATTATGGCGCTGTAATTCAATGATTCATTGATTAATTGATTCTGTTGTATTCCTTTTGGCCCTAACCCTTTCATCCTTGCCACTATGAACAAGAATCATTCAACCTTGTCATGGAAAAAAAACCAATGCTGCGATTATTGGACGATGATCATTTTTTAATTGACCAAAATTAACACCACCACCATGGATAGCCAAAAGCAGACATGTTCGCGACGGCCACAAGCAAGGACAAAGAATGATGCTCTAAGGCAGCGACCACAGAACGGCAAAGCTAATCTGCGTTATAGATCAGGGCGATTGACAAGAATTTCGTTCTCGCGAAAAGTGCCCGTGGAAGGAGTGTTGCTGTCGATCCTCACATCCATAGTGCTGTGGATGTTCATGATATTTTCCAGCGAATTATTCATGCTTGGAAACGGTACCCCAGAACAGCAAATCAAAGACTCTAAGTCTTCTTTCTTTGAAAAACGAAAATCTCTCAAGAGCTACATGGAGAAACAATTACAAACTGAACATGCAAAAGTTGTGCAGCGAGAGGAGGGAACAAACAGGTATGATCGCGAAAAACCCATCCAACCAATGGACGGTATTAATGATATTCGTGACTTCCGTGTCAAGCCCATTCAGTTGCCCCAAGCAGAGCTCTTGCAGCCGCTTTCACGAGGTCATGCGCCTCCTCGGCGGCGCCGCGTCAAGGAAATCCCCAGGGACGGCAACAACCAAAAAGCCTTACCAAATCCACAACGTTATCATCGTCATCCTACCAATGCTACTAGTTCTGGCAATTCCAAAATCTTGACTGCCTTCTTGGAAACTCAAACTTTTGAGTCAAACATCAAGCCGCTTCCTAATAGGACTACGAAAGCATCTATGTTGGAGAAGCTAGAATTTCCCCAAGTCCAGAGATGTTCAACCTTCCTAGAAGATTTCGGTCGATTTGTCGTCGACAACTTTTCCGCCAAAGACCCCTTTCTACCGTGGCTGCATGATTTCTTCATCACGCCCGACGCAACCAGCATTAAGTTTATTGCCCAAAATCGTCGCAATTGCCAAACAGGGGAGGGAACAGAAGGTCTCATGAGTTTGATGAGTCCACAAATCGCCTTGTTTCAACCAGTACCTCTACAAGTGCTTTCCTCTACAAACAAGAACGATGCCAACAATAACCATGTCAATAGAACACTTACAGAAACGAGCGATGGGCACCAAAATAAGAACCATGACAATGACAACGAGCCAACGTATCGATTGGCCACCAATCATGACAACGCCACAGTCAAGGAGACTCGCTTCATTTGTCGATTTCATAATGCCATCAATGATCGAGTTTCATTTACGCTGTCCAAGTTTCCCTTCAATTACGAACTGGTTACCTTTCGCAAAAACAAAAAAATGCTGGAGGAGGAATCCAGCAAGGGTGCTCTGAATCAGAGCCCCTTCTGGTTGTCACAATTATTGTTTGAATGTCCTGTTCCCAAAGAATTTCAGTCTCTTGTCGAGGAAAATGGTGAACCAAAACTCTTTGTGGATCTAATACCCATTCGGACTCCCGCCAGAACTGACTTCCTCTTGACAAAAGACCACGTTGGCAAGAAAGTCTTGAAAGAGAATTCAAATAAACTGTTTCATCTGGCGGACGAGTACGGCCAGAACCACATCCTCCCAAAAGTTAAGGATTCCGGGCGATGGGCCAATCTGCCCATCTGCTCTTCTGCCGTTTCTTTTAGTTCACGCCACGTCCTTGACAGTAATTATGCTGAAGCAAAAGTTGGAACAGTTCCGCGAATGTTGGCACAGCCAAGCACTACCAAACAGCAAATGGTCAATTCATCCACTGCAAAACCGCATCGTCTGGTAGCGTGCACCTGGACATCAGCTTCATATCAAAGGCGAGGTAACAGTGTCATAATTCGGGATAGCCATTCAAGATTACGAGAATTTATCCTTTTTCATAAGATGGTTGGATTTGACCACTTATATATCTATGACAACTCGCCTTCCATAAATGACATGGACGAGAGCAGCGACAGCAGAGCCAATTCGAATTCTCCGATGGATCTCGAGGCAGTGGTACGGGAATTTCCATCCAGTTTAGTGACATACGTAAGATGGCCTTGCACCATCTGTAATAACAATCGCCCAATGCACAAGCACCCTGGAGATCGAAGTTCCCAGTACGCCGCCGAGGCCAGTTGTCGGGAGAGGTTTGGTCCCCTAACTGAATGGATGAGCTTTATGGATACAGATGGTAAGCTTCTATCAACTGTGACAGACTTTTGACGCGGTACTGCTTGCTGACTCTTTCTATATCATTCATTGAATTGTCTTCGCGCAGAGTATCTGGTCCCAACAAAGCACTCCACTTGGAAGGAGATATTAGATGACAAGGAGAGCAAGAATCTCCAGGTGCTCAAAATGAGATCATCCCGCGGCATGCCTCGGCATGATCTCATGGAGTAAGTTTCTCTACCTTGACAAGGTGCAAGAAGCTCTGTGGTTTTCGTCTGACAGCATTAATTATTTCGTCCATTTCGTTACAGGTCATTGGTGGATCAAACAACTTGCGACGTTCCTACCCATCGAAGTTTTGCCATGCGCAAACTAAACGTGCAAGCGTGTCAGGCACCACGACGAAATGAAACCTTTTTGAAGGTGTACAACTGCGATTACATAAAGCCCCCACGCCCGTCCCGCTTTGCCAGGGCCATGAAACAAATCTATCGACCTGAATACGTTTTGAGTCATTACGTGCATTACTCCACCGTTACACTGGATGTTGCCCGCTACTTTAAAGACCAGTCGAAGGGAAGTTCGAGCGACACGCTTGGGGACTGGAAAAACGCAACAAGCGAGTATGAAGTGTTCTTGGATGAGATCGAGGAAGCAACTTTGATACACGCCCGATCTGTTCTGCCTCATGAAACAATCTACCGTGACGAGATGTGTCACTCAAAGTCCAAGCACAAATGCCCATTGGGCTTTGTGTGTCCGAATTCCACGGAATGGGTTGATGATAAAGTCCGGCCTGGCAATCCAAACCCATTTTTAGATGAGAAAGGGAAATACTGCAACTGCTGGGTCAACGAAGGAGTTGAGAAACTTGTTCCCAGATTGGAACGTGAGTGGCGAAATCATGAAGCGGCAGCTCACAGGCAAAATTGATTTCTGGTAGAGAAGTACGGCCACCGGGTATCTCATTGCGCATCTTGTACCGGTCGCTACCCAGCTTTGAAGCGCAGGCTGTCAGAAGTGGTCGACTCTCCACTGTAATCGAAAATAAAGAAAAGTGCAGGCCACAGGCGTTAGTTGAAAGACCGACGAGCGGACTTGTTAATTTTCCGGGCGGACGACATATTGCGAAGTTTTCTTTGAAAACAACAGTGAAAAAGCTCGACTAGAAGGTTATGTAAGCTACTTGAAGACAAGAATGACTGCGCTCTCTCTAGCGCTATTGCTAAATTACTTATTGGCATTTGCCAGGCTGAATCCAAGAGACATCATTGTGTGATGGTCCCCTCAAGTCGAAGATCCTGAACTTCTGGGACTGTTGGCAACAGATGAATAGGACAAAGAGGGATGATCGTCCGAAGCTACCGTCTCTTCGACGACCTGGGTCCATCCTTCTACAACGCGAGGTTTATACCAGATGCAGGTTGACAACATTTTCAAAAGTGCTGTCGTTGACGTAGGAAACAAGTTGTCACTACAGGATTGCACGCGAACCGTGAGGAGCAGGATTTCTCACTGCATTCCAGACAATTCTTTAACTACGGTCGGTCCCTTGCAAGAAATTTTATCACAACTGTTTTTTGCATGTAGTGTAATATGATTATATTAAAAATGAATTAAAGCATGTACAATTGCAGTCACAGCTCACCCCCGGACATTCCACGCTCACTTGAAGCTGCTCACTTGCAATTAAAGAACAAAAGCCGCTTGGGGTTGATCCACTCAATAAAGTATTCTGGACTGTCACATGTTGTAGAAGGGGGAGATTTCCTATTTGCTCTGGTATGGTGCCTACAAATTTGTTTTTTTCTAAGCGTAACCATGTCAAATTCTTCATGTTTTCAATTTGAACAGGGATGTTTCCTGTAAGGCTGTTGCTGTATAGCATGAGCCACTCTAAATTGGAGAGGCGCCCGATTTCAGTGGGCACCGACTTGCTTAGCTTGTTCGATTCTAGTGACAGGACAGTCAATGCCGAGCATTGTCCTAATTCGCTAGGAATGCTGTATAAGTCATGAAAAGAGTATGGGCGCAACAATATGTGTGAGAACGGTTCTTATGCTGCAGCCCATCACGAGGAAAACAAAGCCCACGATTCCACTTACGGTCCAGTCAACCAATTAAAAAACAGGAGCATCTGGTCGAGCTGCGACAGTTGGCCAAGATTGGATGGTATTTGGCCCTCTAAATTGTTCGAAAAAAGCCAGAGGTGCTTTAAATTCGTAAGGTTTGCAATACTGGCCGGTATGGTACCGTCTAGGGAATTACTGACAAGGTCTAGCTCAACCAAATTCTCTAACCGGCCCACCTCGCTAAAAATGAAGCCGGAAAGTGAGTTCCACCCCAAACTCAATTCTTCTAGCTGAGCCAAATTGCCGAGTTCGCTTGGGACCCTGCTTCGTAGATCATTTTCAAAAAGCTTCAACGTGCGAAGACGAGTCAGCTTTCCCAATTCTGTAGGAATCAATCCGGAAATTTTATTTACTTGAAAAAAGAGCTCCTGTAAATTTGTTAGCAACCCCAATTCTGTTGGCGCCCAGCCGGTAAACGAGCACGTCGAGAGCCATAGACTCTGTAAATCTGTTAGTAGTCCAAGCTCCGAGGGGATTGACATATTGAATCTATTGTTGTCGAGCTCAATCTTTTGCAATTTAGTGAGACTTCGAAATTCAATCGGTAAATTCCCGGTCATCGTGTTATCGAAAAAGGAGAAAACAGTGGCGTTTGTCAGTTTTTCTATTTGGGGAGGAATGGACCCTACGAGCTTGTTCATGTGCATTCGAACCTCCCGAAGATTGGTTAGAAAACCGATTTCGGAGGAAAGCGAACCACTGAGAGAGTTTTCTCCAAGGTTCAGCTCTTGCAGTGTAGAAACTTGATACAATCCGCTGGGTATTGTGCTTGTCAGGTGATTTGACGTCAGATTCAGGGTGAGTAGTGACGTCAGCTGCATAAACTGTTCAGGGATAGAGCCATGCAACTTATTGCCTGACAGATCAAGAATAAGCAATGAAGTCAGAAGCTCAAGCTCGGGCTCGATGACCCCATCCAAGTGATTGTAAGGTAGTACAATTCGCTCAATTACTTTGTTTTCGCATGTAATACCTTGCCAATCACACTCATGAACATCATGACGAAGCCACGAGTCCTTGCGAGCCCACTTATCGCCTTCAGTAGAATGGAACAATGTAGCCAGGGCGAATCTCTGTAACCTTTGGAAGGTAGAGCTCTGCATCATCGGCGGATCGGTCTGAAGGAACTCGAATGCCTTTGCTTGAGATGAGTTGCTGTCATTAATGGCATTCCACGTGTACTCAGGAAACACAAACTTCACTGTCGGAGATAGAGTTTCGCTCGCATCCATCGCAGACGGTGCAGCCGTGGGGTACTGCAAACTTTCAATTTGCTGAAGCTCCTGTGTGGGAGCATCCGTAGAAAACCAAGACGAGTCATACTCTACTGAGTTGTCACCGCTACTGGTGGTAACATTCGTGTCAGAACCTGCTTTATCAATATTAAATAAAGTTGCCGCAACGCCAACAAACAGACCGATCAACAGAATCATGCATCCCGCAAAACCTAGTACAATGCGTAGCTTGCACCGAGTGCCATAGGAGCTACGCTTTGGGGCTCGATTTCCGGAGTTTATCTCGGATGCAGCGTCTGACTTTCCCCCGGCAGATGTACATGACAAAAGTGGACTTTCGGTATCGAAAGTCCCCTTGTTTTCAATAATTCCTTCGGCTTCTTCCTTGGATAGTACGCGGTACATGATTAAATCATCCGTTCCAACCTGCTTTCCAATGTAGGCATTGTCTCCGACCTTGAATGGTTCATCCACCCAACTAAGAGCCGACATATCAAGCCCATGCTTTGTATCCAAGTCTTCCAGGACGGATGGAACTTCCTTAGCAACCTTGAAAATAGCTTGTTGTTCGATGTCTGTTGTAGTAGCTGAGATTCTCTGTTTAGTAGGAATAAGCTTCGTTGCGGCATCTTTTGGGCCGTTGTTGGGTATGGTTCCATTGTCCACTCCCTCTATTGTTGCTGACGCTGGGCCATCCTCCGACTCGGAACCTGCATCTGAAAGAAGCCTATTATAATACTTGGCTGAGCCCTTCTCCTCATTTTTAAACTTCGTGGTGTTACTGTTGGTTTGCGTCTGAAAACTCTGTGTCGACGCCTCCGCAGAGGAATCGTTGGGCTGATCATTCGTCGAACCACCAAAAGGAATGATTCTGGGGTGTACTTCGGAGGAAGTCGTCGAATTGTCTCTGCTACTGGTGACTCCATTCTGAAACAGCAATGCGGTGTTTGGATTCAGGGCCAAAGTAACATTTGTCTTCTTTTCGGTTGGCGCGTCCGCCGCGTTGCACATATATGCCGAACTGCTGGTGCTGGTAGAATCATTGGATAGGCTTGCCGAGCTGTGATGTGCGGCATAATTTGGATGATAACCTACACTGTTTTGGTTGTCACTATTTGGCGTGACTGCCTTTGTTGTCTCATCCGGGGGGCCGAAAAGGTGAGCAAGGGACGATGCTAACATAAACTGGGGCAAGGCGGACCCAAATGTGGAAGCAGCGCCCTCGCCATTGCCAGTTTCGGCCATCGCCTTGTCGTCATTGTCATTCATCCTATTATATTTTTCTGTAAACAACCAGTATCTTCGCTGGAGAGTTCAGTCGATATTATTGTTATTCGTCTCCTCAACTGGTTGGTTTGGCAAAATCACGAAGCAATCCGTCAAACTGTTAAAAAATGAACGGTACATTGCATTCATTCCAGAAATTCAAATTTTGAATTTTACTGGAATGCTTTCAGCGCGAGTAGTCTTCTAAGTAGCGATAACGGTTGCGAGAAACTCAAACGGTGGTGTAACTCGATCCTTATCAACGCTTCATATCCGCTCCTGGTGCATGCTTGGGGCCCAAGATTCTAGCTACAGTACATTATTCAAGTTAGCCATCAAATCTTCTGGTGTGAATAAAACAATACTCTGTATGGCAGACTTTAAAAAAACTATTGGGGAGAGTACATCAATAAATCTGTTTTAGAATCGAAGTTGAATCAGGGTAAACGGATGTAGGTCAATTGACAGGGCAGGATGGTGTGACAATGGTACGATTTCACCCGTGATTCAGTCCACGAATCAGAGTCGTGTCCCAAGTTCTGGACCAAGAACTGATGTGCGCCCTAAAGGAAAAGATACAAGATCCAATCCGGAACACAAAGTAGAACGGAAACGCTGAGTTCCCACGACGTGTTCTATCACGATGTTGTACAATCCTACGGGCATGTGGTAACAAGAGTGTCTCACCATGACGAAACATGCGCGCCGTGTAAGCAATCTTGCCAATGAAGATGTCAATCTTGTTGGAAAACATGGAGCTATTTCTATGGTAGTCTAATACTCATAACTTTCAAATTTGCGTGTAAAAGCATCT
>ENA-ORBV01009771-ORBV01009771.1-microbial-mat-metagenome-genome-assembly--contig:-NODE-9771-length-15593-cov-19.149523_pt1 | contig 15593 bp, 14 predicted proteins | sample MGYA00237777_ERZ505514 | MGnify/ENA primary metagenome ERZ505514 (study PRJEB26160, sample SAMN06269048) | microbial mat metagenome | isolation source: Oligotrophic lake microbial mat | place... | reverse complement strand
ATAGATATTTTGGGGTCGTTCTGTTCTGTTGGCAACTCTCTTCTTGACTTGTCCAGCCACATGCTGCAGGTGAATTGTAGGTAGTTTCCTCCTGCTAGTCTGTTCACTGAGTTTTGGAATTTAGTTCTCCACTTAAGTATGTCGTCGTAGGAAAGTTTGTTGTTGAATACTGCTATGCCATCATCTCTGTATAGTCCATAGTATTTGGTTTTCCTGAAGTGTGATTTGGTGTTGTCTAGGATGTAGGCTCCTACTAGATCTGCCAGCCATGCTGATTCATATCCACCAATGGTGAGCCCTTTTTCCTCAGGGTCTCTATCACCGTCGTACTCATAGTATTTGTCCACGAAAGTAAGTAGTGTTGACTGCATTCCAAACTTGATTAGGTCTAGGCAGTGTTCGATGGTGATTTGATCTTCTTCTGGTAGGTCTTTGGAGAAGTGATAGACTGCTTTTCTCACTAGTTTCAGTCTTACCGATGGGTAGAAGTCTTCAGCATCTATTGATACTATCGTGGAGTTGTTGCAAGTTATCCCTTGATTCTCAAGATTGTCTTTGAGGTCGGAAGCTTGGATTATTGTTTTTGACATGTAGTCTACTTTATTGTCGTCTAGGATTCTTTTGATCCCCAGGTAGCCAGTCTTTGGGAATGCCGATGTGAACCATTGTCTTGCAAAACATGCCAAAGATGCAGGGATTGACACATTCACGCTAAAGGATCTTGGAAAGCTTGCACCATTTGCAGTGGACCCCCATCAGGTCTGTGTGCACGGCCGCCCCGTCAGAATCAACACTCACTGGACTCGACTCTGCCTAGGTGCCGGAAAGAGCCCACACTCTCAGCAGGGGCACCAGCAATGGTGAAAACTTCTTTATTAGCCCAAAGGATAATGTTGACTGTGTCTCCACTCCACATGGAAGTTTGGTCTCACTAACAAGCAGCTGACTCTGTGTGTGACCTCCAAGCAGAAATGAGCATTGAAAACCACATGGTTCACATGTGGGTAGGGGGCACAGACTTGCATCAGTGACACAGATGAAAGCACGAGGATGTCTACACATGAAGTGATTTTGGAAGTTGGCATTGGTCCATGCCTGGCAGGGGGGCCCTCTCATAGGGCCCGCGCATTTCCATTTCTTGTGCACACCGGGTCAGTTAATCACCTGCTCCTGTGGCTGATGTGAGACCAGGAATGCTTATGGGAGCTCCTGCAGAGGACTCTCCATGAATTCTCTCCATCAGTGGGAGCATCCAATCCGTTGACCGGTTGACAACATGCAGCCAGATCCTGGTCCCACTGACAGTGCCCAGAAACATGTCACAATTCCTCCAACTCCAGTTGAACCTCATTGAACATTCTCACAACATGATTCCTTTGCGTGTCGCAAGGACATGGCTTGTGCTCATGCACAGTTGATCTTTGACATGAACTCTGTCCTCAACAACATGTGTTTTAGAAAGGGTGCAAGATTTTGAAATGAAAAGGCAATGTTGCCAGGTTGAAAGAACTTGAAAAAATGCACTCTTGCACATGCTGTGCTCCTGTTGATCTTTCTGTTCTTGCACCCATGGAACAAAATAAAGCATAAGCGGCATTGATGCTCTTGACCCAAAAGCATGGCGGCAACACCACAAGCCGCTGTGTCCATGCTAGCAAGGGATCCAAAACTCATCCTTGTTTTTCCAAAGAACACACCGTGAGCCCTACAATTTCCACATAGGGCGCCATCCTTGCTGCAGCAATCAATGCTCATGAATGTCACAACATCATGATCACCAACATCCGCAAGGCTTTCATTCAAGACAAACTGGAAACATTGTTACCAGTAAATGGGTGACAAGAAAGCCATCATGAAAGTTTGATGGTGTTCTTGTTGACTTGTTTGTCAAGATTTCACCCAAACTCTGTGGCTCCTGCGTTGTTTACAAAAAGGGTGCAAAGTCTTGCACCTTCAAATGTTGATGGTCGTGCAAGTTCCAATCCGGCCTTGAATCCATTGATTATGCATTCATCCCTTGTGATGCATGTGTTGCCAATAAGATCATAGACGGCAAGCAGCACACAATTCGTTTTTGCATCAATTGTCTTGTGGTCAGCCACATGAACTCCAAAGTCAATGATTTGGCAAATTGTTCAACAAAACACATGGCAACTAGGGTAAAGTCAATGTCACTGTGACACCATTCACAACTGTCTGCGAATGATCTTCAAATTTGACACTCATGGAGTCGTCCGTCAAAATCAACATGAAAGATTGCATCAAAGCAATGCTTGATGGCTATCCATCTAGTTCAATGTTAAAGACAAAGCTCCTGCTCCCACTGCTTCCGATCTTTTATTAAACCGGTGCTTCCCCCTGCTCCCCCATCCCGCAGCCAAGGTGTTTCACACTTTTGTCAATGAAGGCATCTTCATTTGTGAGCAGGTCGCAGTGCCCATTCAACTTTAAATTTTAACTCTTTGCAGTGGTGTCAAAGAATGCAATTGCGATCATTGGTACAAACTGTCATGCCTAGTGGCATTTTTAAAGGAAACTGCAGACAATGAACTCATTCTCTCTGCCGATGACCTTCGTGTCATGAAATGACATTTTGAGACAACATTTGCTGTTCAGTTCATCCCCTGATTTCAAAAGCAACACTGGTCGCACTGTGGCCTTTGAAAGTTGGGATGTCATTGTCTGATCAATGGCTCCTGCAAACAATGTCTTGGCACTCATGCCAGAACCAAAGGCAAAGTTGTTGGCACTGACAACAAGTCGACTGTGGTTCAATGGACTGCCCTTTTCATGGATGAGCAATGTCATGAAGTCGAATGCACCATTCTTCATCGTGACAGCAAAACACCATTCTCTTGTGCAACAACAGCAAGCACAGCTCTGCCAAAGGCACTCGTGCGGTTAAAATTTGTCATTTCTTTTGGGTTGACCAAATCCTGAAAGATAAATTGGAGGTTCTTTGTTGCCCTATCAATAACATGGTAGCCAATCATCAGATGAAGCATCTTCAAGGCCACCCTTTTGACAAACTCGGCAAGCATGTTCTCTGACACAACATCCAGTCATTCTGTCCCCAGATTCTAAGCAACATGACTGGTGACAACATGAGTGTGTTGGTTGTGTTGGAACATCTCATTCAGTCCTTTGTTATTCAGTCCCACTTCATTTGTGCAAAAGAATGTGCACATCAACAGTCTGCGACATCATTCATTCTTTGATGCTGCACATTAAGCGTTGGCAACATCACTGCAGTTGTCAGGCGAAGGACAGACAGGTCATTAGCCAGGAGTCACACACCCAGGCACAGCCTCAACAACAGCACTAGCTAGATTAACAACAAGGGATCCTCCCACTCTTTCCTTTTACTTAATACTTGTTATCACACAACATTGAGTTTACTCTAGCTCAGACTAGATGGGAAGGGTCGCCCAACACAACATGCTACGTGCACCAACAATCAAGACCACACCGTGGAGACAAATATCCTATCTTTGTTGTTCATTGTGATAAGCCCTTTCATCATGGCTGCAAGATCTCATAGTTTATTTGTTGTTACCGGTTGTCATCATGCAGAGTGGGCTTGCAGTTGTGCCATGTCTCGGTTGCGGTGCATTGATCATTTCGGTTGGGTACTGGACACAGCTCTTAGTAATCTGACCAATTAACTAAAACAGCTTTTTCAGTCTCAGAGCATTTGTTTTTGTTTGCTTCAAACATGGCCAATACTAGATCATTGTTGGGCTTGTCCTCCAAATTTTCTGCCCCTGGATCAAACGTGCTTGTCACATGCGCCTTCCTCTTCAAATGGTTCCATCCCTTTTTGCTGTGGAGATGGGATCATCAAGAGCAAGACCCACAATGGAAACATCACATATCCTCTCAATGTCTCTCTGTTGCACACAAGTGAACCTCCTTGATGATGATGGTGATGGATGGGACGGACTTCTCATTTCAGACACCCAAGGAGATGAACCCCTTGCACTTCCGGGAAAACAGCCCTGACCAGAGTGAGAGCCAGCAGGTGTGTTGCCACTATTCATTGAATTATTTGGCATTGTTGTGTTTGGTAAATGCTGTCACTGTGACCACCATCATTGCCAACAATTTGTGTTCCGATCGACTTGCTGGTGTGTGCGCCTCAGCACCAAGAATCCCGCATCAAAACCGTTGCAGACATGAAGATATCTCTCTTAACCTATTGATCCTCCGATAGTTTATTTATACATTAGGTTTGGCACAAGAATGCCAGAGCAAACTAACTGTGTAGCTTTTATCTGAGCATGTTCAAATTGTCGGAATGGACGACTGAAATCCCACTTGCCGCACGGAAATGATATGGGTCAAGTGTGTGTCTAACGATCGAGGGCGCGGAAACCGTTATTGTTCTTCCCGACAATGAATGAATGAATGAATGAATGAATGAATCAACAATTAACCAAAGCATGATCTTCAGAAAGCCGCTGCAGCCAGCCTCAGCTACGTCGTACTCGTAGCTACAACGCTATCATACAGAGTGTACAGTTGACCAGCTAGCTCTAGCTAGTCGCAAGAGTATTAGCAGCTCAACCTTTCAGCTTTTTGTCTTCGAGGGCAAGAAAACGACGACGTGAATGAATACTAGTAGAATTGATTTGATTTGAAAGACGTGCGATAATTACCAGGCAGCGAAAAGGAAGATGAAAATAAAATTCTTTTTCGCCGTGGTTACGGTTGGTCTGTGCGCCAGGTACTTTTCAACCAATTCGTGGAATTGCGATAACCCCACTCTAGATCCTATCCGAAAGGGAAAACTCCTAGAACAAGCCGAGTCTGATCTATCGCCGCCGTTTTCTTCCCGATTTTCCCTGGCGAACTACAAAATTCCAGAGAGCTACAACATGAGCAGACTTCCCTCGAAAAGGATTCCTTTTGTGTTTTTTCATCAGCGAAAGGCTGGTGGTACCTCGACTAGACATCTGCTTGTAAAATGGGCACACGAGAATCAGTTAAAAGCATGGATTCCGTGCTTTCCCACGACGGGCGCAAATGAGAGCACGACCCCTACCCCGTGCGAAACATACGTGACGCCCCACAAACGTGACGACGAGTATCCAGAATTGTATGCCGGTCACTTGTTTTTCTCATCATTCATTAGGACCCTTGTTGTCGGTCATCTTGGCGAGGGGATCAGCGAAGCTGACATGAAACCACCGAAGCACAATAATTATACTTGTTTTACTTCCTTCAGGGAGCCAATTAGCAGGATCCAATCCTGTTACAATTTTCGCTTTATACAACAGGCCAGCAACACAACAAAGCCAAAACAGTTTTCAGAGCTAACTCCCGAGGAGGTTTCAACATATCTTGTCACTGGGAGAAGTAGGTATGGTGAGGGTTGTTTGAATGAACCGATGCGAATGTTTAGCGATTACGGCATGAACGAAGACACCGTCAACAATTTACATGCACAGCCTGACGCTGTAATTAACCATGCCCTGCGTCAAACCATAACAAGAGCTGGAACCTGCATTGTTGGAATCATGGAGCGATGCGATGACACACAAAAAGCATTGATGAAGCATATGCCTAGTGTTGCCCCCTTTTTTCGATGTTCACTCCATCGGAAACGCGGGAGAGTGAAAAAGGGGACCCTGGATGGAAAACAATCTGAAGCGGTCGCCGAAGCTGCAAAGTATGAGGCCGAGATATACAAGCTTGCCAACAAGATACTTGATCTGCAGATGCAATAGGGATGAAGTCACGACAAAAGCATGTCAAAATTCACGTGAACTTCTGTGGAAATCTGCAAATGAACGTAAGCACGACCACCCAATGCATCATGCTAGAAAAGAAAGTAGAAACCGGTTCTGGAGCCTCCCAGATCTATTGCAGCAACGCAACAGCCTTGCGGCAAACTTGAGCCCACGCAATTAGCTCAAGGCATACTATTGGCCAGGATGCCCTCGATGTGAACTAGACGTGCATGCTAGGCTAGAATGATGATGGCATGTGAGATTGATCAATCATTTTGTGAATGACTTTGTTTTGTTCCAGATTAGAAGGTCAGGGCGTATTATACGGCCAGGCAATCAACCGGACTAGAGGGCTGATATGTTGAGATGGGGCAATCAAAGTCATGGACCAAAGCAAGGGCTGTACAGCGCTAGTTTTCACATGGATTTCCTAATCATTCCTGCCCCCTGGTGCACACGATGAATCAATGAAGTCTTTAAGCTGGTCGACTAGCTACTACTAGCTAGGAGCAGCTACCTAACTACTAGTAGCTACAATCTACTAGCTAGTTACTACTATCTAGCTAGTAGTAGTTAAATACTGCTCAAGTAGAAATACAGTAGTACTCTACTAGTAGCTAGCTAGTACTATGAGGGTACCAAGCAACAAACCGAACAAACTGTGGTGTGAAGCAACTGTAACACAGGAGCGGCGGCGCTTTTTTCACTCACCCAATTACGTACAGCATTACCCCCATGCACATAAAACTTAAAAAGATTGAGCAGTCATCCATTTCTCTGATCACAAAACCCAGAAAAATAACATTGATGTTAAACATAGACAAGACAGTAGGTCCGACTCACCACCAAAAACTGTGCTGGGAGTGTTGCCAATTGTGAGCCTGTTCAATGTGTGAACTGATCATCAGTGCTAGTCTAGAATTGGATCGAAGCTACGATGCATTCAACGGTTAAGATCAACATAAAGATGAAATGAAGCCAACTCAGCATGTCATGTGGGTGTTGGGGCGTGTCATGCCAACAAACGGACACAACTGTATGTCACATTTACCTACTCCTTTGTTATCTGGATGTTCGGTGAGCGGCATGTTAACTTTTGTATTGGAATCGTATTGAAATTGTATGGAAACTACACTAGAATTGATTGTTGGCCGGCTTTTGAACCAAAACCTAGCTCCAAACAAGTTGTGTGCGTCGGAGAGCACCCCATTCGTCACACAAAGTATTGAGTGAATCCAGTAAAAAAGAAGCATCCAATTCAACGTCGCACAGGAGCAGTTTCCCTCGTGGGCAACTTCAACTAGTTTCTAGTGTGTGACCCCCAATCCTGGCGGGTGTTTGCACCCAAACCAGAAGCCGATTCAGTCGTAAACGTCATCAAGCACCCTGTGTTGCTATCGCAAGAGGTGCATCGGTACTTCTAAGTAGCAGCATAGAATGTAGCTTATGGGATAGAACGTACGAGCATGGATGGATCGGTCGCACTGCACATGCTTGTTGCGTGTTGTCTTTGCAAAATGTGCAGTCGATGCACCCGACCTTGGAAACTGCCTGGACGCAAAATCGAGCCAGGCGATTTCCAAGCTTCCAAGAGGTTATGTGGTACTAAATACTTAAAACAAGTACCGCTTGAGTGCCACATGAATTTTAGTACGCAATTGTCCTGGCGACTTTTTGACAACCCCTGGCCTACCTAGCAGAGTAGTGTGCATGTATGTCGTATAACATTGTCGCATTGTAAGCACTTAGTTAGGGATAGCGTTAGGGATAGCAATTGAATGAATCGTGTCACGACCGGACTCTCTCACCTCAATAATGACGCTGACACACTCCTGCCGAATCGAAAGGGTCTTTGCGGTTCACTATTGTTCGATATCTCTATGGTACTATGCATGTTGTTGTAGTAGTGCGGCTTGGCGTCATCACAATTATTCACATTTCTGCTGTGCTATCGAACAGAAGACCTCGTTATCTGTGTCATATTCTCTGTTAGCTTATCGGATAGACCTTGCAGAATTGGCTTCTTTGGTAGTATCATTTTCTGCCACCACAATTGTTTGTTCTTTTCCTTATTTCAAACTGCTATATATATATAAGTGATATCCAAAGGAGGTCAAACTTCTAATCATGAGCTCCTTCCTTCGTGCTTCGTTGTTAAAGTCTGGCCGTGCTGTCGTTGCCTCTGCTCAAAGAGCGGGCGTTCGAAGCGCCAGACGACGACAACACCAAGAACGTGAATTTTCAGTATTGCACAAAGGATGTGTGGTGGTTGAATCGAGAACAATAAGCGTGGTCCGATCATTTGGGTCGTCGTCGTCCTCACAAGATCATAATGACCATGGGTTCCATGCCAATAAGAAGAATGGCAGGGTCTTTGCTGCGACCCAAGACGAGGAGAGCCAACATTTGGAACGCCCCCTTCCCTTAACGGCATCTTGGTGGTCTTTGCCAATGGCAACAGCTGACGGGCAACAAGTTAATACCTGGCAGCAACAGTTTTTGTGGTGGGCCAAAATCCCCAAGGGCTTTGAGAATTTTGGCGTCTTTCCAGATGACGGCGACGATAAAAGTAGCAGCAACAACGACAACAAGAATAACAACAAGAATGACGATAATAAGGAAAGCAAGACTGCTGCCGAGCCAAACGACAAAGATCCTTCAACTAGCAAAGACGTTAGTGATGATGGCAAGGAGCATGCGGGAAGCGGATTTTTTAGCAAAGACAACAAGAATAAACAACAACAACAATTCAACAACAAAAAGAAGAAACAAAACTTCAACAACAACAAAAAGAAGCCAGATGATGACCAACAAAATGTTCCAGGATTGCTCGCCTTGTTGGTCGTGGTGATGACGCTTCGCAACATGTACGATTCGGAGAGTGTGGAAGGACAAGAAATCACCTTTGTGGAATTCCGCAACCGCTTCTTGCAGACCGGTCAAGTTGAACGATTGGAGATCATCAACGAAAAGGTTGCACGAGTTGTTTTGAAACCAGATGCGGTGGCGGGAATGGGTGCATCTGGGGCAGTCAACGCGACGACCTGGAATGACAAGGATGAAACGGAATTTGAAAATTCTACTGGTAGTTTGAGCGCCGCCGGCGGAAGCGGCACGAGCCACAGCAACAATAGGGATCCTTCACGTCAGTTTTACTTTTACATTGGCAGTGTAGAATCTTTCGAACAAAAGCTGAATGCCGTACAACAGCATTGGCATCCCTCCAAGTGGGTGGAAGTTCAATATTTGACCAGAACAGATTGGGGTCTGGAATTGATTAAAGCTGCGCCGATGATACTCATGGTTGGGACAGTCTATTACATGATGCGAGGTATCCCCGGGGCTCCCTCTGGAGGTGGCGGGGCTGGAGGACCCATGGGAAAGTTCTTTAACGTTGGAAAATCAACGGCTAAAAAGTTTGAACAGCAAGACGTCAGCGTGCGATTCAGCGATGTTGCCGGTTGCCAACAGGCCAAACAGGAGATCATGGAGTTTGTAGATTTCTTGAAACACCCCGAGCGCTTTACAAAATTGGGGGCACGTATTCCCAAAGGCGCTTTGTTGTCAGGTCCACCAGGTAGGTAGTTATTTGGCTTTCAAGATACCATCATTGACGTGGCCGTGATGACAACAGGATTATTCTGTGCCGCTCGCTTACCTTTCGGGCGCGCGTTTGTATCTCTGTAGGTACTGGTAAGACACTCCTTGCTAAGGCTGTAGCAGGAGAGGCGGGAGTGCCATTCTTTAGTGTGGCTGGATCCGACTTTTTAGGTACGCGTGGCACTGGTGTGGCAAGTCTTTTGCCAAGTTTATCCTTTGGCAGAGAGTCCTTTAACACGTATGAACTCGTCTTTTCTTCTTTCAGAAATGTTTGTTGGAGTTGGACCCTCTCGTGTACGCGATTTGTTCAAGGAAGCCAGAAAGAATGCACCCTCTATCGTTTTTATTGACGAAATTGATGCTGTTGGACGACAGCGAGGTCGAGGTGGTTTCTCCGGAGGCATCGATGAACGTGACAATACGCTTAACCAAATGCTTGTTGAAATGGACGGTTTCTCTCCAACAACTGGAGTAGTTGTCTTGGCAGGGACAAATCGAGCAGACATTCTCGATCAGGCCCTAACAAGACCTGGACGATTTGACCGACAAATTACAGTTGACCTACCAGACCTGGCAGGACGCAAAGAAATCTTCTTGGTCCATCTGGAAGGCATTACCATAGCGGACGGCGACAATAGCGAGGAGTTTGCAGGACGGCTCGCTGGGCTAACACCCGGCTTTTCGGGTGCAGATATCGCAAATATTTGTAACGAAGCCGCCATTGTAGCTGCCCGCCGGAACGCGACCGCGGTCGAGCTGGAAGATTTTGAAAAGGCAACGGACAGAGTAATTGGAGGACTGGAAAGCCACAAGATCATGAGCGATGATGAAAAGAGTATTGTTGCCCACCATGAGGCTGGTCATGCTGTGGCCGGTTGGTTTCTAGAACATGCTGATCCTATTCTCAAAGTCACGATTATCCCAAGATCCAGTGGAGCCTTGGGATTTGCTCAGTACCTTCCAAAGGAAATCTACTTGCGAACCAAGGCTCAAATCTTAGATATGGTGTCGATGGCTTTGGCTGGGCGGGCGGCAGAGGAGGTCTTCTTCGGCCGTGTCACCACAGGAGCATCTGATGATTTGAGGAGGGTGACTGACATTGCGTACAGTATGATTCAAACATATGGCATGAATGCAAGATTGGGTCAGTTGGCCTTTTCACGAGACGAAAGTGGCATGCCAGGTGATAAACCCTACTCGGAAGCTACCTCGGAAATAATGGACGAAGAAGCTCGAGCTTTGGTAGACGAAGCATACCAGCAAACAGTAGCCTTGATCCGGGAACGCAAAACAGAAGTACAAAAGATAGCAGAGCTTCTATTGGAGAAAGAGACGATCACACATGATGATATGCTAGATTCTATTGGTCCTCGCCCGTTTGAAGGGGACAAACAATACCAGGAGTATGTCAGCATGCGAAAGCAAATGAAAGAAGAGACAAAGCCTGCAGAGGCAGAAGGAACTTCCGACAAGAAAGAGGAGGAAGCAGAGGACCAGGAGGGTGGATTTACTCCTGCTCCTGGTCTTGCTTGATCTGCAGATTCATCCAAGCACGCCTCCTTACCACATCTTCATAATGCGTTCGCAGACATAGTCGCTAACAGTAATGCTGCTAGAGTTGGCAGTGGTTTCTATAACAACGTAATAGCGAAAGCAACAGAAGCAGCAAAGTCATCTATATTTTAGTTTTTGATAAAATAGTGGCGAGATCGAGTAACCAAGAAAAACCTTTTCCTCTTTGCTTGTGCCACATCCCCAACTAAATAAGTTTCTGCCTAATTCGTCTCTCATAGTACGGAACGCTTGCCATTGTAAGGTTTCACGTGCGTGGGCTCGATACAGGTACTACTTAATGGATTCAATCCACAGATGCCTGGTAAAATATATTCCCAGCCCCGACATTTAAGTCAAATATAATTCATTCGGAGGCGTGCTGTACTATTAGGGATCTTTCCCATCGCCACAACAATACCCTGCTTGTAAGTCACGCCACACTCTTGTCGCCTGCCCATCACTACGCAGCTCAAAGTTTTTAGCGTGATCTGCGCTGTCTCTTGCGATCGCGGCCTTCGTCCTCGCCGTGGGTTTGCTCTACATACTGGTAGTCCTCCGGGATGATTTTTGTACGAGCTGTTTCAATTAGGGATCGAAGAGCTTGCTGGTTCTCCAACGACTCCGGATGCTTTTGCATAGTGTTCAGCCTCTTCTTAGCATTCTGCAGGTGAGTCTGAAAAACACGAGAAAATCAACAGGAAGATAAAGATATGTCGTGAGGTAGGTCTGCCACTTATGACAGGGGCAACCCGTTGTCCAATAAGCCCACAAAGCACGCGTTACCAAGGGAACGGCCTCGTACCTTGAAAAAGCAGCGAATGCGATCGCGCAACCGTTTGTCCGTGAAGTAGGCCTCATCGAACGTGAACCCACTTTCAGTTGCAGTCAGCCGAATGGACTTTACCAACTCGTTGTTGAAGGCCTATAGCAGAAAGTAATAAGCCAATCGGTGAGTCATTGAAATTGAAAAGATGCTCAGAAGACTTACACAGAAGAAAGAGGAAATCGCTGCATACGTACCTGCTGTTCCTTGCTTTGGCGAGACTGCTTGGAAAGTTCGTAGTAGTTTTCCATGGAGTCGTACAAGACTTGCTCACACTGAGGGTAGTCTTTCCAGTAGAACCCCTCGACAATGACAGGAGGCGGACCCTCAGCGTTTTCAGACTTGCCTTCCTTCGGCTGACGCTGTAGTGCCATGGTTAGGACCAATTTCTTGAACAGGACGGAATCTTTTTGAATCGTCACAAATGGGTTTTCATCAACAGCGACATCTTTACTGGTTTTGTTAGCTGCAGTATCAGAGCCAATCTGCGTAGAGCTATCGTATGTGTAAGCATCTTCGCTAATTACTAGATTGTTTTCGTCATTGTAGGTTTCCGGCAACGATCGCAACTTGTTATTTTTGGTCTTTTTGGAAGCCGCCTGTGCCTTCTTCAACTTGGTGTCGACCTTCGGTGTGGCAATGGAAGCTGCAGCACCAAGCATTCGTTCAAAGCAGAGAGTTGTGGGACTCTTCATGGCAGCGAAAGAAGGAGGTGCTTGAAATCCCCCTGCTGGTTGAATGTTCTGTTGGTTTGTCGATTGTCCCAATGGTTGCTTTGTCGAAGGTGAAGCATGCGACAATGGAGGAACCGCAACTCCAGCACCACTAAAGCGAACCCCCATCTTTTGGCTCTGGGCTTGAGGTTGCAGTTGTGCATATGGATATTGTTGAAGTTCTTGCAGGGTACCAGCTGCAAGCGTCTTGGGCGTCATGTTTCTCCAAGATGGATGAAGGTTTTGGTCGGTCGCCGAGGATGGTCCTCTTGGAGGCGACAGCGCAGGAGCAGGAGCAAGGTTAGAAGACATGGTGGTGGGAAGGCAAATAGTCAATAAAGAAAGCTACGATGTAGCCAAAGATCCAGGTACACTTGTTTGTGTGATGGTGGCAACCAAGAGAGAGAAAAAAGTGATCTGTTGTTGTTGTTGTTGTTGTCGTGTTGTGATTAGGCTTTCTCGGATCGGAGGCAAGGACCTCAACGAGAAAAAGATGAGAGGCATGGTCAAAAGTGTGAGTTTGAAACGTTCAAACGGCTACTTGCCTCAAAATGTCGTTCCTTAAGTCGCGCGTGGCGAGCACGCAATTTTCAAAACCCCATTAGGGTTACGTGTTAATATTGGAAACACACGTCATCAGCTGGAGTATCTTTCAGTTGGATGAAGTTAACCTGACACCAAGATCCATGCCAAGCTATCATGTCGGTACTAGCTAGTAGTACGACGTACAACAATCGGTCATGGTTGATTTCGTCGATTGATTGGCTTTTCCGAGCTAACTGGCCATGCCAGTAGCACAGCAGGGCTCTTACACCCGTTCAGGAAACAGCCACTCACTTCTTGCCCACATCAGGCACCAACAGCAGCACTGAGACTCTAAAAAATCGACGTCAATCATATATTCGACCATGAAAATCACTTGTTTTTCAACTTTCTTGCTCGTTCAGGGATCGCAAGCCTTTGCACCTCAGCAGCGCACTGTAGGTTATGGAAAACCAACTTCATCTGCGCTCTCGGAGCATCGGGAAGATGGTGGCTGGTTTGGACCTGCTACAGCGGCCGCTGTAGCTGGTTGGGCACTCGCATCCCAAATGGCCTTTGCTAGCCCTTTGCCACTAGAAACCCAACAACCAGGTAAGGAAAACTCTGCAATCGATATTTTAGTAATAGAAAGAGTATGCTTGCAAAGATGAATCGGATACCGGGTTGTTGATTGAGTATTTGTGCGACAACAATCTTCTTTTTGGTTTCAAACATCTAAGCTTGATTTGATACTAATTCTTGAACTTGACATAAAATCATATTTACAAATCAGGTTCTGCCATCCAAAGTACCAGGGACGCTCCCTCCCTTCTTCTAGCAGGTTTTGGAAGCGTAGAGACAATGGATTTTTCCATGCCATCTTACGGTGATGCGACGAAGGGAGACGTGCTTAATTCTGGAAGAGATCTTCCTTCCATTCCCTCATTCAACCCATTTGGCTCAAGTGATACGAAAGAGGAGGAAACCCCCAGTGCCAGTCCTGCAGTGGATGCGAAAGCCGAGGCGAAAGCTGCTGCTGAGGCCAAAAAGGCAGAGGAAAAGGCTGCCGCCGAGGCCAAAAAAGCAGAGGAAGAAGCCAAAAAGGCGGAGAAAGAAGCGAGAAAGCTTGCGCAATTGGAAAAACAGAAAGAAGCCGCTGAAAGATCAAAGCAACAACAGAAAGAAGAAGCTGCTGTAAGTATTTGCTGTAGCCGTGGAAAATAATCTGGGAGGAAAGCGACGCACGTCCTCTGATTATGGATGCTTCCTTGCCTCACAATACACTTATTCCTGTCCTACTCTTAACTGTATGGCGTGAACCAGGTCCCAGAGGCGACATCCACCCCTGCAATTTCCGTTCCCTCATTTTCGGCCCCTGAAGTTTCCATCCCTTCCTTTTCGGCTCCTGATATGCCTGACGTCAAGATGCCCGACATCAAGATGCCAGACATGCCAAAGATGCCGTCGTTTTCAATGCCTAAGATTGATCTTCCCGCTACGCCTGATATGCCGAAATTTGACTCAAAAATTCCTGAAGTCAGTGCTCCTAAGATGTCGATTCCATCGTTTGATGCTCCAAAATCAAGTGGAGGTTACGACTTTGGCTCGCCGTCCGCTCCAGCTGCCAGTGGGGAAGACGACGTAGAACCACAAGAAGTTCGGGATGGAAGGGCCAAAGATGCCCGATCTGATTTCTTGGTCGCCGACAACGAAGCAAAGGTCAGTTCACTTGCTGGGAGACAGAAGATTGCCTGATTTTGTTGCTATAATCTCGACTGTGCTCACTGTTTGCATCTATCATTTCTCTTGAAAGGAATTGGAACGTCAAGCTAGGGATCTAAGAAACATTGCGAATGGAAAAAAGAAGGTTGCAAAAGAGCTTAAGGATGATGCCTGTAAAACAAGGTTGGGTGGTAAATTTGTGTGTTTGCGTCCATTGAACTCTGGATACTAAATGAGCATCGAATGATCTGAGCATGAAAGGATTGAAGATGCTAACGCCACTACGGTAGTATGATATCCTTGGGTATAACCTGCGGGCGTTCGCCTCAAACGGCTAGAGAAAGCAACTCGAAAACGCATAGAAATAAAGATCTCGACGTCCTTGCTAATAATAACTGGCGTATGCTATTTGTATCCTTTTTCCTGTTTTATGATGTATGTTTGGGATTCTATGCAAGGAACACAATAAGCATTGTATCACGATCCACCTTCCTATTAGTTCTGTACTGCACCCTGCTGCAGGTAAGGCTTGGCCTAATATTATATTGGTACTAGTAGCTAGCTGCAAAACGTAGGAACGCTGAAGGCTTCTCTCTGAAGATATTGCGGGGAGGGGACACACCTGGGCGAGGTGGTGATGAGATGGGACGTGGTTGAATACAAGCAGACGATGAATAAGAAGCTTTGACTAAAGACTTAATGCACTGTGGGGCCGGCTACTAGACGGCCAACACAGATAAATTTTCAAACTTTTCACATCGTGTGTGTTCTTTTTTGTCGTGTGTAGTAGTTCCAGTTCTGTTTGCACGTTCAATGTACATGTATCTAACAAATCAGAGCTTATGAAATATATAAATCCTGTCTCTTATACACATCTCCGAGCCCACGAGACTAAGGCGAATCTCGTATGCCGTCTTCTGCTTGAAA
>ENA-ORBV01009769-ORBV01009769.1-microbial-mat-metagenome-genome-assembly--contig:-NODE-9769-length-15598-cov-6.100767_pt1 | contig 15598 bp, 12 predicted proteins | sample MGYA00237777_ERZ505514 | MGnify/ENA primary metagenome ERZ505514 (study PRJEB26160, sample SAMN06269048) | microbial mat metagenome | isolation source: Oligotrophic lake microbial mat | place... | reverse complement strand
ATTGGTCCTGGTACTCTTTGTACGCAGGGGCTTACCCGGACGCTCACTGGCTCCGTGATATTTCGTCTCTTCCAACAGCTTTAGCTCAGACAAACAGGAAATCAAACCCATGATTCCAAAAGGACATGATGGTTTGAGTTGGCATTCTCTGCCTCCTCATCTTCTTGGTCTTCATCATCAACCACACTGTTCTCATCCTCTTCATTAGCTTGGCCTTCTGCAGCATGCTACTTGACAGCGCAACATCATTTTCTCTCTTCATGCACTGCAATGTTTGTTCTTGAAAAAGGAAAGGTTTCTGCCTCTGACTCCTGAGTTTGTTGAGATTGCATCATGCCAAACAGCAAAGAGTGACTGATTTGCAGCAAATTGTTGGAATTGTTTCTAAGGCTAGTGCTCTGGAAACAAATTTGACATCAGCACCTTGACTTGTCAAAACAATGTTGTTGAGGCAGTGCATGCATTTGAGAAATGGCTCATTGTCATTGCCCTTGCCACCCAACGTGCACATTGGAGTCATTGACAAGACTTCCAAGCCTGTGTCTTTGCAGCAGCAAAGAACAAATTGTCTGCTCTCATCATTTCTAGCACAAGGGTCCTATTCTTCTCATTGGTGATAGAGTTGGGTTCAACATTCATGGTCCAGGGTGTTGTGGGACTGGACATCATTGCAATGATCTGCAGGAGAGAAGAGCACATCAAACGAGCCATCAGTGGAAGCTTGATGTCATCGTTGCAAAGTGGATCAGATGCAAACCCCTGCACGCCATCATCAAGGAAGCAAGCTTTCTTGCAAATTGCTTGGAGAGTCTGGACCAAATTCATGTGCTGGGGGTCATTGTTTGACACAGAGACAGTTGCATGAAATGCCTTGACTTAGGGGCCGGCTTCCATCGCAAAAGTCTCAGCAAAGCTTTTCTGCAAAATTGGCTCTTCTTTTGTTGATCGTTCCCTTGCTTTTGCATGCTAAACAGATGGCCAGATCTTGAATCTTAGTTAGATTTTAAAAAAAAGCATCACGGTCATTGACATTTTTAAAAACGCCATGAGGCTTGTCTGGATTCCCCCATGTCTCTCAACTGTTGAGGAAGACAGAGACAAAATCTGACAATGTCATTCCTTTGGGTGAGCAGGATCTTTTGCATGAGGTCATCACAAACATCACTGCTAGCATGTAAAACTGTCGCAGCTTTGATAAATGACTGCAAAATGGTGCTGTGATTTGGGCTGTCGACATTTCTCCAACCTCACTTGTTGTTTTTGCTTGGCGGCATTCAGGGTTGGTGTCAGGCCGAGAAGAAATGTTTTGTTCCTGATGCAAACACGACAGGAACAAATGAACACATTGCACAGTTGCACAGTTCCATGCTTAGTCATCCTTTGGTGCAAAACCGCAAATGAGGCATGAGATCAGAGGTTTGGATAGAAATGTGAACAAAGCCCAACATGGGGATTGCTTTGTCACGAGGCACCACAAAAATTGCATGAAAATTTTCTTGCTGTGTGCTTTCAAACAATGGAATCAAGCCAGTCATGAAACATGAAATCATTTCTGTCCTGTTCATGCTAGGGTTGCATTGAACTGTTCACAAGATTTTTCTATCATAAATGTTTGTTCCATCATCTTCTAAGAGCTGACACTAAGCGCTAACCCACTCTTTGAATCATTCCTGAAATGGCATCCCCAGACAAGCAAAAAGAGAGCTCTCCTTCAATCTGTGACACAAATGGCTTTGCATCACAGTGTTGACATTCGCACATGATTGCCCACCCTGCACTTTCTCCTGAAATGTTCTTTTTCAGTGATAAATTTGCAAAATCATTTGCAACAAATGCTGCATTTTGACCATCCCTGAATCTGTCTCTCGGTCCGTGAGGATGCATTGCATGTGCACGCGTCCAGTGAAAGTTTAGCTCCAGTCAAGACCGACCATGTTGCACAAATGAGCCAATGCAAACAAGCAGATCACACACACCATGACGTGACATTGGCTCACTTGCAATTGTTGTTTGTGCCTTTGAAGGAGTGATCCATCAATGACTCTAAATGCGACAAAGACTGGGTTTTCCCGGCATCTTTGCTGTTGATCAGATGTCGGCATCTTTGCTGTTGATCAGACAGCAGTCCAACATTTTCACGTGAAGACACCACTGCAACTTCCACAAATTCTTCAAGGTCGTCAGTGTGCTTATCTTTCAGCTAATCAGAGTGTTGTGTTTGATCAAAAAATGTTTGCACTTGCAGCGTTAGCTCAGACAAACAGAAAATCAAACCCATGCTTCGAACCAGAAATGATGGTTTGACAAAGCCGGTCTTCATCTCATTCAATCTGAATGATCAGTGACAGTGAAGCAAGTTGGCGGCTTTGATGGGAGAAGGAGAAAGGAAAGATAGATGTCATGCATTGAGAGGAGGATTGTATGGGCAACTTACATGATAACCCTTGTGTTGAGGGGTAAAGAATGCCAATTGCAACAAGTGGGGGCAGGTTTCAGTGGATCCCGGCTGTAGGCAAGATCGATTAGTTCACCTGCTGCCAAGAAAATGTAAGCACTGGACGTCACGATAACATCACTGCGGGCCTTGACAGTTATTGCCCAGCGCACATCAGCGACATCACCCCCTTCGAAGTTCAAATGTGTTTGAAGTTTGATGCAATCAGCGGTGAACTACATCTACGTAGTTTCATAACTACTGTCTGGACGAACGAATTAGTAAGCTGTTACGACCATGGAACCGCCAGCGAACGTGGATAACGGTTGGACACTAGTTGGACACTGGTACTCTGGCTGGTCTGCGGAGCTCGTGATCTAGGCCATTGTCTCTCGTGGAGAAAAGAATCGTACTTGAGCGAAAAAGATGTGGTTCTTTTCTTCAATTCACTTGCTCGTATTTAAATGCGAGTCGCTTCTCGATTCAGAGTTCTTTACGGTGCGAAATCGGAATCATATTCTTGTTCTACACGCCTGAAACGAATCGATTTCGAGAAGCTGATACGAACGAAAGCGAAATAATTTACTGTTTCCTTTTTTAGTGATGAGTCTGTTTCGAACAATGCCAAATAGCATACTTTTAATAACGTATACAGCCACTAATTCAAAATAGTCGTGTTAGCTTAGGTCCCTTGAATTGAAATCTTTTCATCTCAAGACAATGGACACTGAACCAAACTCACTGCCGGAGGCTATTAACAATCTGAAATCGCAGAACGAGAGGGCGGTTCCCGTAAAATTTGTATAGAATTCTACATACGTGATTTTTTCATGTAGAAATCATACGGGTGTCAAGATCCTAAGCTAAGATACTTTTTTGATTTCCTCCGTTCTGATTGGCGGAAGACATAGAAGTTGGTCAATTTCGGTGACGGCGCCAATGGCCTCTGAGCAGAAAAGATCCAGAGGGAGTCAACATTTGTTAACGCTTAGAATTAAAGATTGGTGAAAAAAATCGCATTGCGACAACGGGGAAGCCTGTTGATATTCTCCATCTGGAAAGAGACGCGCTTGAAGACACTTCAAGCGTTTCCTATTCTTGATTGGTTGGATAAGGATACCATGCTTCTTGTACATACTATGGCCTACTGTATCATGCATGATCACCTACGAGTATTATTATAATGCTACTAGTAGAAGCGTTTACTTTAGCCCAGAGTAGATTAGTAGCCTAAGTTTTGTACTAGTATTCAGTGATGGTGGTCAGCTTTCTACTCTTTCCGATCAGTAACCACACCGTGCACACACACAAGTGCAGCTGTTTCATCGCGGATTTTTCACCCCTGCTTGGCTCACCATCACGTCTCGCCGCCTTGGCTTTCTCTCACAATCCTAACGAAAGCGAAGGAAGACGAAAACAACCAGCCAACCTACCCATACACACCGGTACCAGATTTAGTTGCTGCCAATAGCAATAGCAACCCGAATTGATCCCATAAAATCTCTACTTACGTACTACTAACAAGCAAGAGCCAACGCAACGCAACAACAGTCAGTGAACCATGAAATCAACTACCACACGCAAGGCCAAAGCCGCCGCCGCCCATGACGCTCAGGTGAAGCTCGACCACCACAACCACGACAGTACTACTAACATGGACTCGGAGCATCATCACGACGAAGATGAAGCCATTGCTCGTGGCGGAGTGGCGACGCCCTTTCCATGGAAACTCCACGAGATGCTCGAAGATGCGGCCACCGAAGGAAACGAGCACATTGTCAGCTGGCAAACCCACGGCCACTCCTTCATTGTGCACAAACCCAAGGTCTTTGTCGAGAAGATCATGCCCACGTATTTCAATCAGTCTAAGTTTGCTAGTTTCCAAAGGTGAGCGACGATGATGACGATGAGCCAGTGGAACTTGGCGGCGTCTCATTTATTCTGTTGTATGTTGGGTGGGTGTGCTACTACTTACTTCGGTAACCGATGGATCGCATACTGAACTCACTCTCTTTTTCTTTTTCTACGACTCCTTTGATTTCCTTCGTTCTTCTTCTTTCCAACACAGACAATTGAACCTGTACGGTTTCTCTCGTCTCACGGCCGGACGTGACAAGGGCGCCTACTATCACGCTTTCTTCATCCGCGGCGAACGTGCCTTGTGCCGCAACATGGTCCGCCAGAAGATCAAGGGCACCAAAGTCCGACGCACGTTGGCCCCTGAGGAAGAGCCCGACTTTTACGCCATGGCGGCCAAGGCTAAAAAGGCGGCCGCCAAGGCAGCGTCGACGGCCGTCTCGACGACGAGCAGCAGCAACCACAAGAAGAAGAGTGAGCAGCAGCAGCGGATGCCATCTCTTACTGGAAAGGAACGCGCCATCAAGGAGCACCGAGAGCGAATGAACACCGTCCGGGATGTCCTCAAGCAGACGGAAGATTTGTGCAACTTTGATGCCTCCGATTTTGATCAGTTCCTTCCTCTCAAAATGCCCAAGTTGCATTTCGATGGACAAGATCCTTCTGCCGTTGCCGCAGCCCCCGTCATTAGTCCCATGGACAGTGTGGCATCCGACGCCGAGGACGAGGACGAATTGGAGGATGATCAACAGCAGCCGCAGCAGCAACAAGGAGGAGACGATGCGGGCCGCAGCAGTATGGCCAATTTGCCATGGACGATTGGTGGTCACCAAGTCCCATTTTCTATTTCGCTTCCATCCTCCGTCATGGATACTCCCTCCTCTTTCTTTGATCAGCCCTTGACGCGCCGAGTGAGCGTGGCGACGGCAGCCGAGGCGAGTCCACGATCACTGCCTCCCCGCAAGACATCCTCTCCCACGTTGTCGCAGCTCCAACAAGAAATTGCCAGCAGCGGGGATGTCTTGTTCTTTGAAGGCAAACCCTTTCATTACTTGGAACACTTTGAGTCCATTCCACCTGCTCCGGTCAAGACTGGCGGTGCCGGTGGATATGTTGTCCAAAAGACCACCACCACCAAAGACAACACGGTCCCCGCTCAGTATCAAAACTACCAACCAAGAGATTCCCTTCAGTCTCTCATGAGGGTCGACCCTCAAGCAATTATGGGTGGTGCCTATCAACGATTCACGGTATGAGTCGAGTCACTCACTCGAGCAATGTTAACTATACAAAAGCCGCAAGCCAGAAATACATAGGTTCTAGCTTGTCGCGCACTGTAGTACGTGGCCTTTTGGCTTGCGGAGGGGAACAAGTTTACAATTGGATTCATGTTGTATGTACATGCCATTGGTCGGTTGGAAAGAAGGATGGATGGGGTGGCTGGATGGATGGATCCATGAATGCATGATTACATACATGATTTCATGACTGTGGACCCGTCATAAACAAAAAAGTGTCGAAGACAAAACTGGATGTGTTCATTATTATTTCTGATTTCTGGCCCGCAGCAGCAGCTGGTGGTGCTGCTTGGCTGGGCCCAATGGTTCCCTCTGTCGTCGGAACATTGCTATATACATATTATATATATATTTTATTCCTTTAGGTTTGCATGACCCAAAACGAAAAGCGGCGCAGGTTGCTTTCTACTCTCACAACAAAACGACACACTTATAACGATGCATATCGTAACTACTTTAATGCTACATTTGATAAGACATGGTGTGCTGTACTCCCTATCCTAGACTTGCTAGCTAGTCAACGACTTATTCTTATTATTTGTCCGGTAATGGTAGATGGCTTTGTTCTCTTTCGAGTGACGTCTGGGGCTGGACTATATTCAACACACTAACTGATTGTAGAAGTCTTTCTCCAACGTGGGCAACTGTAAATTTCTTCATGAAACGCCTGACTTTTTGTTGCAGTGCATCCTTGCTCCAATCCCATTTACAAATTAAATTACACGGGGCATTTAAATAGGGGAATCGATACATGGACACGTATGTAACCTGTTGTAAAATCATTTTCTACGGGTAGCCAAGTGGAGATAACTCTGCGTTCCATAATAGCATGCCTCAACCATTGAATCAAACATCCAGAAAATTGCTAACACATTTATTATGGATAATTGTCGGGTTTACTCAGCGCATTTCCAAAGAAGATAATTCCATTGTTTGTTGTGCTAGAGTAACTCACGACCCCTTGGAAAAAAATCCATGTAGCATTGTCCATTCTATCTGTTTGTTACGTTGGCCATGCTTGTCAAAGTTTCTTTGTATATTCATTCAAGCATCACGCCAACTCAATTATTACTTCACTACTGCTACTCTGTGTTGAAGAATCGATCCCCATAATCGCCCAAACCTGGAACGATAAACTTTTCTTCATTCAATGACTCATCAATTACGGCCGTGACAATTTTGACGGCCGGATACACTGCCGCCACCGTTCGTATACCCTCGGGCGCACAAATCATATTGGCAAAAATGATGCGCTCGGGATTTACGTTGTGTGCCTTGACCAAGACATCCAACGCGGTAACGGCTGATCCTCCCGTGGCCAACATGGGATCACACAATAGAACATGCAGACTAGCAATATCGGGTGGCAATTTGTCGTAAAAGAGTTTGGGCAACTTTTTGGGATGGGATTCATCGCGTTGAATCAATATTTTGCCCACTTTGCAAGCTGGCAGAACTTCTCGGACTGCTTCCAACAAGGTATCGCCACTCCGAACAATAGATACAGCGCAAATATTGGTGGGAGCAAGGGTCGCTAGACCTTCATAGGGGCCACAGGGAGTTTGAATCGTGACGGGAGTTGTAGGGAATTCGGCTAAAGCATCTTCTGCCAAAATGCGCATAGCTCGTTTGGAATAGTAAACAAAATCTTCCGATGATGTTGTCTTGTCTGCCACAGTGCCGATGCGTATACAGTATGTACGATGATGCATACAAAAGGTGAGATTCAAACATTCAATCAAAAGTTTCAAAACACTTCTAGGAAAAGCAAACCTTTAAAGATCAATCAAGCAACATTATAATCACGCACCCCGCATTTTGGTCAACAACAATGTATGGGCTTTGGATTGTGATACCACCACCAACGGCTCGGTCTTCGATTCTCGTTGTCCTTCGGCTGACATGTTTCGGCTTTCTTCTTCTCTGGTGGAACTTTCTGGCGTCCAAGATTTGACTTGTCGCTCAACCGGGAAGTGATAGTATTCGTGCGATTCTCGAAAACCGCAAGAAGCAACAGTAAGAAGAGGGAGGACGGATCTTTGTGAAGAGTTCGAAGATTTTCCCAAAAGAGGAGATGACCTTCAATCGACAGTAGATGCAGGTTCACTCGAACAGAGAAATACAGTGGAGAAAAAGTGATCAAGGAACCCCTGCCGGTTCGTGTGCTCAACGACCAAACTGTCTCTTCTGGTGTTGTTGGTAGAAGTTTATGTGCCAGTCTTCTTCTGCTTGTCAAGGTCTTCTGTAGCTTGTCAAGGTCTTCTGCTGCTTGTCAAGGTCTTCCGAGTGCTTGATGGATTGGCTCGCTCAATTCGATAATGTTGTGTGTTGCTCTATCTACAGTTGATGAGTACAACTAGTAGCTGTCAGCAAGGGGTTCGGAAGGAAAATCTTCCGATGCAATTTTCAGAGGATCTTCTGTGAAATTTAAAATGTGCGAGCTAGTGTGCGTTGCCGGAATCTCTAGTGCAGTCAGTGTGCTACCAAGTCTTTCGGGCGCTAGCTTCAATTACTAGTAGGGTCGGGGTTATTTTTTAAGAGGTCTGCGAGAATACTACTAGCTAGCTAGGTCAAACAAGGTCAACGGCTCTTTGAAAAAAGCAAAGCACTAGACGACGAAGCTTCACTATTTAATTTATTCGTCTTGGCAACGTTACGCCGAGAGATTGATTCTTCAATCTTTGGCCAGCCACCATGCTTCTTTCCCTTCGATTGACCGTCGTCACGTGCGCCGCTCTGTTCTTCAGCAGCGCAAACGCTCTTTCCTGTTCGTCCACCTCCACCTGCGCCTCCCCAGGAACCTTTTGCAACTATGAGTTTGGCAATTTTGGTAACTGCGTGCCTTGTCGCCCCGATGCTTGCCATGACTCCACATTGAGAGAAAATATCAGAGGCGTCGTCGACTGTTTCAAGAACTGCGATACATCATCTATTGTCAGCAGCGAACACACTACAGCCTGTCGCGGATACATTCTTTCCGGGGAAGAGTTCATTCCCTTCATTGGCCCGTTTCCCGTCGATTGTGGTTCGCGTTATGGCGACAAGTATGCTCTCTCCAACGACCAAGAATATACTTGCTGCAACGGAGAAGGACGCCACTCTGTTGGTTCCAGTCAGATGGGAGGATTTGATTTTGTCAATGGTTCTCCAGAGATCTTTCCCATCTGTAATGCCTACAACAACGCTCTCCAGGCCATCCTCTGTCACCCAGATCAAGGCAAGTTCATTCGTACGTATAACGGGATCAATCAACCCGTCCTTCGTGTCTGTCGGGAGTCTTGTGATACTGTCTTCTCCTATTGCGGATTGCCGGGAGAGGTATTTCCCGATTGGACAACCTATTATGACGGTACCTCCTTGTGCTACGAAGTATGGGGCGGTTTCAGCTCTCACCAGTACGACGGGTGCGGTTTTAACGGATTCCCTTGTCAAATCAACCTGGCTATTGACGTGGTCGATACAGATTGCCTTGCCATGACTCCCCCTTCGGACGACGACATTGATCATTACATCCGAGAGGAATTTTGGCCCGATCGGGACGTATGTCACAGCAGCAGCTTATCGACTTTGGTGGTCATTGTGATTCCTATTGTAGTGGGAGTCTTCGGTTGCTCTTGTTGCGCTCTGTTGGCCTGCGTTCTAATGCGCCGACAAACCGATACTACGTCCGACCCAGCAGCAGGCTCGGAGGAAAAGAAGGAGGCGCAAGAGGACCCTCCAGTGGCCAAAGCAGTCGCTATCGAGGAAAACAACGATCCTTTCCGCACTCCAGAGAAAGGAAAGAAGGCTCCTGAAAACCCACAATTGATCGAAGCTGTGTCTGCCACGGAGAATGAGGGGGGAGAACTGGTGGCGGAGAATCCACCCAGCCCAAATATTGTTGACGCAACTCCTGTCATGGCATCGGTTGCTCTTGCCGTGATACAGGAAACCGCTCCCCCGTCGGTTGCTGATATTGGAGACAGCGCTTCGTTTCACGCTGTAAAAAATTGGATCGCCGACAACCCGTCTGCTGCGGCTGTCTTGACCCCTCGTGACGTCGCCAGCGTCCTTGCTAAAACCACATTTTCGCTCGACCGTCCTGAAGTCGCAAAAGTGCTTGCTGGGGGCATTTCCAAGAATGGTGGTTCGCTCACTACCAAGCATATTCTTGCGGCCATGGAAATGAGCTCTTACTTGGACGGCGAAGTTGCCATGGTCATGGCGCCTCATGTTGTTGATCCAGAAAACAAAGAAGACGTCTTGGAGGCCCTCCGAATGGACTTCACCAAGGATGAAGTTTCCATGCGCTTTCCTAAGCTCTAGTGCTTTTACCGCTCTACTAGTAAAACGAACCTGAATTGAATCTATTGAAGCTGCTCCATTTGTGTCCAGGTCTACTAGGAAAAACTCTTGGTTGCACTACAAACATGCGCGAGGAGGATGCCTCAGAATAAACACATGTAGGATGATAAATAGGATGCGTTAGAAAGAATGAATTTATATGTATTTTATTGTAGCTTGTTTGCAGTTATTGCTCACTCCTTTAGCTAGAGCCTCTTCTCGGGCCGTAAACGTCATGTGTGTCAGATTTCAAGTTGGCTCGATTCGACATGACGCGTTCGGTTCTATTGTTGGGTCCGTTTTTTGTGTGTGTCGACAGTTCCGAGCCTTGTTCCCACCCGTAAGCATGATCGTGGAAAGGGTTGCCACAGCTACTAATGCTAGCTACTACAATCCCTCCAAGCTGAAGAAGCTTGTCAACCCTGCTCATGTCTGGTTCGACTTCTATTGACTAGACAGTAGAAGCGCTATTATTGTTTCAGCATCATTTATGGTATGTTGGCACTAGTTAGATATTTATAGTGTAGAATAGCCATAAAACCAACCCGACCCATGGTGAAAGGCTCTAAAATCCAAGTCACTTCACCTCGACCACCAGCAATAGTTGACTGCCTAATTGGGCTTCTACAATAGTGACTTTCTCATGTTCCGAAACATGGCTTTTGTTTTCTTCTTATAGGAACGCTTTCGTCGAATCAGTTGCGGTCTCAATGTTTCGATTTCGGGGTCTTCGTCATTGTCGCCATATGATTTCATAGCTTCTTCCAGCGCAAGGTCCGAGTCGGCTTCTTCAAAGCTCCTAGATGAGTCAAACATGGACGCTTTTGCCGCCTGCAACAATGCTGAACGACGATCATCTGGGTTCTTGTGATTGGATTGCTCTTTTTGGTTCGCCGCCGCAACTGGTCTGCCATTCTTATGTTCGAGTGGCCGGGTGGTGTGCATTTCGTCTGAAATGGAGCAGTTGTCTGCTGGTGACGCTGATAGTATCTGAATTCTTCTTTTCATTATGATAAATGAATGAATGAATGAATGAATGAATAAATAAATAAATAAATGCGTTTCGTTGTCTTGGCTTGCATTCAGTCCTTCTTCGCGGTTTGTTGCTTGGTCACATGCACCTGACTAGGTTAGCTAGCTGGTAGCCACAATAGCTAGCTAGTAAATGGTTGCCACATCATTTTACGGCATGCAGTTTGAACCACGAATGAATCTTTTGCTACGAAAGAATGAGAGTCGTGTCACCTTTTTACTGCAAGTATGTGTTCCATTAACAAATCTACCCAGTTACAAGTCATACTGGTAGCGGGTTCGGTTACACATTTAGGAAAGAAGATGTCTCACTCACCAAGCAGCAGCCTGGCTCCAAAGCTTACGGTATTCATTATTGCTGTACTACACTGTTGCCGGAGCAGCTCCCACTTGATTGCTGGACAAAGCCTGGTACAACATGCAACATGCACCAGAAAAAACGGAACCTGACACAGCAGTAGTTGGGTTCTGAAGCTAGGTTGCTTGACTGGTTACAGGTTACTACTGGGACATGTGCTACTAGTTAGCACGAATGCGACCTTCAGGCATGCACCAGAAAATACAGCTGAGGCATCGTCCAAGCAGCTAAAGTACATAGTGCCTGCTTGTGGGGGGGGGCAAAACTATCACCATGCCTATTGCGCACCTGGTACAATTACTGCTGGTGCTGGTAGCATTGCCACAACCGTGCCAGTCAACAGAAGAAAGATCCAACACTGGTGCGACGACAAATCGCAAACGAAAACGTTGGTTGCAAAATCCCTAGTACTCCATGAAGGCCGGGCTGTCTCTATGAATGTTTTCTTCTTGATACTCTGGCGGTCATTGGTGAGTGACAACTGAAATGACGGGATAGATTCAGCTTAGCTGGACTGAGCAGCGTCTCAGCAATGACACCAACGCTCTGGATTCAGTTCTCCCTGTAGCATAGTCCACAAGTCCCATGAATCCTTTTGTATCCATCCATAGATGTACATGCCCACGAAGGAGTCATATCCATCAATAGATGTACTGACCCACGAAGGAGTCACAGGAGGGCTCCGCCTCCTCGGCACTAACACTTCATTTCTTAGTTCCGCTTGTCAATGTGGAATTCTTTGCACCCGGGACCATTTTCTGTCATTCCGTATGGGCTAGCACAAAAAATTGGTAGCGAAGGATTCGGAGCATGTCGTCCTGCTCGCAAGGGCCCCGTCTTCATCCTTTTACCGCCTCACTGAGGCAACAAGTTACGATATTTTCCTGCGTGGCAGCCAGGCTGTGTTTAGTGGCCCCCATCGTCGACGAAGGGAATCGTACAGTAGCATTTCGCACTCCGGACATCGCGAAACATGGCATCAGCTCCTCCTTTTTCGTCTTCTCTACTACTAACGGGTTAGAACTTCCGTTTTCAATCGGCCGCCCTCTGCGGTTGACCCTAAAGACTGTGCTTCGCCTTGAGCTAAGGGCAGGTTTTGCATGACTAACTAACATCTCAAATATGCCATCCATTTCAAATAAAGTTGTGCAACTATAGTTTTATACTGTATACAAGGCTATTCGACACAGCAAAGTGCACAATTTCCAGGTCTCGGAAAAGAAGAGGCAAGAATGAGAGACGATAGACCTGGAGATCGTGACACGGGCTCCTTTATAGCTTCAACGCCCTCCGACATGCATGCATGTATAATTTCTTTCTTCCTCCTCTGCATCATTATTTTCCAACACTTTCGAGTAGCCCCAAAACACTCATTTCGTGCGTGTAGTGACAGGAACCAAGAAACGTACAACAGACCCCACAACGATGTAGGAGAAACGTTTTTTCCAGCAAGCCAAGCCAAGACAAGCCAAGCATGCTACACCATTCTAGCAGACTCTTATCCAGCTAGCTAGCTAGCTAGCTAGACCAGATTGAGTCCGACCTGCGGGTCTTCTTGAATCAAGGACGAGGCCGAACGGTCGCCGGACAGTTTTCGGGCATGCTGATTGGATTCTCGTAGACTTCCCGTACTGTCGACCCGCAGCATCGAATCGTCGATGCCATCGACGCTCTCTGGATAGACCGGGAGGATGGTAGCACCCGCGGGTGCTGGATGCTCGGCATTGTACAAGAACTGCGTACAGAGTCGATGCAGATCATTGCGCAAAATGGGCTTGGTATGGAATTGATCCGCTCCCAGACAAATGGTCCGGTCGCGTTCTTGAGACAAGACATTGGCCGACAGGGCGACAATGGGGACGGTAATCTTGGCTTTTCGAATGGCGGTAATGGCGGCATTGCCATCCATAACGGGCATGCTGACATCCATAAAGACCAATCCAAACTTGGGACGGGACACGTCGCCTGTATGATTTCGAGATTGCATGAGAATATCCACAGCTTCCTTTCCATTGCAAGCCATTTCATGTTCAATCTTGTAGGTAGTCAACATTTTACCCAGAATCTTTCGATTGACAGAATTGTCGTCTACCACCAAGACGAGATTGGATCTTGGTGGGAAATCAAAAGGTGGCAACGATAGCGAAGAGGATGCATTTCGTTGATGATTTTTGTTATTGCGTGGTGGTGGACTCTTGCTGCGCGGAGGAGAACCCTCCCTGGTGCGCTGTGCTGATGACTGATGCTGCCCAGCACTTGGAGAATCACCCGACAGGAGATCTTTGGCGCCATTCGAGTAGGAAGACGAACTTCCTCCTCCAATGTCAAACAATGCTCCTCCTCCTCCTCCTGTCGTCGTCGTGGAGATGCTGGTGTTATTGTTGTTATTGTTTGGCGTGCCTTCATTTCCGGTTTCACCCGCTCCCATCCTGGTATTGGACGATTCGTACACGGGCAATCGTCGTGCTTCCATGTACTGACTCGCGTCGCCACCGGCACCACCGTGCTCACCATCACCACTGTCATGATGGTGGTTGTGATGAGCATCACCATCATCATTGTCATGATCGGCTGGCAAAGAGGACTGATGAGGCACACGCACGGGAATCTTCAAATGAAAGCACGTGCCTTCACCAGCCTTGCTTGTCACGGAAATGGTTCCACCCATGGTCTTGATGAGACTGGAAATAATGGACAATCCCAATCCGGTACCACCATGTTGACGGAAATCGGACAATTTGGCTTGCGTATAGGGTTCAAAGATGTTGCGCAGACGATCGACCGGAATACCAATTCCGGAATCGGCCACGGCAATGCTGAGGACTTGAATGTCTTCATTGGGATTCTTGGGCAAGAGGGCGGATTCACCGGTTTGAATATCGGCATTGTCCAACAGAGCCATGGAGAACAATTGACTTTCGTCCGCGTCTTTGTTATTGTTCTGATTGTTACTTCTCGAGTTCGTGTTGTCTTCATCATCATCGGCATATTCGCTCGACAACATGGCAATGGGTCGATCACTGGACATGGTGACGGTATGAGCTCCGGCCAATCTTGCTTCTTCACGTTCTTGATCTTCTCGTGCTTCATTGGCCAAACGAACAGTCAAATCGACTTTGCCTTCGGACGTGAACTTGCAAGAGTTGCTCAGCAAGTTGTACACGATTTGCAAGATACGACAGGAATCTCCAATAATGACACGGGGAACATCCGGTGCGACGTCAAAGTTGAGCGCAACTTGGCCCTTGTGTTTGCGTTGGACTTGTCGCATCATGTTTTCTCCCAATCTCCGAAGGAGCGAGTGCAAATCAAATTCCCGTGCCTCGAGCTCCAATTTACCGGAATCCAATTTGGACAAGTCCAAAACATCATTGACGAGACGCAACATGAGCAAACTGGAATCGCAAATGCTGGACACTTCTTCTGCTTGTTCATTGCACAAATCCGTGTCCTTGAGGAATTCGGCACTGCTCGTAATGGCAAAGAGGGGATTGCGAATTTCATGACACAAGAAAGCCATAAAGGTGAACAACTTGGATTTGGATTCCTTGGATTCGTTGGTCAAGCGATTCAACGACTCGTCCAATAACGAAAACATGCAGGGAATCAAGGGGACCAAGTACACGGCCGTCACCAACGACACCAGAGCGGTGGCGACATTGAGATAGACAAAGGCGGTCGAATGACCCTTGCCCATGTAGCGCATCAAATGGCCCGCTCCACACAAGAAAATAAAGAGGGCAAACAAGACCAGCGTGACGACCAATTTCATGGGAATCTTGCGTTCTGGTGGAGACTTCCATAAGGATACCAAGATTTGGAGGGGAATGGAAAAGTACGCCACCGTAATGATCAAATCACAAGAGGCCGTGAGACTCATGATGATGGATGAATTGTTGTTATTTGAGTGTGGGGTTTGTTTCGTTTCGTTTCGTTTCGTTTCGTTGAAAGGTACTAGCTAGTAGTAGCGGGGGAAAGGGAGACACACTTGGCTAACAAACAAAAGGAGCAATTCAAACTAATGTAAAAGGAAAGGAAATTATGGGTGCTGTGCTGTTAGTTGCCACTGACGAAGTAATAAATCAATGGAAGGATCAGATCAGATCAGATCAGTTCAGCTTAGTTCTGTGTGTCTGATAATTCTTACTGTAGTTAAGTACAGTAAGGATAAACTATTAGCTACTCCGTACAAGTAGAGCAACAATTCTACACAGTTCAGCTGCAGTTAGTGTTTGGTAATGCTAGCATTAGCATTAGCATTAGTTGCACATTAGCGCATTACCGCAGTTGGTAATG